>Ga0082335_1000487_pt1 | contig 100569 bp, 83 predicted proteins | sample Subgrocontami58m_FD_72375 | JGI IMG/M metagenome (GOLD analysis project Ga0082335, IMG submission 72375) | Subsurface groundwater microbial communities from S. Glens Falls, New York, USA - GMW37 contaminated, 5.8 m (SPADES assembly) (version 2) ... | reverse complement strand
ACGCCAGCAACACCCTCCTTTTTGATAAAAGCTGGGATGCCTCCTTCAACGACATCCGCACCGCCCTCGCCACCGCCACCCAGTTCAACGTGTACTGGGAGTTCAACGGTGTCCGCAGCACTTACTTCACCAACGTCGAGAACGTCAACCTCAGCGGCAGCGGCAACAACGACCTGCTCATCGCACGGGGCGTTGGCTCCTACAACGGCGGCGACGGCACCGACACCCTGTATGCCGACTGGTCTGGGGTGTCGAAAGCCATCATCTGGCTGAACGACCCCAACCAAACCCAATCGGTCAACGGCGGCACGGTGTCCGGCATCGAGCGGTTGCTGGTCACCACGGGCAGCGGCGATGACAGCCTGTCCAACGCGGGCAACCCCGGCTTCAACGACGTGTTCGACCTTGGCGCGGGCAACGACACGCTGAGCATCACCGAAGGCAACACGGGCGGCAACGCGGGCTTCATCTACCAGATGTGGGACGCCAGCAACACCCTCCTTTTTGATAAAAGCTGGGATGCCTCCTTCAACGACATCCGCACCGCCCTCGCCACCGCCACCCAGTTCAACGTGTACTGGGAGTTCAACGGTGTCCGCAGCACCTACTTCACCAACGTCGAGAACGTCAACCTCAGCGGCAGCGGCAACAATGACCTGCTCATCGCAATGGGTCTAGGTTCTTTGTATGGTAATGATGGTAACGATACTCTGTTCGCCGATTGGTCGGGAGCCAAAGGCAACTATCTTGATGGCGGAACAGGTACGGATACTATGGCAGGCAGTTCGGGTAACGATACCTTTGTCGTAGATAATTCTTTAGATATTGTCATTGAAAATGTCAACGCAGGAACAGATACGGTACGTTCGTTTATCACTTACACGCTAGGGGCGAACCTTGAAAACTTAAATTTGATCGGTACTGCGAAAATTAATGGCACTGGTAACTCGTTGGATAACACGCTGCTCGGAAACGACACTGCCAATTCATTAATCGGTTTGTCCGGTAATGATAGGCTCGATGGAGGCTTGGGCGCAGACACGCTGAAAGGCGGCAGTGGCGATGATGTTTATGTCGTTGATAATGTCGGTGACAACGTCGTGGAAGCCGTTGGGCAAGGTACGGATACGGTGAACAGTTCCATCACCTATACCTTGGTTGCTAATATTGAAAATCTGACTTTGCTGGGGAGTGCTGTTATCAATGGTACTGGTAACGATCTCGCTAATATCCTTATCGGCAACACCGCCGGAAATATTCTGGACGGCGGCATAGGCGTGGACAGCCTTAAAGGTGGTTTGGGCAACGACAGTTATGTCGTGGACAACGCGCTTGACACCGTGGTCGAAAATACTGGCGAAGGCACCGACACGATAAAAAGCTCTGTCACTTTTACTTTGGTAACCAATGTTGAAAACCTAACGCTAACTGGAGCCGCCACCATCAACGGTACTGGCAACACTTTAGCAAATACTATCATCGGCAACGCCGCCAATAACACCCTGAACGGTGCGGCGGGTGGGGACACGTTGAAAGGCGGCTTGGGTAACGACTTGTATCTGGTGGACAACGTCGGCGACACAGTGGTGGAAAATCTAGGAGAAGGCAACGATTCGGTCAGGTCATCGGTCAGTTACACTTTGTCCAGCAACCTTGAAAATCTCACTTTGATCGGATCGGCTAACATCAACGGCACTGGCAACAGCTTAGCCAACATCTTGGTCGGCAATTCCGGCAACAACATTTTGGATGGCAGTACAGGAGCAGACAGCTTGCAAGGCGGATTGGGCAATGATAGCTTTGTCGTCGATGACGCGGGTGATGTTGTGGTCGAAAACGCGGGCGAAGGCACGGACAGCGTGCAAAGTGCGGTCAACTACTCCCTAGCCGCCAATATCGAAAACCTCACCCTGACAGGTGTTGCCATTTCCGGTTTCGGTAACACCCTCGCCAACACCCTCACCGGCAATGCATCCGGCAACCAATTGGACGGCGGCGCGGGGGCGGACAAACTGGTCGGTGGGCTGGGCGATGATGTCTATACCGTGGATAATGTGAGTGACGTAATTGTGGAAGCGTTAGGCGAAGGCCTGGATACTGTGCTGGCAGGGGTGTCTTATACTTTGGCGGCAAATGTCGATTATCTGGTCTTGACGGGCACCGCGGATGTAAGCGGCACGGGCAACGGTTTGAACAACACCTTGACGGGCAACGCAGGGGCTAATCTGCTGGATGGCGGCGCGGGTGCGGACTCGTTAGTCGGCGGTTTGGGCAATGACAGTTATGCCGTGGACAATAGCGGCGACACGGTGACCGAAGCGTCGGGTGGCGGCACGGATCAGGTCTTGAGTTCGGTCAGCTTCAGTTTGGGTGGCGGCTTCGCCGAAAACTTGAGTTTGACAGGCGTTGCCACGATCAACGGTACGGGCAACAGTTTCGCTAATAGCTTGTTGGGTAACTCTGCCGCTAACGTTCTGGACGGTTCTGGCGGGAATGACCTATTGGATGGTGGCGCGGGGGCGGACACGCTGAAAGGTGGGACGGGCAATGACACGTTTGTGGTCGATAATGCCGGGGACGTGGTCGTTGAAGGCCTTAATCAAGGTATCGACACGGTACTAAGTTCGGTCACTCATACGCTGGCGTCAAATGTCGAAAACCTGACCTTGACGGGTGCGTCCGCCATTAATGGCACTGGCAACAGCCTTGCCAACATGCTGCTCGGCAATAATGCCAACAACACCCTTGACGGTGGAGTGGGGGCGGACATCTTGAAAGGCGGCTTGGGTGATGATGTCTATGGGGTGGACGATATTGGGGACAGCGTCACTGAAAACAGCGGCGAAGGCACGGACACGGTGCTCAGTTCTGTTAGTTGGAACCTAGCGGGCAATATAGAAAACCTGACCTTGACCGGAGCCACGGCGATCAACGGCATCGGCAACGACCTTGCCAATACCATTATCGGCAATGCTGCCAACAACAACCTCAACGGCGGCACAGGTGCGGATGCGCTGAAAGGAGGTTTGGGCGATGATAGCTATATCGTCGATAATGTCGGTGACACGGTGACCGAAAATGCTGGCGAAGGCACGGACACCGTGCAAAGTTCGGTCACTTATACCTTGGCTGCGAATATCGAAAACCTGACCCTGACTGGCTCCGACGCCATCAAAGGCATCGGCAACGCGCTTGCCAACACCTTGGTCGGCAACGTTGCGGCAAACACGCTCAACGGTGGGGCCGGCGCGGACATCCTCATCGGCGGTTTGGGCAATGATTTTTATGTGCTGGACAATGCGGGTGATAGTGTCGTCGAACAGCTTGGCGAAGGCACGGATACGGTGCAAAGCTCACTCACCTACAGCTTGGGGGCCAATGTCGAAAACCTGATCCTCAGCGGTGCAGGGGCGACAAACGGCACTGGCAACGAACTGGCCAACACCCTGAAGGGCAACGGCGCGGCGAACCTACTGGATGGCAAGGCGGGGGCGGATACGCTGGCAGGCGGTTTGGGCAGTGACATCTTTGTGTTCGGCACCCTGGTGGGCGGTGCGGATAAGGTGTCCGATTTTGTTTCGGGCACTGATAAATTGCAGCTCCTGGACGGTGTCGCCGGATTGGCTATTGGCAACGGCGACCATATCATCGGCAATGCCTCTGTTATCGGCACCAACGGCGGTTTCTCCAACTTGGCGGAATTGGTGGTGGTGACCCCCAACATCGTGGGTAGCATTACCGTCACTAAAGCGGCAACCGACATCGGCAGCGCCACTAGCAACTTTGCTATCGGTGATACCCGTTTGTTCGTGGTGGACAATGGCTTGGACAGCGCCATGTTTCTGTTTAAATCAGCCGATGCCGACGCGCTGGTCAGCAGTACGGAACTGACCTTGGTCGGGACTTTGCAAGGCGCGGCGCAAACGGCTTTGGCGGATTTTGCTTTTGCTTGAGTGAAAGTTTTCTTAACAAGAATGAGGATGTCCATCGACAAGCCTTTCTTCCAACCATAAGACCAACCGGGCTCAAGTGCCTTGGCCTGTTTATGCCAGGGCAATACCAAGCCTGTCGGGAAGTGCGTTTGTCGTAAACACCAGTGCATGGATCCATCTATGCCGATATGGGCATAATGTCATGGTCAGGGCATCACAAACCAACGGCGCCGCCATCCCGTCCGGCTATTGCCCAAATCACCCGACGGGAATAAAGTTCCCGCACCACCGCCGAATATGGCCAACCCTCTTCGGCCCGAACATTTGTGATGTCAGACACTTTTGGTCGGAGGCATCGCAGCCCCATTTTTAACGATTGCTTAGTCCCATTTGCAGGCCCGCGAACTCCGGAGTAACCCAGTAAGAACAGTCAACCGTTGATCAAAAATAGCCGGATTATGTTGGCTTTGCACTTTGCAAAAATGCATTCAAATGCGCCCCCAGGATTTTATAAGTTGCGCAGTGACAAGCGTACGCGCTGCCCGCCAATTGTGCTAGTTTGCATCAATCACCCAGCCCGCGACTACAGGAAAATATCGGTTTTTAGAATAGCAATTATGGTCAGGATACCCGTTCAGGAGTATGGCAGAATAAGCCCCGCCTAGAAGAGATATTAGAGATTACTGGAACAATGGCTGGCCTTGCTATGCAGATAAGTTCATATGAAGACAGAATGGAGCGAGTATGTGGCTACATCCGGGACAACCTTGATAAAGATTTATCTGTCGAACGATTAAGCCAGATTGCCCTATTTTCTAAATATCACTTCCACCGGCAATTTTCTGAGTATATGGGGATTAATGTCTTCAGGTTTATCCAGTTGATACGTTTAAAACGAGCATCGTACCAGTTGGCATTTAGCCAAAATCTACGGATTATCGATATTGCATTTGATGCCAAATTCGAAAATCCAGAATCGTTTGCCCGCGCATTTAAAAAATCCTTTGGTCAGACACCCTCACAATTCAGAAAAAAACCGCAATGGAAGTCCTGGCATGAAAAATATCGGCAACCCATACCAAGAGGAAAAACCAACATGCAAGTAAACATCGTGGAATTTAAAGAAACCAAAGTCGCCGTACTGGAGCACCGTGGGGCGGTTGAGACATTGAACGATTCGGTCGGGGTATTTATCGAATGGCGCAAGACCAGCCAATTATCCCCAGTGAAAACCAGCAATACTTACGGACTCGCCTACGACGACCCTAAAATCACGGCTCCTGAAAAATTCAGATTTGACCTCTGCGGCTCCGTCGAAGCGGACGTGCCGGAGAATCCGCAAAGTGTCATGACTAAAATCATCCCGGGTGGGCGTTGCGCTGTGATTCGCCATTTAGGCCCGCATGAAGCTATGGACGACAAGATACGATTTTTATATGGAATATGGCTGCCGGAAAGCAATGAAGAATTACGTGATTTTCCTTGCTTCTTTCACTATCTGAACCTATTTCCGGACGTGCCCGAGCATGAGTTGATCACCGATATTTATTTGCCTTTGAAAGGAGCCTGAATTTTTACATCATGGCTAAAGCATAAGTGGCCGGCCTCATTACGATTCAAGCACGGCCTAAACCTGTCACTTGTGCGCCTGTATGGTCGAGAGCCTGCAAGTGATGCACTGGGGTGTGCAAATGAGCACAATTACGCATACTTTAGCCATTCTTCATTAATGTGGTTCGGCGGATGTTATCGGGATGTCCTCACTTAATCTGGTTCCTGACGCCCGGATATTATCGGCTAATGTGGTTCCGAAAGGCGATTTTATTAAGCCTCCTATAACGGCCCGTATTTTTGATAATTGCCAGATGACCTGGCAGACATATCGATCTTTAACGCAAGATAGGGGTACAATGTTGGCCCGATGCTTAACCTCCACAACCTTACCGATAGGAATGCAGCATGTCCGAGAACCACCCAACCACCCAGCTCCCTGAACCCATCAACAAACTGATGACGCCTAGTGAAACCCAGCCCGCCTCGCCCAACCTGTACATGGCGATTGCGCAAGCCTTGGCCAACGCCGCCAACAATGCCGTCAACGCGCAACAACAGAGTTACACGACCATGCTCGCGGCAACAACGATGGGCGTGGAAGCCTTGTACACCCTAGACAGCGCCGCACCATCCGCCGGCTCGCAACAGATTTTGCAAACCCAAACGGAACTTGAAGAGGCGATGAAATCCTTCCTCATCACCCCGTCAGCCGCCCTGCTGGATGCCAGCCACAATTCGTCCACCACCAACGATTTTTCCGACAGCATCCGCCTCATCAGTGAAGCCTTTGCTGCCTCATTGGATAAGTTTGGCGAGACGGCTTATTTGCAAATGCTGCGTATCATCCAACTCGCGGCCATTGCCAGTTCCTTGGCGGCATTGATCAAAACGCCGGAACAGGCCGAAAACTACGAACGCGTATTGGCTATCATTAAAAACTTACGCTGAGTGGTATTAAAAATTGCGATGGACGCTACATAAACACATGGCAATCAATGTCGGCAAGTAGCCTCTAAGGTTCAGCAATGCAAACAATCGACCAGCTCCGCTCCGGTGAACTTGCCGGCAGTCGCCATCTGAAATTATCCTGCGGCCTAACCAGCTTTCCGCGCGAAATTATGGGCCTGGCAGATACGCTGGAGGTTCTTGACCTCTCCGGCAATGCGCTCTCTGAGCTCCCCGATGATTTTGCGCAACTGGGTAAACTGCGCATCGTTTTCTGCTCTGACAATCAGTTCACGGAGTTGCCTGAGGTTCTGGGCCGTTGCCCTGAACTGGGCATGATCGGCTTTAAGGCCAACCGCATCCGCAAGGTATCGGCCAAGGCGCTACCGGCCCCATTACGTTGGTTGATCCTGACGGATAACGAGATCGAAGAACTGCCTCACGCAATGGGGAATTGCAGCCAGTTGCAAAAATTAATGTTGGCTGGTAATAAGCTCCAAGCGCTACCGGACTCCCTGGCCAACTGCAAGCGGCTTGAATTGATCCGCATTGCCGCCAATCGGCTCAACGAGTTACCCATCTGGTTGTTGGCTTTGCCTCGTTTATCGTGGCTGGCGTATTCTGGAAATCCATTTGGGGCTGAATTGGAAAGCAAGATGCTGACGGCTTCGTCAGTTGCCGATATTCCTTGGAACGCCCTTGAGCTTGGGCATCTGTTAGGCGAAGGCGCTTCCGGGGTTATTCATCATGCTAACTACCATCATGCTGGCGATAGTGCTTATGGCGTTGCTGTCAAGTTGTTCAAAGGCGCGGTGACCAGTGATGGTTTGCCGCATTCTGAGATGGCGGCCGCCATCACTGCCGGACAACATCCGAATCTCATTAATGTGCTCGGCAGGGTGAACGGCCATCCATCAGGTGTCAGCGGCTTGGTGATGGAGCTGATTAGTTCGGAATTCAAAAACATTGCCGAGCCTCCTAGCTTGGCGTCTTGCACCCGCGACATTTACCCTTCAGAAACCCGCTTCGATTTACCGGTGGTGTTGCAGATAGCCTATGGCATTGCTTCTGCGGCCTGGCATTTGCATAAGCAAGGGATCATGCATGGCGACCTTTATGGACATAACATTCTGCATTGTGGCCAGGGACGGGCATTGATTGGCGATTTCGGCGCGGCCTCTTTTTACCCGGCTGATGATAGGGTAATTGCCGATGGCTTAGAGCGGCTTGAGGTAAGGGCTTTTGGTTGCCTGCTTGAAGAATTGCTTGAGCGGTGCAGGCCAACGCCTGACAATCAGCAGGTGTTTAGTTTGCTTAATGATTTGAAATCGGCTTGTTTGTCCGATGAAAGTGGACGCCGGCCATTTTTTGATGAAATTACGGGGCGATTGATTGGGGCTATCGGAAGGCTGAATTGAAAGGCAACGCGGTAAGGCGTAATCGGCAGGGTGCAACACGGCTATCGCACCCTAAGAATTATTGCACCTTACCGCGTTTTCGATAAATGCCACATCAACACATAGCTAATCATAGCCATAAAATTCAGTAGGCGACTACAGAGAATTAGCGTCACCCATAAAGGTAATGAAAGCCATGAATCCTTTAGGCAACAAGCCCTTAGCTTAGACGGATGGGTCTTTTTTCATACTGTTGAGCAATTCACGGGCTTTGGCGATTTCTTCTTCAGTACCATGCAGGATAAGCAAGTATTTGTCTGCGATAAGATCCCTTTCGTATTTAACAACCTCGTCTTCTTCCAACCCGGAACTGATTAAGGCAGCCCCGAGGGCGGATAGGCCACCCATTACCATTGAGCTTTCCAAAGCGGCAACTAAGGTAGTGACAATCGGGCCTGCAAGCGCGACCAAACCGATACCAGGAATAAAAAATACAGCGGGAGCAAATAGCAAGCCCCATAGCCCTCCCCAAACTGCCCCAATCCCTCCCCAAGTTTTGATACGGTCACCTTTGGTATAGAAACCTACCGGATGTTCCTCAGTTTGGTAGCCTTTACCGATGATAGACAGCTTTTGCATATCAAAACCAAATTTATTCAAGGCCTTAATGGCTTCATCAGCTTCAAAATGCGTGTCAAATACGGAAATGACGGTGTTTTCTTCTGTACTCATGTTGTGTGCCCTATAGTTATTATAAGAACGGTTGGATAACCGCATCCGGTAAGCCAGCTATTTGAAATTGATATAGGTCGCTGGAAAGCCAATATCATAAACCATCAGGATTATCAATAGTCCGACAAGCTCCCCTGGAATGAATTCAATTTCGTCACCTTTCATCTGTCCTCAGATGACAGTTGCGGCTGAAATTCCCGAAGGGCGACGTATCAAAATTTCAAATCAATTGGATAAAGGCTTGCGGCCCAATTATTTAGCCCATATCAATCTGTGACGATATTTTTCGGCAAGAGACAAAACCATCCATCGCGGGCCTGTCTCTTTTGGTATGTGGGCCAGTTGATTGGTGTTTCATCTTGGCTGGCGGATTAACACGTCAAGTGATCCGCCAGCTGGACGGATCACCAAACATTGCCGATAAAAACATAAGCTTGTGCCAAAACGGTGGAGCAGATAGTTCGGAAATGTTCAAGATTCAGTCTTTTTACGTAAACGCTCAGCCAATACCCGCATGACATTCAAAGCAAAATAAGGATGTTCTTGGACTAAGAAGTTGAAATATTTTTCATTAATGGCAACCACTTCGCAATCCGTTTTAGCGATGGCATTAGCGTATCTGATTTTGGTGTCAATCAATGCCATTTCCCCAAAAATCTCGCCTGCCCCTAGGGTAATCAACTCTTTGCCATCCAACACGATAGTCACTTCGCCTGATTTGACGAAGTACATTTCTTCACCGACCTGACCGGATTCGAATATTTTTTGTCCTGCGGAAAAGCTTTCGACATTTTTATCGCTATTTAAGATATTAAAATTAGGGGGTAATGACATGATATTTCCTTAAAAAAAGGGGACGTTACAACGCTAGGTTAACAAAGCTGCATTTTAGCACGCTATGGGAAACTGCGGTTTATACCCAAAGTGCCTGTCCATTGCCCTGCATCCCATTACGGTCAGTCAACGTCAATTTGATAATCATCCAAGAATTGCTCGGCATACCGTTTATAGACTTTCTGATTGATGAAAGCATCGTATAAATCCGGATCGATATGGTGGGTTTCCTTCATTTTTTTTAAGATGGCCAAGGCTTCAGACAGTTTTTTGCCTAACTTATAAGGCCTGTCTTTCGCGGTTAAGGCCTCAAAAATATCGGCTATTGCCATGGCCCTGGCCTGGATGGACATGTCTTCCCGGCGTAAGCCTTTAGGATAACCCGTGCCGTCCATTTTTTCGTGATGGCCGCCTGCATATTCGGGGACATTTTTTAGATGTTTTGGAAACGTGATTTTTTCCAGCATGGCGATGGTGGCGACAATATGGTGGTTAATGATGCCCCGTTCTTCCGCTGTCAATGTGCCCCTGGCAATATTTAAATTGTATATTTCATTCTCAGACAATAGCGGCAGCTGCTCGCCGTTTAAACACCAGGTTTTTTGCCCGAATGAACTTATCCGGTTCTGGTCTTCGGGCGACATGAACTCGCCGCCCGTATTGGACTGCCTGATGAATGCCAAATCCTCATCAATTTCGGCAACGGCTTCCAAATAGCGTTGTTCAATTCCGGCATCCGGTTTTTCCCCATTTTGAAAAGCAAGCATCTGTTGCTTAAGCATGGCTATTTCCTGGTCACGCTTTAAAACTTCAAAACGTGTTTCAATCAACCCTATGCGGTCATAAATAGTTTGCAACTTTGTGGACTTGTCTATGACGGATTCAGGCGTGGTGATTTTTCCGCAATCATGTAGCCAACCGGCAATTTTAAGTTCATAGCGGTCAGCGTCCGTCATCGCAAAGTCTTTTAAATAACCTTGCTGGGTATTGTGCGCCGCTTCGGCAAGCATCATTGTCAATTCCGGCACCCGGCGGCAATGCCCGCCGGTATGCGGAGATTTATCGTCAATGGCGGTGGCGATAAGCTGAATTAATGATTCAAACAGATTTTCCAGATCCGCAATTAAACGTTGCTTCGTCAACACGATAGCCGCCTGGGAGGCGAGGGCTTCGGTGATATGCTGCGAAATATCATCAAAACCGGTCACGCCGTGGTTTTCTTTGTCTATTGAATTGATGAGTTGCAGTATGCCAATGATGTCGCCTTCATGGTTTTTCATGGGTACCGCAAGAAAGGATTTCGAGTGGTAATTATTCTGGCGGTCAAAAGCTTTAGTCCCGGAAAAATCAAAGTCTTGATCGTTATAGGCATCGACAATATTAATGGTCTTATTGTTATGGATGGAAAAGCTAACGACATTTTGCAGGTTCGGGGAGCCATCGTCGAAAAACAAAGGTATGTCAGGCATGTTTATTGGAGTTCCTGAACTTCCACCTAACTTGATACCCAGGCTATCAGAATGGACAATCTCCATTTTTATAGCATTGCCATAAATACGGTATAAAGTGCCGCCATCGGCATTGCTGATCTGCTTGGCGCCTTGCAATATCATTTCCAGCAACAAATCGGTATTCATTTCAGATGACAAGGAAATGCCAATGCTTATCAGCTGTTCGAGCTGATCGTTGATGTTTTGATTATTCATATAGTTAAACCGATCCGCTATTACCTTGGCCCAAAATGTGAGCCAGAGTATATCGCACATTTCTGATCCCACCCACTGCTGTAATGGGCGCTAAACATACCCTGGTAAAGCATGTCGGGTTTAAGATAATGGCTGAAACGGGATATGCATCGGCTTAGCGACGTGTGCCTGATCTTGCCACGGTCTAGTGGACACCCGGCTTTCTTATTTTCGTTGGGGTCGATACCGCCATCTATTTGCTTTTTGGCCGTATCTCGCTTTTCCCTCGCTTCTTTAAGTGAGGTGGCTGGGTAAATGCCAAGTGCCGACGTTTTGCACTTGCCATTGAATCGGATGTGTAGCGGAAGCATTTAGAGCCGTTGGGATTGACGGGCAAATACAAGCCATTTTCATCTTGTAGGCCTTATCTGGCGTGGGTTTGGCGTTCTTGATGGCGGTATCAACTCCAGTCAATCTGAATGTACCGCCACTTATTCCGCCACAAATGGCGGTATATCGATGTATCTGCTTGCACTTCGTTGGACACAAAAAAACCCGCTAAGCCTTACGGCTTGCAGGTTTCTGTACTTCGTTGCATCTGCTTGTATGCGTAAATGGTGGAGAGGCAGGGATTCGAACCCTGGGAGGGGATCAACCCTCAACGGTTTTCAAGACCGCCGCATTCGGCCGCTCTGCCACCTCTCCAACAAGCCCCACATTATAAATAGAACACCAATTGGAGTCAATTTATAATTTTTTGATTAAAAATCGGATATCCTCACAGTCGATTCTGGGAGCTTTATACGGAATATTTTTGAGCCAATGCCACAACTTAGAATATGTTTTATACGCTGCCACGCGGTTCGTTGCGGCGTTGCAGCGCCCGCTTTCCTCAGGTACGTCCAGCACTCCGGTTTCTACGCTCCGTGCGCCCCGGCAATTGATCTTGCGTTGTCTTACCTTGCCCAGTAGTCGTTGCACTCGAACCGCTCGCGACGCTTTCAAAACACGTTCTTATGCCAGATAAAAAACATAGGCTTCCAAATAACTAACGCTGACATAAATGAAAACGGGCGCAAGTTGCGCCCGTCTTTAACAACACACTGCTGTCATTTATTAATCGTGATAAGCTGATTCACCATGTTCTGAAACGTCAAGGCCGATACGTTCGACTTCTTCGCTGACACGCAGGCCAATAACCATATCGACTAATTTATAAGCAATTATCGATACGCCACCAGACCAGACAACGGCAACACCTACGCCCCAAGCTTGGTTGATCAATTGCCCCACCATGTCATATTCAGGGGCCACCGCATTGGTGACATAATCCCAAATGCCTGTACCGCCCAGAGCAGGACTAGCAACCACAGCAGTGCCTAAGGCCCCGATAATACCGCCAACACCGTGGACACCGAAAGCATCTAAAGAGTCATCATAGCCGAGCATGCTTTTTAGGCTGGAGACCGACCAAAAACAGACCGCACCAACCAATAAACCTAAGAAAATGGAACCCATAGGGCCAGCCCAGCCACATGCGGGGGTGATCGCAACCAGACCAGCAATTGCACCTGATGCGCCGCCCAACATGCTGGGTTTGCCACGCATCAGCCATTCCGCCGCGACCCAAGACAGTGTCGCCGCCGCAGTCGCCAACAAGGTATTGACAAACACCATGGCCGCGAGACCGTTAGCTTCCAAGTTTGAGCCGACGTTAAAACCAAACCAGCCCACCCACAATAATGACGCGCCAACCATCGTTAAAGTGACGCTGTGCGGGGCTAATGATTCTTTCTTATAACCTATACGCTTGCCAACCATGATACAGCCAACCAGGCCGGCAATACCTGCATTGATATGCACAACAGTACCGCCAGCGAAATCCAACGCGCCTTTCTGGAACAAGAACCCGGCAGTCGCACCGGCAGTTTCTGCAGCGGCAGCATCGGTATAGGCATCCGGACCCGCCCAATACCAAACCATATGCGCCATTGGCAAATAAGCAAAAGTGAACCACAATAAAATATACAGCAAAATCGCGGAGAACTTAACCCGTTCAGCAAATGCCCCGATAATCAAGGCAGGGGTAATGCCAGCAAACGTCAATTGGAAAGCGATATAGGCATACTCAGGAATAACCACGCCTTTGCTGAAAGTCGCCGCCACTGAGTCGGGCGTGACACCTGCCAAGAACATCTTGCTAAGCCCCCCAAAGAAGGCGTTACCTTCGGTGAAGGCGATACTGTAACCATAAATGGCCCACAATAAGGCGGTCATCGAAAAAATGACGAAAACTTGCATTAAGATTGAAAGCATATTCTTGGCGCGGACCATACCGCCATAAAACAATGCCAAGCCCGGAATGATCATCAGGATGACCAATACGGTCGAAATCATGACCCATGCGGTATCACCTTTATTGACAGTCGGTGCGGCGGGGGCGGGGTCTGCAAAGCCTAAATGGGCAAAACTAAGCAAAATCAATGCTAACAATGTAGCGATAAGTGGTTTATGTTGTTTCATGTTCTCTCCTTGGACTAGAGTGCTTCGTCGCCAGTTTCGCCGGTACGGATCCGAACCACTTGCTCTAAATTAGTTACAAATATTTTACCGTCACCGATTTTGCCTGTATTTGCTGCCTTAGTGATCGCCTCAACGGCTGCGTCAACCAAGCCCTCCCCCACAGCCACTTCAATTTTGGCTTTCGGTAAAAAATCTACAACATATTCAGCCCCACGATAAAGTTCGGTATGGCCTTTCTGACGACCAAAGCCTTTGACCTCGGTTACGGTGACACCAGACACCCCTATATCCGAAAGGGCCTCACGGACATCGTCCAGCTTAAATGGTTTAACAATTGCGGTTATTAGTTTCATTTCATCCTCTTTGCGTATAGTAACGATTCGAAATTACGTAAAGCACGGAGTATGCCAAATATAAACTTGAATTAACGCGCTTGTTGTCTGCTAGTTTTTGTCATACCCATCCATATATCGCACTGAATTGGTTCGTTTTGTTATTTTTTGATTCAAATAAGTGCAATTGGATATTTAGTTTCGGTTCGATACTAGTTATAATGCACCCCTACATTTAACTTCTTGGAAAAAGCTTATGCCCGCGTTAAAAACTGCTTTAGGTTATCATCGGCACCTACTCAAATCATTGGCGTTGACCATGTGTTTACTTGGGTTTTCTTTGGATAGTTTTGCGCAACCTCAAGTGGCCCAATTAACAGACGTAAAAAACTGCCAGTATCTTAAGCAAATTGAAGGCGGGTCAGGTTATGGGAAAAACTTTAGCTGGCAGAAACTGGCTAAATACGCGGTACTTAGCCAAGCAGAGAAGATAGCGGCAACCCATGTCATCTGGGTGCGCTTTGATCCTGTGGGGGGGTTCAACGGAATAGCAGTGGCTAACGCCTACCGCTGTCAATCTTGATTAACTATAAGACGCAAAAAACACACCCGAAGGCGTGTTCTTTGCTGGAATAATCCTGAAGATCAAAACGTCACAGTAAAATCGGTTGAGAAAGTGATCTGATCTGTAACAGTGGTCGATCCAGGTTGGCCGGGATTGCCGTGAACAACAAAAGGTGAGTAACCATTTGATTCGCCAACAATATCATAGCGGATATTTGGGCGAAGCCTTAACCACTCTTTGGGTTTCCATGTCACGCCCGCAGTGAACTCGTAATAAGTTGCAGGGGCGCAGGTAGATAGATAAGTTCCTGCTGCCGCGTAACTGACGCCTTGATTATCGGTTGCCGCACCGACCCTTCCAGGTGAGCAAACCCTCAAGCCATTTTGGTCGCGGAACCACTCGGCACGGATGCCCACCACAACTTTATCACTGACATCATAGTAAAGATGCGAGTTGATACCATACCACTCGGCATCCAATGAATTTGGAGTCCCAGTTGTAAAATTGAAAGTTTTATCCGCAAAGCCATGGTCATGTTGCAAAACCAGATGCGTTTTCTCATTAATGTTGTGCTTCAAAACCACGCTATACAAAGCCCATGGGGCGCTGCTGGTCTCGGAGGTGTCGCCATAAGTACCGGCAATATTCAAAGATGTCGCTTTGTCAGTAGTGGTATAGGTGGCCCCCATCAAGCCCGACCAATTACCCAATTGCCGGTCCCAACCACCATCCCAACCGCCAGTCGCGCTACCAGTAACCAAGCCGCCCATGACAGCCCAGTTATCATCTACCGTATAATTGCCCATAACACCCGTGTGTGTAAAAGGTTCGCCATATTGCATGGTATAAGCGTGGGTGTAAAAGAAATTGTCAGGCGCAGGAACGGTTTCATAGCCAATCGGCGTATAAAAATGACCCACCTTTAAATTCAAGCCATTGCCAACTGGGACATAACTTTCCAAATAAGCCTGCGGTAAAGCGATGTCGTAGAACCGGTTGGAGTTACTGCCAAGCATGCTCAAATCCCAATCGCTCCGTTGTAGGGATTGTTGTGTATTGACATCAAATGAAGGCACACCGTAAGCTTGGGTAAAAATAGAATCGGAACCGTACATAAAGTCGAAACGTCCGCCGAAGTCCCATTTGCTCCCTTCAGTAGCCACAGCACGCTGAATGAACACATTCAACTGGTTCAACTGAAACTCGCTGGCCCGATCCCCAAATGTCACCGGGCCGTTAAAGTTGTCATCGGGTTCATTGCCATTGTAAGTGACACCGCCATTAGCCCAAGCCCCCACAACAACACCATAATGGTCTAAAGCACTTTCTATTTCTTTATACGCCCCACTAGCATTCGCGTCTGTTATTCCTGCTGTTGCCGATAAAATACTGCTTACAGCTGCAAACAATATCTGATTCTTACGTTTTAAAATAATTTTCATCTTTGAAGTCCCCTCGTAAAAAGGTCTGAATATTAAGACTTGTTGCAATTAGACAACGATTTTAGTATTTCAGCATAAAAACACTGTCTAGTACCAAGCATGTTACATGCCATATTTTTTTTTATTTAAAAAACAATAATATAATATATTTTTCATATGTGAATAATTACCCACTTAGAACTATTATGGTGCGTACAATTATTTTTATCACCATTATTGTGCGCTATTAAGTTGTAAATTAGCCACAATCGCAACAATAGTGGCGTGATTTGCTTATAACCCCAAAATTCGTTTTGGCGATGGCCACCCCAGCGATCACCTTCAGAAAAAACAGCGGGCCACCTCAAAATAATCACCTTGCCAAGCAACTCATGGGAGGGCATTTTTTATTGGCTATCACAACAAAAAAAATGTTATCGTTATCAGTGTCCGGCATATAAAAGCCGACCTCATAATAACTACAGTTAGATAACCCAAAATAGGAGACAATGATGTCTGTAAAACATGTACTAAAACTGATTCAGGAAAATGACGTTAAATTCGTCGATTTTCGTTTTTGCGATACCCGCGGCAAAGAGCAACATGTCACCTTCCCTGCCCATTCCATCGATGAAGACACCTTTGAAGAAGGTAATATGTTCGACGGCTCTTCCATCGCGGGCTGGAAACACATCAACGAATCCGACATGATTTTGATGCCAGATCCATCAACCGCTGTTATGGATCCTTTCTATGATGACAACACGTTGATTATCCGTTGCGACATTATCGAGCCAAAAAACATGCAAGGTTACGAGCGTGACCCGCGTTCATTGGCAAAACGTGCTGAAGCTTACTTAAAATCAACTGGCATCGCCGACACCGCATTCTTCGGCCCAGAAAACGAGTTCTTCATTTTTGACGACATCCGTTGGGGCTCAGACATGAGCGGTTCGTTCTTCAAAATCGACTCGCAAGAAGCGGGCTGGAACTCTGAAAAAGTCTATGAAGATGGCAACATCGGCCATCGCCCAGGTATTAAAGGTGGCTACTTCCCCGTACCTCCAGTCGATTCCTTCCAAGACATACGTTCCGCCATGTGTTTGACTTTGGAACAATTCGGCATGATGACTGAAGTGCATCACCATGAAGTCGCCACTGCAGGACAATGCGAAATCGGCGTCAAGTTCAACACCTTGGTCAAAAAAGCTGACGAAGTGTTGGGCTTGAAATATGTGGTTGCCAACATTGCCCACGCTTACGGTAAGACAGCGACTTTCATGCCAAAACCAATGGTCGGCGACAACGGCAGCGGTATGCACGTCCACCAATCTTTAGCTAAAGACGGCGTCAACCTGTTCTCTGGCGATTTATACGGCGGCCTGTCTGAAACCGCCTTGTACTACATCGGCGGCATCATTAAACACGCCAAAGCATTGAACGCTTTCACCAACGCGTCAACCAACAGCTACAAGCGTCTGGTTCCAGGCTTTGAAGCCCCTGTCATGTTGGCTTACTCGGCCCGTAACCGTTCCGCATCCATCCGCATCCCATTCGTCAGCAACCCTAAAGGCCGCCGTATTGAAGTGCGTTTCCCAGACTCCACGGCAAACCCTTACCTAGCATTCTCCGCCATGTTGATGGCTGGTTTGGACGGCATCCAAAACAAAATCCATCCAGGTGAAGCGATGGACAAGGATTTGTATGACCTGCCACCTGAGGAAGAAAAAGCTATCCCACAAGTTTGCCATGCTTTCGACCAGGCCTTGGATGCATTGGACAAAGACCGTGAGTTCTTGACCCGTGGCGGCGTCTTCACTGACGACGTGATCGACGGTTACATCGAACTGAAAATGCAGGAAGTGACCCGTCTGCGCATGAGCACCCACCCTGTTGAGTTTGACATGTACTACAGCTTGTAAGGATTAAGCCTGTTTCAAGCAGGCTCAAGCTTACCCAATACCCCGCGAGTTTACTGGCTTAGCGGGGTTTTTTATGCCCATACGTTCCCACGCGAAACCACTGAAACCCGTATTTTTTGCCCCCTGCCTTGCCCCCTGCTTAAAATACCCTGTAAAATCTCCAAAAATATCCAAAAAACAGGGGGCAGAAATGGCACTTACCGATACAGAAATCAAAAAGTTAAAGGCTATTGGAAAGGATTATCAGAAAGCCGATTCCAGGGGGCTAGTTTTGGTAATACGCCAAGCAGGGGGCAAATTTTGGCGTGGTGAATTACGGCTTGATGGTAAAAAATTCCGTTATGGATATGGCAATTACCCAGAAATCACGTTAGAGAATGCGCGTAAGATTCATGCCGTGGCGAGGCAACTTGTCGAATTCGGCAAACATCCATCAACGCTACTGGATGCCCCCGAAGCAAAGCAAATGATTGTTGATGGTTGCAGCATAAAAGAGATTGAGGCCAAGATAACCGCCATCAAAGAGGCCGAAGCCATCCAAGCCTTGATAACCTTTGGAGATGCCGCCGACAAATATAAAAACGAGTGGGTAAATAGCAAATGGAAAAACCCTGATAAAGGCTGGACACCCGTTAGGCTGCACCTACTGCCAAAACTGGCGGACATGCCATTGGAATTAATAGACGTGGCCTTGCTGAGAGAATTGATTTACGACATCAGGGAACATAAAGGCGTGGCAACCGCCCTTTCCAGTCATGGGTGGGCAGATCGGATATTTAGCTATGCCGTGGAGCATGACTATTGCAAACACAACCCAGCGGCTTTAATTAAGGCGGCGAGAGTCGGCAACCGCAACAAGCGCACCCGTTGGCTATCAACACTGGAAATCAGGCGTTACCTGACCGGGCTTTACCAGTCTAATTGTTATCGTGGTTACAAACTGGCATTACACCTGCTCTTAATGCTGGCCTTACGCAAAAGCGAGTTATGCGGCGCGGCATGGTGTGAAATAGACTTTGAAAAAGGCGAAATGCTGATACCCGCCGGACGCATGAAAACCAAAAAAGACCATCTAGTCATGCTACCCGCCCAAGCAATAGAAATGCTCTACGAACTGCAACGCTTAGGTGGCGGTAGTCCGTGGATATTGCCCATGCACACTGACCCTGACCGAGCCATGCACAGCAATAATCTGGATGGCGCACATAACGCGGCACTAGCGGCAGGCGACATCATAGATTACAACATCCACGACCACCGTCACACCGCCTCGACACACCTAAGGGAACAAGGCCATGAACCCGAAGTGGTGGAAACGGCATTGAGCCACGCTATACCGGGCATGGCTGGCACCTATTCCCATGCCCAATACAAAACCCAACGGCTGGAAATGCTGCAATCCTGGGCAAACTTCCTTGATACCGTGATGACCGAGCGGACGGTGATACAGGCGACGTTTAGAAAAGCGGTTTAACCAATTTAACCGGATAGCTTTAGCGGGCGACAAGTGGGAGTCATTACCCTATTTCCGGTTAATCCCTTCGTAATGGTTGCGCTTTAATGGGGCGTTATGAACAATAACCTTGATGACTTTACAAATGCCTTGGCGGAAAAACTCAAGCAAGGCAACCCAACTCCTGATGAGATCGGGCAGCTAGCTAACCAATACACAATGAAGCCTAAGCGCGGAAGACCCCGCAAAAAAAACCCTGTGACACCTAAAGAGACGCTTGCAAGGGGAAGGCCGCGCAGTGATGAATCAATGAATACCAAATTTAAGGTAATGATTTTGTGGGTAATGCTAGACCGTATTGACATGCCCCAAATGGCGAAGCGGGGAATTATTGCCAAAGTGACATACAAATCACGGGCATTTGTCGATAAGGCCATTGCCAAATTAAATGAACTTGTCTGTAAAAGGTTGATTGTTGCAGGTTATTCACATGAGAAAGGCATGGGGGTGCTTTTGCCAGCCGATGATGCCGAACGATTACAGGCCGCTTGGGAAGCGGGCGAACATATTGATTCTATTCTTGAAAATCCAGAGCATTTTCACAAGCTGGAGCTTCCAAAAATCATTCTTCCAAAAATACCAAAAAAATAGAATTGTTTTTACGGATTTAAATCCGAATACAACCCAATCCCGTGACCGAATAATACAGCCATGCCCGCAGCATCCCGCTGGGGCGCAGACCTTCGCAGGTATGAAATGGCTACGCAAAATCAAGTTTTACCAGTCCTAAACCCTCTGTACCGCCGCCCAGTTGTCGAACAGGCAACGGGCGATTCACGGTCAACTATCTATCGAAAAATCAAACAAGGCTTATTCACTAAACCCGTGCCTATTGGTGGGGATCGCGTGGCATGGCCTGCTAATGAAGTGATTGCAATCAATCAGGCGCGTATTGCCGGAAAGTCCGACGAAGAAATCAAACAGCTTGTTGCTGAACTAGAAACGGCGAGGGTAGCGTAATGGACAGATTCAACGACACCGCCAAGGCAAGCCGAATTAACCGCAAGCGTGGCTGGAAAATTGCCGACTTGTTCCCTGATTGCCGGCGCGTTAGTGTGGAAGGCGGGTTTTATCCGTTCCATCCGTTCCATCCGTTCCATCCGTTCCATCCGTTCCATCCGTTCCATCCGTTCCATCCGTTCCAAGCGTTCCAACCTGCGCCATTGCTGGCTTCGCGGCTTCACCTATCCGTTCCCGTATGTGTTCCATCCGTTCCGCATACCCAAAACGTGAAGGGTGGGTTTATAAACGTCATATCCGTCATAAGTGTCATAACCCGCGCCGTCCGTGGCTTGCGGCGGTTTCCTATCCGTCATGGGTTCGGGGCTATCTGTCATAAGCGTCATGGTGGCTTGACGGATTGTTACCGTGGAGCTATTCTGTCCGCGCTGTCACCACATGTGGCAGTCGGGTTCTCAACCCCGGTTCTTGGCGAAAAATCGCCGCAATCATCAGCGGTTTTTTTATGCCCATCGTTTAGGCAGGCTCTATGCCGCGCCTTTTTCATTATGGTGGTGCGTGGTGGGCAGCCGAAAGGCTGGCCGGTTCCAAGACCCGGTGTTGAGAACCCATTACGCACCGCCACCCGATTATTCTCAACAGTCGGCGGCGGTTATTCCCTATCAAGTCTTGGAGTCACCGCATGAACACGCCACAAAACCAATCCGCCCAAAATTCAACCAAAACCAACGGGCAAACCATCCCCAAAACACCCAAACTGAACCCCGACTTTAGCCACCGACTAGGCTTCTTCGATAGCGAGGCCACTTCATTAAATCTGACAGACGCTGTGGACACCCTAGCCAAGCAAGCCGATGCCGTTATCTCAATGCTTGAGAACCAGTTTTTAGGCGACGAGAACGTCACAAAATTCACTGATGATGTAGTTTTTTGGACGCTTGAATCGGTTCGAGCCACGGTTAATGACATCAACGCTATTGTCGCCGCGTACCACGAGGCCAACCGTGCCGCAGAAATCGACCAAGGCAAGCCACAAAACGACCAGGCACAAAAAAGCCCGCAAAATTAAACAATTAAGCGGGCTTTGGTGTATGGCTACGGCAATCAAACAGCAGGGTAATTGTACCCGATTGCATGGCCGTGCGCCATCCGCAAGGATAGTAAACGATGACAAAATCAAACCACACCAGGCCGTCATGGTGGCGGCTTTGCCAACGGTGGCAAATAAGCCCCATTGCAAGGCTGGAGCTTGCCAAAATCAAGGCCATCTTGGCGGGGGTCGGCAATGGCAAACATTGATAACCTGTTACATTCGCTGGACAAAGTGAGGCGCACAGGCGAAGGCCGCTGGGTGGCCTGTTGCCCTTCACATGCGGACAAATCACCGAGCTTGACCGTTAGATGGAATGACGACAAAATTCTGCTCCATTGCTTTGGCGGTTGCGCGGTTGATGAAGTTGTCGGTGCTATTGGTTTGACATTAGCGGATTTGATGCCGGATAGCGTTCCCTTTGAAGGCACTAGGCCGATTAAATCCAAAATTCCCGCGAGTGATTTATTGGCATTCATCCAGTTTGAAGCCACCGTGGTCATGATAGCCTGTGGTGATATATTGGACGGCAAGCCTTTGTCTGAAAATTCCTTTGCGCGTCTGCAATTGGCTCATGAGCGATTGAAAAATGCGGTTCAGGAGTGTTGCAGATGAAAGGCTACGACATGGACAAGCACAACGCCATTTCTGAAAAACTTGGCATTGCCATCCCTGCTATGACCCTCTCAAATAGTGATGGCCAGTGCCAAAGTGGTGATGAAGTAAGCGGGCTTGGAAGCCAAGGAAGTGCCAATGGTGACGGTAATGACTGTGATCTTGGGGTTGGTAATTTATTTGTTGATTCCGAAGCCTTAACCTTGCCCCAAGATGCTTTTTTAGAAAGTAATAAAAGTATCGGCACAACCGTCACCATCGTCACTGGCGCGGCTTCCAGCGGTTCACCTTCGTCACTTGAACCGTCACTTCCCCAAAAAAGTGACGATACCAAAAGTTTAAAGGATTCGCTGTTAGCGGAGGCAATCGCGGATGATCTGGCTGACAGTTTGGTTTTTGATGACGTCTCGTTGGATTGGTTTCAGTGTAAAAAAGGTATCTGGCAACCCATCAGCAAAACCCGCGCCCTGAGGCTGATAAACCGTAAACTTCATCAAGTCCTTACCGAAGGCTTTTCCCTAAGCAAGCTGTCATCAATCGAGGCTTTCTTGCGGCTTTACTTGTCGATTGACAAGTGGGAAAGCTGCACCGACTTGTTGCCGATGCAAAACGGAGTGTTGGACATTAAAAGCCGTGAACTGATCGACTATTCGCCCAAGCACCGTTTCCGGTGGCAACTGCCCTATGAATATAACCCTGATGCCAAAATTGACGTGATAAGGCGTTGGCTTTGGGAGGCCACTGGCAAGGACATTGAAGCCGTCAACACCATCAGGGCTTTCCTTAAGTTGGCGATATGTGGCGGCGACATCCAAAAGTTTTTGGAAGTGATAGGGCCGGGCGGTACGGGCAAATCCACTTTAATCCGTCTCATGATTATGTTGTTGGGCGAACCCAACCACGCCGCCACCGACTTAAAGAATCTGGAGGGCAACCGTTTTGAAGCCGCCACACTGTATGGCAAACGTTTGGCGGTCATATCCGATTCCAGCCGTTACGGCGGCGAGGTGTCAGTCCTGAAAGCGATTACAGGCGGCGACCCGGTACGCCATGAGCGCAAAAACCAGCAACAGTCCGGCTCTTTCGTGTTTGATGGCGTGGTGGTGATAGCGTCCAATGAAGCCATACAAAGTACCGATTATACCAGCGGTCTGGCACGGCGGCGATTGCCCGTGATGTTCAACCGCAAAGTGACCGACGAGGATAAAGCCAAATGGCGGCAATTAGGCGGTATTGAAAAGGCCATGAAAGCCGAATTGCCGGGGCTTCTCAATTGGGTGCTGGCGATGGCGGACGAAGATCTTAACGCGGTGATCGGCGGTATTAACGGTAACTTGACCAAAGCCCAAAAAGAGCATTTTTGTGAGACCAATAAGATTGCGGCTTGGTTAAACGACAATATTGTGATCGAGGAAACTCATGTTATTCATATTGGCGTAAGCACCACCAAGCTGAAGGACAGTTTTGACATTGGGCAAGAGTGCAAAACCAAGCTTTATCCGAATTATGAGTTATGGTGCGCGGAAAATGGCGTGAACCCGATAGCGGTGCAACGCTTTTCAACCACGGTTTTAGATGTTTGCGAACACGTCAAAATACCCGCCAAGAAGCTGCCCAAAAACAACGCTGGAGCTAGGATTCAGGGATTGGCAATCAGAATGCCATCAGAATTGCATCTAAAAAAACCTACTCCCATAACCAAAGTGTTTTTAAACAGTGACGGAGAGTGCCGAAGCCGTGACGAAGACGAAACCGCTGGAGGCCGCGCCAGTGACGATGGTGACGGTTGTGCCGATAAAAGCTTATCTGTAGATACCGAGGTGTTTTGATGGGCGCATTGGCAAAAATACGGCAAGCGGGTTTTCAGGCTGACCTACAAAACGGCGGCCTTGCCATCAGTCCGGCTAGTCGGTTAACCACTGGCTGGCGAAGTTTCCTGAAAACCCATAAGGCCGAAATCGTCCAAGAACTGGAACAGGAAACAGCCTGTAACGATAACCATGCCCCTGAATCGGTCTTGGTGGAAGATGACCGCAGCTATTGCCGCGAATGCCAACATCTGAACTACCTAGGCCGATGTAAGGCAAGCCCGACCCGATACAGCCCGGTGGACACCATCCCGCGCCGATGCGCTGATTTTGTGCCTTGCTAAACTATTTCATGGTGGAGGCTTAAAGGCAGCTTGAGGCAGACCGCCGTGAATTGATGCGATGGGGGGAAATGTTACCAAGATCGTGATACTTGGCATTTGGGTAGCCCCGCAGGGCTACAAGGGAGCAAAACGCCTACCCTTCCGTTTACGGGGCTTAGATAATGCAGAAGTTCCCGCCACCCAGATTGTCACTGACGGGTTGTTTATCGGCCTAGAATTGGTGTCGCTTGATGGGGTGGGGCTGGAGATTATGGGCAACCAAGCACCCCCCTCAGCCGATAGCAATTTAAGGATAGCCGCATGAGGCGAAATGTCAACCATCCAAAAACACAGAAACTGCACTGGATTTGTCTGACGGTATGGGGCATACCGTCTGAACCGCTCAACGCCCACTCCCCACAAGGTGATGGGGGTATAGCCGAAAAAATCCTAGATTGCCGGACAAGCCCCTTGCCGCGCATGATGCACTTCTAAAAGAATCCCCCGCTGAAACGCCCGAAACGGACGGCAAGCGGGCTTGTCACAACGCCATCCAGTATAAGCCGTTTGGCTCTTGCCACCTATATACTCATGAAAACGGTAATGCCTACCAAGTTGGTTTAAGTTACCACAACCAATATGAATAAAGTTACATAAACCATCTTGATAAATGTAACTTAATTCAATATGATAACTGACGCATAAACCAAGACGGTTTGTGTTACATCAATCAACTTGATTAACGTCACATAAACTAAGGTGGTTAAAATCACATCAATCAAGATGGTTTGTGTTGTATAAATCAAGATGATAGTTGTAATATCAATCAAGATAATTAAAGTTTCATAAACCAAGACGATAACTGTCACATTATTCAAACGGGGGCGACACATGCAATACGACGGGAAGGGCAAATTAGGGGAAGCCATAGCGGGGCTGTACGGCTGTCCACCAAAAAGCCACAACAAGATCGCCAGGCTGATAGCGGAAGCCAAGGCCGCGTTAAGCATCGACAGCAAGGCCAAAGTCCTGCCCGACGATGTGAAGCTGGCTATTTACCAATGGCATTGGGGACGGTTAAACCCTGCCCAAGGTGCTGGACAGCCAACGCTTAACGGCACTGGCGCAGCTGATGGCCTATCGCCACTCGAACCGTTATCAGAAAGTGACAATACCCTTATGGTGGCTATTGACCCCCAACCGATGCCCCAAGCCACCAAGCCGCAACATGGCGGCAATTGGGGCGGTGTCCGGCAAGGTTCGGGGCGCAAAGCCACGGGCAAGCAGACCGTCACCGTGCGTGTGCCCGTGGAGCTGGCGGGCTTCATCAAGCAACTTAAGGGCATTGGCGACACCCAAGGCCAAGCCGCGCTATTGACGGTTATCAGTGGCCTTGAAAGCGCGTTACACGATTCAAGGCACACGCCCAAGGCATGACCGATATGGGGATTATTGACCTATGGAGGCTTATTGACCGGATCAGGGAAGCGGAAACCCTGATGGAGGCCATCAACAACAACCCGTTGCACCCCGTCAACGATGCCCGGCACCCGGAACACGCCATCAGCGTCCAAGCCTACCAAGCTTTGGCGGATTGGTGCCAGGGACAGCGCGACCGACACGAAGACGCGCTACGGGCATGGCAAAAAACCTACTTCTGACCTCCATCCAATAAGCCAAGACAATGGCTTTCTGACACGCCCCCTGATAAAGCCGTTTAGTGGGTAATATTTGGGTGCAGTTAGGCGGTATTTTGTCAGCACGTTTTTCACTATAACCTATTGATAATATTGCCTACCATTAAGAAGTTGCGCAATTTGTCAGGTTGCGCTAGCGCAACTAAAATGTCACTCAAAAAACTACGCAAAAGCTACGCAAACGTCACTCAAAACAGCCTTTTAAATCAGGTGGCTGAAATTACAGCCTTAATACATTCAATGGCTTAACCGTGTTTCATCATAGGTAAACTCGATTAACCAAGATAGCTTCTTGAGTCCACCTAAGCGTACTTTCTGAACTCCATCTAGGAGGTTATCTCTTGACTCCACCTAAGGGAAACTTTTCAAGCCAGTCCCGCAACCATCCCAACATAGGAAAACCCCACCTAAACGCCTTTACGGAAAGTGGTTCAATAACCTCACTTTCCCTCACTAGGCCATGCCCATGAATGATTTTTACCCGCTCTTGCACGGACTCATCCAATCCCACCTAATCGCTAATGCCATTGACGACGAGCTGGCTGGCGGCATTGCCCAAAACATCATTGACGGCTTGGCAGACGGCTACGGAGGCCAAACGGTTTATCTGAAGAACAACTCTGCCGAACGGATGGCACGGAAACATCGGCAGATCGTGGCGGAATATGACGGCAAAAACACCATGGCGATTTGCCAGAAATACCGGATCACCTCCACTTGGCTTAAGCGATTACTTGCGAGGGCAAAAAATGAACCTACGAGCTAACAGCCAATGCCAAAAGCAACGCTTGCTGGCTTACCTTAAGCAGCATGGGCGCATCACCACCTTGGAGGCCAGGACAAATCTGGATATGTTCCATCCGGCGGCGCGGATTCAGGAACTCAAAGGGCAAGGCCACCACATCGTCACTTACCGAAGGATGGTAAATAGCGGCCTTGGCAACCACAAAATCGCTGAATATGTGCTACTGGCATGACACTAATACAAACACTGGGCTATGCCAGCTATTCAAGCTACTGGCAAGCCATTAATAACAACTCCCAACCACCGATAAAGAAGGCAATATCATGCAACATGCTATTTACGAATCCGTTTATAAAACCCGCCACCCTGTTATCCAAGGCATCAAACAGGCGATAGAGGTCATCAATTATCAAAAAACAGCAATTGACAGCCTAAGCCATGATAAAAGGCTCAAGGATTTGCCAGACAGGCTGAAAACGGCATTGGCTGAATTGTACTACATCCGCAACGCCATTTTTAATGCCTATGCGGACGACAAGGCAACATCACAAGGCCGATGTATGCCGGAACTGGTGAAGCTTTGCGCCCGGCGACTGCTGAAAATACCCACCGAGATTGAAGGTAAGGAAAAGGGGTTCGAGTTCGCCCAACAACGCTACGATGACAAGGAGGAAAATTTAAGGAAAATAGGTTATACATCGGAGCAGGTGGCAAACTTCCTGAAGGATGAAATGGAAAAACCTTGTGAGGAAAGCTATAAGGCCGAGCTGTCCGCACTCAGGAAAGAATTGGGCGCATTGGACGCCTTTACCCGCGATTACCCCCGATATGACCAGAGGCTATTGATCGGCACGCTGTTCGAAAACTGGAAACCGGACAATGCCGATGATTTTGCCAAGGCGGCGGGGGCGTTGGCACAGTAGGGGGGAACGGCAACCGATTAAAGGGCCGCCTTCGGGCGGTTTTTTATGCCTTGGATATTTTGGGATTGTCGGCAAGCAAGCGTAAAAATGGTGGCTTTATGGCGCAAAAACAAAAATCCTGAATCAAAGCCCCCTGTTTTGCCCCCTTTTTGAATTTTATACCGCTGTAAGCCTTGATATATGTAAAGTCATGTACTACAGCTTGTCACACAGGCCCGCACTGCCCCAAGACCCCGCAAGTTATCTGGCTTAGCGGGGTTTTTTATGCCCGCACGTTTCATACTGGAACACCAAACCGCGTTATTCTTCCTTTAGGCCGGCCATTTGACAAGGCGACTAAAAAGTTTTCCCTATGCCGTGAATTAACTGTAGAATTCGCAAATTTTTCTTTTTCAAAGGAGCGACAAGCAAATGGGTAGAGCCTATCAAAACCGTAAAGTGTCCATGGCCAAAACGTCTGATGCCAAGGCAAAGGTCTACAGTAAGTATGGACGTGAACTTTATGTTTGCGCTAAAGCGGGGGGCATCGACCCGGATGGCAACTTGGCATTGCGCGGCCTGATTGAGCGCGCCAAAAAAGCCCAGGTGCCTGCCCACGTTATCGAAAAAGCCCTCGATAAAGCCAAAGGCGGTGGTGGTGAAGATTTCGCCCCTGCCCGTTATGAAGGGTTTGGCCCCGGTGGCTGCATGGTGATTGTCGACTGCCTGACCGATAACCCCAACCGCACTTTCAACGATGTGCGCCAATGCTTCACCAAAACCAAAGCGAAAATTGGCATCCAAGGTGCGGTCAGCCACATGTTTGACCATTCGGCCATCATGGCCTTTGCACATGCTGACGAAGACACCGTCTTGGAAGCCCTGCTGGCGGCCGATGTGGATGTCTCCGACATTGAAAGCGAAGACGGCAAAATCACCGTGTTCACCCCTCCCGCCGACTATTTTAAGGCGAAGCAGGCCTTAACCGATGCCTTTGGCGAGATTGATTTTGATGTGGATGAGATTCAATTTTTACCTAGAAGCGTCACGGCGATCAGCGGTGATGACTTGGTATTGTTTGACAAATTTTTGGACATGCTGAATGAATTGGATGATGTGCAAAACATTTATCATGACGCCGAAGTTTAAGGCTTTATTTAGCGGCCTGTGACCGATACATTTAAAGTCCGGCGACCCTTTTTATATCCCCGCCACCAGATTAACCTGAGTTCTGGGCAAGGGCTCAGGCTAAGTAAGCAAAAGCCTTTTAAATCCGTTTGCGCCCCCTCCTCCACCCATCCATTTTGTGTTTTCCACCCCATTACATTGACCAGGCGGGCAAATCCTTAACGCCCGTAAAAACACCCCGGGGCGGGGCGATTTTCATTTAACCCTGCGCAACAACCCTAAGCACTAATTTGGTGAGCTCAAAACGACCTATTTTGGTGCGTTTCTTATGGGCCCGGTTATACTTGTTCCGATAAAGGTTATGCACATCACACAATGCATTCTCCAAACGACGGCTTTCGGCCTTCTATAATAATTGGTCTAATAATTGCTTAGCCAATCAATGCAACCCAAATGGATTTCAATATATTTCATGTACAAACGCATACTTGACCATCTTAATACCGCAATCTTGCTATTTAATCGGGAATTAACGTTAACTTATATCAATACGGCCGGGGAAATTTTACTGGCTGATAGCGCACACCATTTGATCGATCAAAATGCCTGCGACTTGTTCAAATCATCCGACCCGGCGTTACTGCTTAATTTAAAACAGTGCTTGGCTATGGGGGAACCGCTAGTGGAGCGCTCATTGACCCTCAACCGCATGAGCCAAAACGTAACCGTTAACCTAAGCACAACGCCGTTATTCAATAAGGAAGAAATTATTGAAATCCTGATCGAACTTCAACAAGTGGACACCCATTTGCGGATCTCTAAGGAAGAACGGCTATTGACCCAACAAAATACCGCAAGATTGCTGGTCAGGGGGTTGGCGCATGAAATCAAGAATCCCCTAGGCGGCCTAAGGGGGGCGGCGCAACTGCTGGACTTGGAGCTGACCGATCCCGAACTGAAAGAATACACGCAGATTATTATTGCCGAATCTGACCGCCTGCAAGGGCTAATGGATAAAATGCTTGGCCCCAATAAATTGCCCAATAAAAAGTTATTAAATATCCATGAGGTATTGGAGCGCGTCAGGCAATTGGTGCATGTTGAAGCTAGCGGCAACTTAATTATCAAGAATGACTATGACCCCAGCATCCCGGATGTTTTGGGGGACAAAGACCTGCTCATCCAGGCCATGCTGAACATTACCCGCAACGCGGTCCAAGCGACCGAAGGTAAAGGGCATATCATCATAAAGACCCGTATACACCGGCACATGACCGTGGGCCGCAAACACTACAAATTAGCCGCAAAAATTGACGTCATTGATGACGGCCCAGGTATAGACGCCGATATGTTAAACCAGATTTTTTATCCGATGATTACCGGCCGTGCCGAAGGCACAGGGCTCGGTTTGTCCATTGCCCAATCGTTGATCAATCAACATAACGGCATTATTGAATGTAACAGTGAACCTGGAAACACCGTGTTTTCAGTCTTTTTACCCGTGGAGAACGGCAATGAATAAGTCCGAAACCGTCTGGATTATTGATGATGACAAATCTATCCGCTGGGTGGTTGAAAAGGCCTTACAAAAAGCCGCCATCAACACCCGCTGTTTTTCGGGGGCAAAAGAATTGCTGGCCGCTTTAGAACATGATTCCCCTGATGCGTTGATCACCGATATCCGTATGCCCGGCATGGATGGCCTGGAACTGCTCAAAAGGGTCCAAGACAGCCACCCCAACCTGCCCGTGATTGTCATGACCGCACATTCTGATTTGGAAAGCGCGGTTTCGGCTTTCCATGGCGGGGCATTTGAATATTTGCCAAAACCCTTTGATATTAAAGAAGTGGTTGACCTCGCGCATCGCGCTTGCATCCACGGGCGGCAACAACATTCCGGCGCTGACGAACAAGCTAGCCAGGAAGCGACCCCGGAAATTATCGGCGCCGCCCCCGCCATGCAGGAAGTGTTCCGGGCGATCGGAAGGCTAGCGAAATCGCACATCACCGTCTTGATTAATGGCGAATCCGGGACTGGCAAAGAGCTCGTGGCCAAAGCCCTGCACCGGCACAGCCCGCGCGCCAAAAACCCCTTCATCGCGCTGAACATGGCGGCGATCCCTAAAGATTTGATGGAATCCGAATTGTTTGGCCATGAAAAAGGGGCGTTCACGGGGGCGGCGGCACGGCGTTCCGGGCGTTTTGAACAGGCCAATGGCGGGACTTTATTCCTTGATGAAATCGGTGACATGCCCGCCGAACTGCAAACCCGTTTATTACGGGTTCTGGCGGATGGCGAGTTTTATCCGGTCGGGGGGCATGCTTCGATAAAAGTCGATGTGCGCATTATTGCCGCCACCCATCAGAATTTGGAAGTGCTAGTCCAGCAAGGCCGCTTCCGGGAGGACTTATTCCACCGCCTCAACGTCATCCGCATCCACATCCCTCCCCTGCGTGACAGGAAACAAGACATTCCCTTGTTATTGCGGCATTTTTTAAACCAAGCCGCGCAAGAGCTCAACACCGAAATAAAAACCCTAAAACCTGAGGCGGAGGCGTTTTTAAGCACCTTGGAATGGCCCGGCAATGTCAGGCAATTGGAAAATATCTGCCGCTGGCTGACCGTTATGGCATCGGGGCGGGAAATCCATCTCCATGATTTGCCGCCCGAATTACTCAACACACCGGCAGAAAAATTCAGTGCGGGGACGGATTGGGAATCGCTGCTAAGGACTTGGGTGGACCAGCAGTTGCTCAATAAAGAAAACGAAGTCGCCAAACAAACAATCCCTACGGTGGAGGCGATCTTGATCAAATCGGCGTTGAATTTTACCCATGGCAAACGCCACGAAGCGGCGATTCTGCTGGGTTATGGCAGGAATACCCTGACCCGGAAGATTAAGGAATTGGGGATTGAAGACTAAAGACCTGTTGATACAGGTTGTTAACAAAGCCCCCGCGATTAGCGCCGGAAAGATCATGTAACGGATTGGATCTGAGAATGAAAAAGGCGGGTTACCGCCCGCCTGGGACACCACCAAAAACCATTGGCAGGTGCACGCCTGTAATTGCACCCGCTGGCTTGCCTAATTGGCCGCGTAAGTTTTTTCTTTTGGCGCGTCAACCGACCACAGTTTTTCCAGTTGATAAAATTCGCGGGTTTGGGCGGTCATGGCGTGGACTATCACATCCCCCAAATCCAGCAATATCCAATCTGATCCCAAATCACCTTCCATGCCCAATGGGATACAGCCTTGCTCTTTCGCCGCTATGGCGACATGTTCGCATAAGGACTTCAAATGGCGGTCTGATGTCCCCGTGACCAGCACCATGTAATCGGTGAAACTGGTTTTCCCCCTGACATCCAATGTGGTGATGTATTGGCCTTTGCGCTCATCCAAAACAGTTTGGACGGTCTTCAATAATTCTTCTGTTTGCATTAACTACCTTAAATTAAAATGGCGTGACGTTAAAAAATCTCACTTGAACAATCATTCAGGTGATTGATAAAGCTGGTGGTGGTGGATGTATTCTATAACCACATCGGGCAATAAAAAACTCGGGTCTTGCTGCTTGGCGATGCTATCCCTAATCGCGGTGGCCGAGATATCCAGCAAGGTCACCGCTTGAAAAAATAGCTTGCCGGCTTGCGCCTGTCGCAAGACATCGGCATTTTCAGCCACTCTGGCTTTGACATCATCAAATGCCTGGGCTTTCCAGCCAGGCCGCGCCATAACGACGATATGCGCGTAGTCAAAAAGCCGTTGCCAACAATGCCAGTTTGGCAACTGGTTAAACGCGTCATTGCCGATAAACAGCAATAATGGCTGCTCCGGAAAATCTTCACGCAATGACGCCAGGGTATCAACCATAAAAGATTGTTTGCTTGGCGACTGCAAATAACGGTCAATTTCACGGCGGTCACAGACTAAACCGGGATGGTTTTTGATCGCCAGGTCAATCATCTGCGCCCGTAATAACGCAGGCACTCCAGGGGATTCCTTGTGCGGCGGATACGCATTAGGAATTAACCGGACTTGCTCCAAACCGAACAGGCCCATGACTTCAATTGCACAACGCAAATGCCCATAATGTATGGGATTAAACGTCCCGCCAAGAATACCTATCATTACTGCCGGATATGGCCGTCACCCAAGACAATATATTTTAATGAGGTCAGCCCATTCAAGCCCACCGGGCCACGGGCGTGGAGCTTGTCGGTGCTGATGCCAATTTCCGCCCCTAAGCCATACTCAAAACCATCCGCAAACCGTGTCGAGGCATTGACCATCACCGAACTGGAATCCACTTCGCGCAAAAAGCGCCTCGCCAGCGTGTAATTTTCCGTCACTATCGCTTCGGTATGTTGTGAGCTGTAGTGGTTGATATGTTCAATCGCCTGGTCTATGCCATCGACAACCCGGATGGATAAAATGGGCGCAAGGTATTCGGTATGCCAATCTGCTTCGGTAGCGCGTTTGCATTCGGGGATGAACGAACAGGTTTTTAGGCAACCGCGCAACTCCACGCCTTTATCCAGATAAATTTTCGCCAATAACGGCAATACCCGGTGCGCGATGCTTTCCGCCACCAGCAAGGTTTCCATCGCGTTGCAGACCCCGTAACGGTGGGTTTTGGCGTTGTCGGCAATCGCCACGGCTTTGTCCATATCTGCCTGTCCATCAATATAAACATGGCAAATGCCATCCAAATGCTTGATGACCGGAATGGTCGCTTCTTTTGAAATGCGCCCGATCAGGCTTTTGCCGCCACGGGGGACGATGATGTCAACGTAAGTGTCCATTGTAATCAGCTCGCCGACCGCGTCCCGGTCAGCCGTGGCAACAATTTGCACGGCGGTGGCGGGCAAGCCCGCCGCCTCCAAACCTTGGGTGATGCAGGCCGCTATCGCCTGGTTGGAATGTATGGCTTCCGAGCCACCACGCAGGATACAGGCATTACCCGACTTTAGGCACAACGCCGCCGCATCAACGGTCACATTCGGGCGTGATTCATAGATAATGCCAATCACCCCCAAAGGCACCCGCATTTGCCCCACCTGAATCCCGCTGGGACGGTAACTTAAGCCCGTGATTTCGCCGACCGGGTCAGGCAGTGCGGCAACTTGTTTCAGGCCTTCTATCATGGCGTTCAGCGCTTTTGGCGTTAACGCCAGCCTATCCAATGAAGCGGAATCCAAGCCGTTTTCCTTACCCGCCAGCAAATCCTTTTCATTTTCCGTTGCCAACAAGCCACGGTTATTTTCAATCGCGTTGGCAATCTCCAGCAAAGCACGGTTTTTTTTCCCTGATTCAGTGCGGCTGAGTTCTCGTCCAGCTTGCCTGGCGTTACGCCCAAGCTGTTGCATATAATTTTTAATATCCATGTTCTCACCAACAGGTTGGAAGTTGACCCGCGATTATAACGGTTAATGCCGCCCATTAACAGCGTGGATATTTGTTAAGTCACTGATTTTGAATTTTTTAATGTTTATGCCTTACAACCCGGAACAGACGTTTTACGTTATTTCTCAATTGGCCTGGGTTTGTAATAGAATAATGCAGTTTTGCCATTGGGCTGACTAGCTGGATAAGCGGCAAAACGCAACGCGTGGATCAATCATCAATCGACGCAACTTTAAAATGTTACTGTTGTTGCAAACGGATAGCCCATTTTGGATGGATGCTTGCGATAACGGCATAAATAATAATAAATATAGAGGTCAAGTTTTATGTGTTGGAGTGGAGAAGCGTCAGGCGTATTAGCCGCCGCAGGTCTGAGCACCGCCGTTTATGTTGCCATGAAAGGGGAGTCCAAAGAACTATGGATCCCATTGACTTATTTCGCGCTAATGGAATTGTTGCAAGCGTTCACTTATGTCTATATCGACTTGTGCGACAACCCGAACAATCAGATACTCACCTTATTTGGCTATCTGCACGTCGCGTTCCAGCCGTTTTTTGTCAATATGGTGGCGATGTATTTTATCCCCGAAGCGGTCAAATTAAAGATACGCACTGCCGTTTACACGATTTGTGCGATCGGTTCATTGGCCATGCTGGTAAAGATGTACCCCTTCGCTTGGGCAGGGACTTGCAACGTCGGTACTGAAGGTTTTTGCGGCCCTGAAGTCTGCTCCACCCACGGTGCTTGGCATATCGCTTGGCACATGCCTTTGAACGGGCTGTTATCCGACCCGGTCACCTGGCTGTTCGATTTTAGCTGGGGCTTGCATGCCCTAACCTATATCGTCGTAGCTTTTTGCCTCCCGGTCATTTATGGCTCCTGGCGGTTCGTGGGCTTCCATTATGTGATTGGCCCGTGGATTTCCGATGTGACCACCGACGACCCTAATGAATACGCAGCCGTTTGGTGCCTGTTTTCAATTGCCTTGTGCGTATCGGTGATCAAGACCCCGATCAGAAAGCATTTACATGTAAAAAGCTGGCCGTTTTACAACAATGCGGCCAATAAACCGCTTGAAACGGGCGTATCTGTTACAATCCAGCCAGATTGATTAGCGACTTGCTTGATTTTTAATTGAAAACCGAGGGTTAATCTTTTATCCTCAAAGCCAAAGGTTTTGCCTAGCAGCAAACTTTTGGCAATGCCTTAACTCACTATCACAGGAGACTGTATGAAGATTGGTATACCTAAAGAAATGCACCGTGGTGAAAAACGGGTCGCCACCACCCCGGAAGCAGCCGCGCAAATTATACAATTGGGCTTTACCGTATCCATAGAAAGCGGGGCGGGACTGGGGGCCAATATTTCCGATGAGGCCTATCAGGCGGTAGGCGTAGAAATAGTTAACGATATAAAATTGCTTTGGGACCAGTCAGATATCATGCTCAAAGTCCGGGCCCCTGAATGGCGCCCAAACCCGAATAGGAACGAATTGAATTTATTCCGTGAAGGCCAAACCATCATCAGCTTTATCTGGCCGGCACAAAATGAAGAGCTAATGCAAACCTTAGCGGCAAAAAACACCACCGTGCTGGCTATGGACAGCGTGCCGCGCATGTCCCGGGCGCAAAAAATGGACGCCCTCAGCTCCATGGCCAACATTGCCGGATACCGCGCCATTGTCGAAGCCGCCCAACATTTCGGACGCTTTTTCACTGGGCAAATCACTGCCGCCGGCAAAATCCCGCCTGCCAAAGTCTTGGTCATCGGTGCCGGTGTTGCCGGATTGGCGGCCATCGGTGCGGCTAAAGGCATGGGAGCTATCGTGCGGGCCTTTGACACCCGCCCTGAAGTGAAAGAGCAAATCGAAAGCATGGACGCCGAATTCCTGATGCTCGATTTCAAAGAAGAAGGCTCAGGTGTCGGCGGTTATGCCAAAACCATGTCACCGGAATTTATCGCCGCTGAAATGGCCTTGTTCGCCGAACAAGCCAAAGAAGTCGATATTATCGTCACCACCGCGCTGATCCCTGGCAAACCCGCGCCGAAACTGATCACCGCCGAAATGGTGCAATCCATGAAAGCGGGCAGCGTGATTGTCGATTTGGCGGCGGAACAGGGCGGCAACTGCGAATTGACCGAGAAAGACAAGGTCGTGGTCGCCCACTCCGTCACCATCATCGGCTACACTAACCTCCCTAGCCGCTTGGCCAACCAATCCAGCCAATTGTACGCCACCAACTTGCGGCATTTGCTCACCGAACTTTGCCCGAATAAAGATGGCATTCTCAACGTCAATATGGATGATGAAGTGATCCGTGGCGCGACGGTCATTAAGGAAGGCAAAATCACTTGGCCACCTCCCCCACCTAAACTATCGGCCGCACCTGCGGCGAAACCAGCGGCAGTTGCCGAAACAACCGCTAAAGCCCCTGTAAAACCCTCCGTCATCAAACAACTGTTGCCGCTAATCATCGCGGGGCTGGCCTTGTTCAGCATTGGTTCGGTCGCCCCCGAATCGTTCATGGCCCACTTCACCGTATTTGTCCTGGCGTGTTTTGTCGGCTACCAGGTGATCTGGAATGTCTCGCCATCCCTGCACACGCCATTGATGAGCGTCACCAACGCCATCAGCGGCATCATCGTCATCGGCGCAATCGTGCAAGTGTCATCCCCCACTGTCGGCTTACTGGCAGGATTGGCGACACTGATTGCCTCAATCAACATCGCGGGTGGCTTTTTGGTCACGCGCCGCATGTTAGACATGTTCAGAAAATAAGCGGAGTAGCGAAATGTCCCACAGTTTAACCACGATGTCTTACATCATTGCCGCCATCCTGTTCATTCTGAGCTTGAGCGGTTTAAGCAACCAAGAAACCTCCCGGCGCGGCAATTATTACGGTATGGCGGGTATGGCCATCGCGATTATCGCGACGGCCTTAAGCGGCACCGTCACCGCTTACGCCATCTTGATCGTTGCCGTCCTGATAGGCGGTGCGATAGGCGCGATGCTGGCCTCGAAAGTCGCCATGACCCAAATGCCGGAATTGGTCGCCATCATGCACAGCTTGGTGGGGATGGCGGCGGTGCTGGTCGGTTTCGCCAATTTTATGGACAGTTCCAGCGGCTTGGCCGGAGCCGAAAAAACCATCCATGAAATCGAAATTTATATCGGTATTTTGATCGGCGCCATCACCTTTTCCGGTTCGGTGATCGCGTTTTGCAAATTGAGTGAAAAAATCAGCGGCAAACCGTTGCTGCTGCCTGCCCGCCATTGGTTTAACCTGCTCTTGCTGGTCGCCGTATTCGTGCTCGGCGCCCAATTTCTGCAACAAACCGAAGGCGGTGGCGGCAACTTGCCAATGTTGTTCCTCGACCATAGCGGTGCCTTGCCATTATTGATCATGACCGTCATTGGCCTGACCTTTGGTGTCCACATGGTCATGGCGATAGGCGGTGCGGACATGCCGGTAGTGGTGTCCATGCTCAATAGCTATTCCGGTTGGGCGGCGGCGGCGACAGGCTTTATGTTAAGCAATGACTTGCTCATCGTCACGGGCGCATTGGTCGGCAGCAGCGGCGCGATCCTGAGCTACATCATGTGCCGTGCGATGAACCGTAATTTTATCAGCGTCATCGCCGGTGGTTTTGGCACCGCTTCCGGCGGGGCGGCGGCTGTCATCGAAGGCGAAGTGCAACCGATTGATGCCGATGAAACCGCGCAATTGTTGTTGGCGGCGAAGAACATCATGATTATCCCGGGTTACGGCATGGCGGTTGCGCAAGCCCAGCACACGGTCTACGAAATCACCAAGTTCCTGCGCGAAAAAGGCAAAAAAGTGCGTTTCGGCATCCATCCCGTCGCAGGCCGCATGCCAGGCCACATGAACGTCTTGCTGGCGGAAGCCAAAGTGCCGTATGACATCGTCTTTGAAATGGAGGAAATCAACGAAGACTTCGCCAATGTCGATGTTTCCATCGTCATCGGCGCCAACGACATCGTCAACCCCTCCGCTTTAGATGACCCGAACAGCCCCATCGCCGGAATGCCCGTGCTGGAATGCTGGCACGGAAAAACCACTATTGTCCTCAAACGCAGCATGGCTTCCGGTTATGCGGGCGTGGGCAACCCGCTGTTTGTCCTGGAGAACACCCGTATGTTGTTTGGTGACGCCAATGCAACCATGCAGGCGGTTTTGAAGGCCTTGAAAGGCTAAGCCTAGAATCAGGGCGGCCGGTGTTACCGTTGCCCGTTTTTGATATTTTATAAGGGGATCGACAGAAAAACCGATCCCCCCTCTCCAAACATTAGTAGGGCGGGCATAAACAACAATGCCCGCCCTACAGCCCTCACAATTTTTGCAAAACCAAAGCCAGTTCGGCACTAAACTGCCCCAACACTTGGCTGAGCGCATGCACCGTTGCCGGATATGACTTATCTATCAGCGCGTGGCTGATTTTGCTGCGCCCATGGTCAATGATGCGGTGGCTGCTTTCGTCCATAACCGCCCAAGTCGCCTCAAAATTAACGGAGATGCCGGGCCGGGTGTCGAAACGGATGACATCAACCAACACCCGGTAATTGACCGTACCATAAGCGCTCCACGGATAAGGGCGGATAAAGCTTTCCGGTTGCAATTGGGTCAGGTTCTGCGTCAACGCTTCCAAGACATTGTCTTTTAACGGTGATGCCCATTGGTGGAATTCCGCGACTTCGATGCCGTTCATCAAGGTGCGGGTGACGATTTGTTTGCGGTCCAGCAACGGCGGTAGGGTGATGGGGCCAACGCCAACTAGGCGTTTTTTCAGGTTTTTGCTGGCTTGAGGCGGGGCTTGGCTGACGGCTTCCAAAACATAAAAATTGGTTGCAGGCGTCGATGCGCAAGCCGCCAACAACAATACCGCCATAAACGTTAGGGGTTTCTTGATCATGACTAATCGGCCTTTTTCCCGCGAATTAACGTGTCCGGGTGTTGTTGCAAATAATCGGCAAGTTGTTTGACCGAGCTGGCGGTTTGGGTGAGTTCCTGTAGCAATTGGTCCAATTCATAATGGGTGGTGGAACCGGGTTCCAGTGAGTTTAAGAGTTGGTGTGCGGACACCATGGTTTTGTCCGTGTTGGCCAACGCCGCTTTGGCGCTGACCAGCGTATCGGTCGCGGCTTTCGAAGTCGTTTGTAAGGTTTGTAAGGTTTTCGTGGTTTCCGCGCCCATTTCCTCCAAAGGCAGTTTGGCGACCTTGTCCATGATGGTTTGCGCGGAATGGGCGAACTGGTCCAACGAGCTGGGGATGGTCGGAAATTCAGGATAAACACTGGAATTGTTTGCGGCCAGCGTAATTTTGTTTTTCGGGTGAAAATCCAAATCGACCAGCAACTGCCCGGTCAACAAGCTGCCCGTTTGCAATTGCGCCCGCAGGCCTTTGTTTATCAGTTCCGCCATGATGTTCTTATGGCTGACTTCGGGCAAATTATTGACGGATTCAATGCGGTTTAGCTCCAATTCAACCGTCACCGGAATACGTATCTCGGCGGTTTTTTCATCCAGTTCCAATTTGATGTGGGTGACCTTACCGATGGGTATGCCCCGCAGTTGCACAGGCGCCCCTTCCGTCAAACCGCGCACGGAACCATTGAAATACATGACATATTTCAAGGTGTTGCCGGAAAACACTTCCTCGGATTTTTCGTAATTGTCGTACAACTCGAACTCGCTGTTTTCCGGCTGCACATCGCTAGGTTTGTCATAAGGCGAGGTACGGAAAGCAATGCCGCCACTCAGCAAAGAAATCAGCGGCCCCGTCCTGACTTTAAAACCATCCGCGCTGGCGGACAAATCCACGCCGCTGTCTATCCAAAAACGGGTGTTTTTTCTGACAAATTGCCCGTAAGGCCGGTTGATGAATATTTTTAACTTAATGGCATCGGCGGTCGGCGACAATTCGTGGCTCAACACTTCGCCGACATTGATGCCATGAAAACTGATCGGCGTACCGGCATGGAGCGAACCCAAGTTATTGGTTTCCAATGTAAATTGCCGGCCCTCGGCGTTGGTCTTTAATAACGGCGGCGTGGTCAAGCCGACAAAGTCCGTCTTATCACGCCCGCCGCCCGGCTTGATTTCAATATACGGGCCGGAAAACAGCGTGCCCAGGCCTGACACGCCACCCAAACCGACTTGTGGCCTGACCACCCAAAAGCTGGTCTGGTCTTTCAGGTAAGGTTCCGCTTCGCTGTGCATTTGCGCGTTCACGACAATGGTTTTTAAATCATCGCTGATGCTGATGTCGGTCACCTTGCCCACTTCGACATTCAAGTACTTGATTTTGGTCTTATCGACTTCCAACCCTTCCGCATTAGGGAAGCTGATGGTGATTTGCGGGCCTTTGGCGGCGATGGACTTGTACACCAGCCATCCGCTGACAATCACGGCGATTAGCGGCAACAACCAAATCAACGGAAAACGGGCTTTTTTATCAATGGCAGGCTCTTCGGCCTGATAAATGTCGGGGTCGGAAAAATCGTTCATAACTTATTTTGCTTATCCCAGATCAGACGCGGGTCAAGGCTTTTTGCCGCCAGCATGGTCAACACCACCACCGCCGCAAACGCCGTCGCCGCCGGACCTGCGATCACTTGGGAAACGCCGCCGCTTAAATCCACTACGGCGACCAGAATGGAAATCATAAAAATATCTAACATGGACCATCGTCCGACAAACACAATCAGCCGGTACATGCGCATCCACCACTGCGGATGGCGTTGCCAACGTAACCGGACGTTGAGCAACAACGCGCTAAGCCCCAGTAATTTTAACAGCGGCACCATAATGCTGGCTATGAAAACCAATGCCGCAATCGGGGCCATGTCTTTTTCGACCAAGGCAAAAATGCCGCCGATGATGGTATGGCGTTCTATCACGCCAAATTGGTTGACGGTCATGATGGGGAAAATATTGGCGGGGATATAGAGCGCGTAACTGCTGATCAGCAAGGCCAAGGTGTGCTGTAAACTGTGCGGCCTCCGGGCATGCAGCGCACCACCGCACACCGGGCAATGGCGGGCACGGCGCAGCTTGGCCAGGTGGCCGCACGCGTGGCAACGCACCAAGCCTTGGGCTAAGGCGCCGCGTTCAGCCTTGCCCATGAAGTTTCCTGCGTAATTCGGCGATCCGCTGCCAAAACAAGTATCCGTCAAGGCTGCCCGTCAGCATCACATTAACCAGCAACAGCGCGACAAACGCATACAAACCAAAACCCAGTTGCACATCGGCAGTGTCAGAGAGTTTCACGCAAGCGACAATGATGCCTAACATATACACTTCCAGCATGGCCCATTCTTCCAAATGTTGCAACCAACGCATCCAATGCGCAAGAAGATGGTGCGGACGGTTAAAATGCAGGTGCAAGCTGATTAGGAACGCGAGGGAAATATTCAGCAACGGCACAAAAATGCTGGACAAGAACACCAGCGCCGCGACCAGCCAAAAACCCTCGGCAAACAATCCCGCCGTACCCGCCCATAAAGTCCCTTCATGGCTATTGCCTAGAAAAGTGATGCCAATCAACGGTAAAAAATTAGCGGGGCCTGCCAAAATCAAGCCGGCGACGGACAAAGCCAACACGCGCTCGACGCTTTGCTCCCGGGGACTATGCAACAAATAGCCGCAACGGGGGCATACGATTTTTTCACCGACAATCGGGCGGGAGGGCCGTAGCAACAAATCGCATTCGGGGCAAGCGTCTGGCGGATGGGTCATGGGAAGGAGGTGTTCAATCGGGTATACGGATCTGCAAAATGTAAATACCATATCTTGATTCTGTCGCTTTGGGAAGGCAGGATCAGGATATAAGGGCTCCGGCATCTTGCTTCTTGGCCAGAGTGCCGGCGTTTGTGTCGGCCATCACCGTAGGGGCCGGCATAGCCAGGATCCTATGGATAACCTGGAGAATTTGCGGGGCAATGACCCCCACATCATAACTCTTGACCTTTTCGGCTGCGCGTTCCCCAAGACATTGCCGCAGACCGGGGTCTTTTAAAAGGGTGACCAGACGTTCCCCCATCAGTCCGATATCAAGGTAGGGGACAATATAACCTGAATCGTCTTGGACAAATTCACCCGCACCGCCACCTTTATCAAAACAGAGGATGGGTTTGTTGAGCATCGCCGCCTCCAATACCACGAGCGGGAAAGGGTCTTCACGTGACATGAGTGAAAACACATCGAAGCTAGCGATGTATTCAAGGTAATTCGTCTGTGAACCAATAAAATGTATGGCATTGCCAAGGCCTAAGTTGGCAATGTCATGGGTTATTTCGTCGATAACGGCACCTGTGTGAACCCCTCCGACCCATACAAAATGGGCTTGCAGTTCTGGCGCCAGTTTATAGGTTACCTGCGCCAACTGAATGAAAAGGTCATAACCTTTCCGCCATTCGATGGTTCCGGCAGCGCCGACAATAGGCGCGCTGTCCGGTATCCCCAGTTGCGCCCGGATTCTGCCCTGGACGCCGGGGTGAATGCCGTTGTCCGGGGTTACCGGAATGAATTCGTAAATGGTTTCCACCCGTTCAGGGGCGACACCATGGTTTTGCACCAAGTTAAGCCTGACAATTTCCGAACCAGCGACGAAATAGTCAGTGTTTGCAAACAGCTGGTGTAATGCCAACCCGCTGATATGATGCCGCATCAAGTGTTCCAATTCGTGGATATGGGAAATGATCGGGACGCCCAAATCACGCAACCATGCCAGCACCTCACCATTGGTTGCCGTATTCGAATACACAAGGCTTATACTTTCCTTGGCGAAAAATTTCTTGAGCCTTGCCTGCGCCCTGGCCTCTACAAAACCATTGAAACCCATAATGCTGGCTAAACGCTCGACTATCCCGCTTCCGTATGACATTTCGCGGGATAGGGTGATTGTTGGGGCTAAAGCTTCAAACTCCGGCTCAAGGGCGCCTCCCCTTTTCAGTAGGATGCAAAATGGCAGGTCAGCATGCCCCTTAAACCACCTTAAGAAATGCAGCAACAAAAAAGGCGCACCAGTCCGTGTCGCATCATGTGATATGAACAAAATTTTTCCGGGTTTAATAGCGGTCATTTCTCTTACTTGTTTTATTGCCAGAACGGATAAATGCGGTCAGCCATCAGTTAGTCTTTTAGTGTTCCGGCGTTCATCCATGCCCACGTTCTTGCTATGCCTTCAGTGATCGTGGTTTGCCGGAACCAGCCCAGTTCATCCCCTGCGAGCCGGGTATCCAAGCAATTTACCGGGACATCCAGCTTGCGTGACGGTGAATAAACGACATCAATGTTTTTTCCGGTCACGTCGCGGATGATTGAAAGCAGCTCGTTGATACTTAAACTGCTCCCGCTTCCGATGTTGAATATCTTCGATCGGGGGGATTGTTCGGCCGCCTTCACAAACGCGCTAACCAGGTCGCCCACATAAAAATAATCACGCCGGACATGGCCGTCACCCCATACGGTCACGGACGCCCCCTCAGCCACCTTTGCAAGGAAAGTTGTGACCGCCCCTTGGCCGCTAAGCGGATTTTGGCGTTCGCCAAAAGGGTTGGCAAGGCGGAGAATAATGTATTCAAGCCCATAGAGGTGTTGGTAAAGCTGAAGGTATTTCTCAATCGCCAGCTTGGTTATCCCATAAGAGCAAAGCGGTTCTGTCGGGTGGTTTTCAGGAATGGGAAAAATGGTGGGCCTCCCGTAAACCGTGCCCCCTGACGATGCGAAGACAATTTTCCTTACCCCTGCACTGAGCGCGCAATCCAGCATACGCAAAGTGCCGGCCAAATTGGTCTGCACATCGTAGGCCATATTTTCATTGGAACTGCTGGGAATAGTGGTGGTGACCAAATGGACCGCAACCTCAACTCCGGAAAGTGCCAGGGCCAAGTCTTTTTCATTGAAAAAGTCGCCATGGATGGCCTCGATTTGAGAAGGGATACCGATATGATTGCGTGTATCTGAACTTAAGCGGTCAAAAACCCGGACATCATGGCCCCTAGCGACAAAGGCATCGGTGACATGGGAGCCAATGAAACCCCCACCCCCGAAAATGACACATTTCACAGGAAGCCCCTTAAGGGCGCGTTTGTCCCGAAATAGCTGGAATTGACCGCCATTATGGCTTTCCAAGCACGGCCAAATTCGACAGGTAAACCGGATACCTGTCGTCATTTAACACGTATCGGTCTTGCAACCATCGGGTCTTTAATAATTTGTACGCAACCCTGACCATCACCGACAAGAACTTTGAGACAAGTTTAGAGCCACGTCCGTCCTTAGGGCTGGTGCCGCTGTAAGTGGCGCCTAGGACAGTGCCCAGCACGTCCCAAGCCGAACCCAGCCGTCTTATCGAATGCTCGCGAAGACCATGACGTTGCGCGTAGAACCGGATCGCGTGGACGGTAGGCCGCCAGAAATCATAGGGTTGTTCATGCAGGATATAGACGTGGGGGCAAGTAATGAGTAGGGTGCCTCCGGGTTTTAACAGGGCCGCAAAGTTGGAAAAGGCCTTATCCCACAGGGCGACATGCTCCATAACCTCAGTGCATAGGATAAAATCGAAAGGGGCCTCGTTAAGCAAGCCAAGCGGCAGGTCTTTGTCTATCTCGGCAATATGATGCACTATGCCCAACGGATCCTGGGTATCTGCACTGACGTATTGATAGCCACGCTGCTCAAGCAACCCCCGGAACGGTTGCCCCCCGCATCCCATATCTAGCACCTTGAATCCCATCGAATCGGCCGATAACGCGTGTAATACTTGCTCAATGCCGTCCCGGAGCAAGGGCACCATAAATTCTTCAACAGGAAGGGTGGACTGATACACTTGTCGTTCAATAATGGTAGGCCGGCTCATAAAGATCCACTAATTTTCAAGGTAATTGGCTAATTTTGCCAGGCTAATCAGATTGTCGCCGTCAAAGCCGTAAGCAGATCAGCCCGAAGAGTTCCCTACGTCCACCCAAAAAACTATCCTAAGCAATGGTTCCGTAGCGTATTTGCGAATAATTGCCGCCACATTTTTTGCTCAAGTCAGCTATGGAGATATTCCCCATGGTAGCGGACGATATTTGAATAGCTGTCCAGCTAGCCTTTCAGAGGGATTTAATGAACATCCCGGCATATCCACAAAGGATATAACCGGGGGATTTTATCACCAAAGGCATCCACTGGACATTTAGTTATTCAATATTGCCAAGAGTGAGGCTATTTGTGCATCCTAATTGCTTGCATTGTGATTCCTGCAACTTGACAAGTTTTTAGGCAATGGGCCAGAGCCCCGCTTGCGTAGCCGAATCCAAGCGTATCCATACCCTACCCAATTTACCCGCCCTATCTGGAAAATCATGGAGATGCCGGACAGCGTTTCTTAGGGCTATTATGGCCCCCTTAAGGATATTGCCTTCCCCCTATCCCCTTGTAAACACGCTTTTTCCTGATCCAGCTAGCAAACTGGCTGCACAAATAAGCCCTGGAGATGGTGATTTCCCTGCATTTTTGCTAGCCGTGCAAAGGTTATTCCAGTAAAGTGTGGCTTATTTATTAGCCTTTTCAAAACCCGTATGGCCAGACGTTTTATATCCAACATTATATTTTTTAGCGTTATCTTAGGTATCCCGGCATCCGCTTTCGCTGGCGAAAATATGGCTGTGGCAACCACCCCCATGAACCTTACCGGACATTGGGTCGGCTATCTTGCCATTGCCATTTTTTCTATTGCTTATGTGTTGGCGATGCTGGAAGAAGTCACGGAATTACGCAAATCGAAACCGATGGTGCTGGCCGCCAGTTTGATTTGGGCTTTCATTTCGGTGATTTACGTCAATAACGGCATGAGCGAGTTGTCAGGCCAATCTTTCCGCATGGCGCTTGAAGGTTTCGCCGAGCTGTTTTTGTTTATCATGGTGTCCATGGCCTATCTTAACGCCATGGAAGACCGGGGGATTTTCGAAAACTTGCGGATATGGCTGTTAAGCAAAAGCTTTAGTTACCGGCAATTATTCTGGATTACCGGCTGGATGTCCTTTTTCTTGTCTTCGGTGTGCAACAACCTGACCACTGCGCTATTGATGGGGGCCGTGGTGTTGGCAATGGGTAAAGGCAATAAACGTTTCGTAGGTATCGCCTGCGTCAATATTGTTGTCGCCACCAATGCGGGGGGGTCTTTCAGCCCGTTTGGCGATATAACGACGTTGTTGGTCTGGCAAAAAGGCGTAGTCCCATTCACTAGTTTTTATTCTTTGTTAATCCCTGCGATGGTCAATTTCGCCTTACCTGCGGGGTTGATGCACTTTTGGGTGCCCAAAGAGCAACCTGCGGCGGCGATTGAAGAACCCATGATGAAACGTGGCGGCATCATCATGATCGTATTGTTTTTGCTGACCATCATCACCGCAGTTTGCTTCGAGAACTTCCTCCATTTGCCCCCTGCGGCAGGTATGCTGATGGGGTTGACTTATCTGAAATTTTTTAGCTATTACCTGCAAATGACAGCGGATAAATTTACCGACCAACAAAACCGGCTATACGCTGACCAGATGGAAATGCCGCCGGACTTGCTCGGCAAACAAGACAAGCACGATTTTGACGTGTTTGAAAAAGTTGCGCATTTGGAATGGGATACGTTGCTGTTTTTTTACGGCGTGATGATGAGCGTCGCTGGCCTGAGTTTTCTTGGGTACTTAGGTTTCGCGTCAAACTTCCTCTATGACCAAATCGACCCGACGGTAGCGAATATTTTGGTCGGAATTTTTTCGGCCTTCATCGACAATGGGACGATCATGTATGCCGTTTTAACGATGCACCCGGATATTTCACAAGGCCAATGGTTGTTGGTGACGTTAACTGCAGGGGTGGGGGGCAGTTTGCTGGCGATCGGGTCGGCTGCCGGAGTTGGTTTGATGGGGCAGGCGAAAGGGCTTTATAGCTTTAGTACGCATTTAAAATGGATGCCACTCATTTTAATCGGTTATTTTGGCAGCATAGGCGTGCACTTTTTGCTGAACCAACGGTTTTTTTAGGGGATTCCAAGGGATGTTATGGGTTAATTCAACCCATAACATCCCTAATTGATAAGCTAGGGTAAGTCCAATTGGGGCTTGCCCTGCAAATAAGAGGCATTAGGCGCGATGATAAAGCGTTTGTCCAATGCAGTGCGCCCGATCAATAGCCTAAACAGCATGCTGTCGCGGTTAGTCAGCGTCATTTCGGCGGTGATCACCGATTGCCCGACCACCAACTGGGTATCTATCACATAACGCAGCTGTTTGTGCCCGCCAGAATCCGATACCACCCGCCGGTCTTTAACGGGGGCGTGGCATTCTATCGCAACGTCGGTATTTTTTTGGATAGGATGGATTGCAAACATGACCCAACGCTCACCGCCTTTTCTATACGGGTCTATGGCAAAGGCATGCAAGGCCGACGAACGCGCGCCTGTGTCGATTTTAGCCTTAATTTGCATGATATTGAAATTTGGCAAACCCACCCATTCACGCCAACCCAACATAGGTAAATCTGTCAAAAGCTCCGGCATTCTCCTCTCCCCTCTTCCCGTTGTTCTATGAATTGGTTTGTTTATATAATTTTGTGTACTGATAATTCGCTTTATACCGGGATTACTACCGATGTATCGAGACGCTTTGCTGAACATGCCAACCAGCAAGGGGCGAAATATTTTCGTGGGCGGCAACCCAAGCAAGTGCTTTATGTTGAAACCAACCATAACCGCAGTTCCGCGAGCCAACGTGAAAATAGGATCAAGAAATTAAACCGGGTGGAAAAATGGCGGCTGGTCAATTCTGAATGTAACCAATTGACCGCTGTGAGAAATTACCACAATGGCACTGGAAAGACGACACTTATATGCACTGGGGATTAAAAAAAACCACTGAAGGCCGGTTGATCTTGATATTTTTCCCTATTGCGCCAACACTTCCAATCCGCTATCAAAAAAATCGGGTTCTTGGCTTATCAAATCCCTACCGAGCGTCAGGCCGGCAAAGTCAAATATTTTAGGGTCGGCAAGTTGTGACGGGGCGACATTTTGCAAGCTAGTGAATATGGTCTCCAAGCGTCCCGGAAACTGTTTGTCCCAGCCTTTTAACATGACTTTCATCGCCGCCCGCTGGAGGTTTTCTTGTGATCCGCACAAATTGCAAGGAATGATCGGAAACTTACGGAACGCGCTGTAGCGCTCTATATCCTTTTCCCGGCAATAGGCCAATGGCCTGATGACGATGTTTTTTTTGTCATCGCTCAATAATTTGGGCGGCATGGCTTTAAGCTTGCCACCGTAGAAAATGTTCAGGAAAAACGTTTCCAAAATATCGTCACGGTGATGGCCTAAGGCGATTTTGGTCACGCCGTTGGCTTCCGCATAACCGTACAAGGTGCCTCGCCGCAAGCGTGAACATAGGCCACAGGTGGTTTGGCCTTCAGGGATCACGCGCTTGACGACGCTGTAAGTGTCTTTCTCGATGATGTGGTACGGCACACCCAAAGATGCCAGATATTCAGGCAGCACATGTTCAGGGAACCCCGGTTGTTTTTGGTCAAGATTGACGGCGATCACCTCAAAGTTGACGGGTGCGGTCTTTTGCAAATTCAATAAAATATCCAGCAAGGTATAAGAGTCTTTGCCACCGGACAAGCACACCATGACTTTGTCGCCGTCTTCGATCATTTTGTAATCGGCAATGGCGTCGCCGACATAATGCCGTAAACGTTTTTGTAATTTATTGAATTGGGTACGGGATTTTTGCGAGAAGTTGTCGTCTGACATGGTCAGCAATAATAAGGGAAAGTAGGGACTGCTGGATATGGGTTCTTGGCAAACACGAAGTTGGCATCGTCACCAACTTCGTGTTTTATTGTTTAGCCGTTATAGCGCTCAAAAATCAAGGTGGCGTTAGTGCCGCCAAAACCAAAGCTATTGGACATGATGGTGTTAAGCGTCACGTTTTCTTGAAGCTCGCGGACAATAGGGATGCCTGCCGCGCCGGAATCCAATTCTGTGATATTGGCGGACGCGCTCAAAAAGTTTCCTTGCATCATCAATAAAGAATAAATTGCCTCATTGACACCCGCCGCACCTAAGGCATGGCCCGTCAAGGATTTGGTCGAACTGACCCAGGGCATAGTTTCTTCAGCAAACACCGTACGCAATGCACCCAGTTCTTTAGTGTCGCCAACAGGCGTGCTCGTGCCATGCGCGTTGACATAGTCAATTTTGTTGTGGACGGTCGCCATCGCCTGCTGCATACAGCGGACCGCCCCTTCACCGGAAGGTTGCACCATGTCGTAACCATCAGAGGTTGCGCCGTAGCCAGTCAATTCGGCGTAGATTTTCGCACCACGGGCTTTGGCGTGTTCCAATTCTTCGATGACCAACACCCCGCCGCCGCCGGAAATGACAAAACCATCACGGGTCTGGTCATAAGGCCGTGATGCCGTAGCCGGCGTGTCGTTGTATTTGGAAGACATCGCACCCATCGCATCAAACAACACCGACATAGTCCAATGGACTTCTTCGCCACCGCCCGCAAACACCACATCTTGTTTGCCCATTTGGATCAACTCCATCGCATGGCCGATGCAATGCGCACTGGTCGCGCAAGCGGACGTGATGGAATAATTGACGCCCTTGATTTTATAAGGTGTTGCCAAACACGCGGTGTTGGTGCTGGACATGGCGCGGGGAACCATATAAGGGCCGACTTTTTTTACGCCTTTGCTACGCAAAATATCAGCGGCTTCAACCAGATTGGAGGTTGAAGGCCCGCCCGAACCCATCACCAAGCCCGTCCTAACATTCGACACCTCGGATTCTTCCAAACCCGAATCATCAATGGCTTGCTGCATCGCAATATAATTGAACGCCGCACCATCCCCCATAAAACGTTTGATTTTACGGTCGATGAATTCATCGAAATCAATGTTGATGGCACCGTGGATCTGGCTCCTAAACCCAAGCTCCTTATAAATGTCTGCAAATACGATTCCTGACCGGCCTTCCCGTAGGGAACCGATAACCTCAGTTTGGTTGTTGCCGATGCTGGAAACAATTCCTAAACCGGTTACCACGACTCTTTTCATTGCTATAGCCTCTAAAAATCTTCTGTAGATGTAAACAAACCAACCCGCAAATCAGTTGCTTCATAAATGACTTTACCGTCAACATCCATGGTCGCGTCGGCGATCCCCATGACTAACTTACGCATAATCAGGCGTTTTAGGCTGACGCGGTAAGTGACTTTTTTAGCGGTGGGCAAAACCTGCCCTGTAAACTTAACTTCACCCACGCCTAGCGCACGGCCTTTGCCGGGGCCTCCCATCCAACACAAATAAAAACCCACCAACTGCCACATGGCATCCAAGCCCAAACAACCTGGCATGACCGGGTCGCCTTGGAAGTGGCAGGCAAAAAACCATAAATCCGGGGTGATATCGAGTTCAGCCACCATTTCGCCCTTGCCATACAAACCGCCTTCTTCCGTAATAAGGGTAATCCGATCCATCATGAGCATGTTGGGTAGAGGTAGTTGCGCGTTTTTAGGGCCGTATAATTCCCCCCGTCCAGACATTAACAACTCTTCACGCGTAAAACTGTGTTGTTTACCCATTGTGCACCCTTCAACCTTTAGTGATTATTTTTATAATGTAACCCAATATTATCTAACATACCTTAGGAAAAATCAGCTCAATTTTTTAATTACCTGATAATTCCGCCAGCATATTTTTTAATTTCAGGCCATTCGTCTGCAAACGATGTTGATAAATAATTGCGTAAGACAATACCGAAGTCACATATTTCCGGGTTTCCTTATAAGGGATGGTCTCAATCCAAATATCGGCCGGCACATGCCCATTGACAGGCAGCCATTTTGCCACACGGTTAGGGCCGGCATTATAAGCGGCGATAGCCAGGGCGGCATGCCCGTCAAAGCGCTGCAAAAGTTCGGCAAAATAATAACTGCCATAACGGATATTAACGGCAGGCATAAATAACTGCTGGTCACCCAGCCAATTTTCGTCCAGTTTATTTGCCACTTGCTCTGCGGTTGCCGGCATCATCTGCATCAGCCCTTTCGCGCCAACCGCTGATAACGCCTTGCTGTCGAGCATGCTTTCCTGTCGCATCAACCCTAAGATAATAGCCGGATCAAGGTTTTGCCGTGTCGCGTTACGGCGCACATCATCAACGTAACGCAACGGGAAGCGTAACGCCACATCATCCCAATAGCCGGCCTTCACCAAAGTCATAATGGCAACTTGATCCCATTGCCATTGCTGCGCAAGCTTAGCGGCAATCATCAGCCGCTCTTTGTCCAAACTTTCTATGGCAAACCACCATTGCCGCCGAGCTTCCAGATCCCGGCCCAGCAACCGCCATTCTTCTATAGCCCTAAATCCCGGCTGTTTAAGCAAAGCTTCAAACTGGCCATCAGCCACCAAAACGGGTTTATCGCCAATAGTATAGCCGCTACCCAACTTATCTGCGGCTAAAAATCCATAAAAACTTCTGTCATCGGACAATTTTTGGTAGATGGTTTGCGCTTCCTGAACCCTACCCATCATGGTTAGCGCCCTCCCCCGCCAATATTGCCAGGCGGGTTCCTGTTGCACCGCCCAAGGCAAGCTTATCAGCGCTTCATTGACATGCTGCCAATTTTGTTCCAATAAGGCCGCCCTGATTTTTGCCTCACGCACTTTATCATCAGGCATGCGCACTTGCTGTAAACGCTGGTAAGCCCGATGATCCCGATGGCTAAACAACACAAACGCCAGCTTCTTATCGACCTTGTCAATAACCTTATCATCTAGGGACAGATACTGCTTGCGCCCGTCCCACAGCTGCAAGGCCATTCCCACATCAGAAAGGGCCAGCCTAGCCACCCCCTCGGCAAAAATGCGTCCGGTCATCGCATCGTTGCTGACCCACAGGCCGCTATCCTTGACCAAATATGGATTTTTATAAACTTGCAGCCAAAAATCGGCGGTTTTTTGCGCCGTTTTATCTAGCAAACGGCGCAAATATTCGACTAATGGCCAATTTTCCTGATCAATAGCCAATTCAAAACGCTGCCAAATTAAGTCGCTGCCAAACATAGGCGATTGCATGAACTCCGCAAACAAGGCATCACATGCTTGCGGTTGGCTCACCCCGGTCAGCCACAGGCGTTGCGCTTCGCCTAACGCTTTTTGTTTATCGCCTGTTTCGTGTAAGGCCCAAAGGTAATGGCATTCGCGGGCTGCATTTTCGCCGCCCTGATAATATTTGGCATACTCCTTCCAACGCCCATGTTTCGCAAGATAATCCAACCATTTCGCGCGTAACAATGGCGCATAGCGGGTCTTTTCATAGCGCGACAAAAAATCGGCCACCTTATCGGTTTTCTGCAAATGCTTTTTTAACCATTCGTACAACAAATGCGGATACAACGGGTAATCGGCCAGGGTATCGCCTAACTCCAAGAACGCTTCATCATGGCCCTGCTCCAACAATTGCTCGGCGCGTAAGAAATCCGGCCGCTGTTCAACAATCGGTTCGGTGGGAAACCATTTTGTCAAAAAAAATAGGACGGCGACCAACACCAGCTTATAGAAATAGTTAACCGCCATACTGCCCCCAACCCTTTATCCGCACGAAGGACCAATAACCCATTGGGTCAAAAATGGCCGGTATTGTGGCAGGAAAAAAAAGAAACGGAAAATAAATTGGCCGGGGCAAACAGCGGCACTGGCTATGTACAATATCAAGGATGGCACTGGCTTAGTGCGCCATGACCCTGAAACCTAGCATATCCCCTGGGCTCTGGCCTAGTGTTCAAAATAACTGCAGCGCCAGCATAATGGCATCTTCACGGCCATTTTCAGCGGGATAGTAATTTTTTCTGATACCAATTTCATTAAAGCCCATGTCTTCGTATAAGGCAATGGCGACAACATTGGAGGGGCGGACTTCGAGAAATACGGTCTCCGCCCTACCCCTGGCCAAGTCAATTAAATGCTTGAGCATTTTCCGGCCTATGCCTTGCTTTTGCTCGGCGGGATCCACGGAAATATTAAGGATATGGGCTTCCCCTGCACCGATGGAAATTAGGCAATAACCCAACACCCTGTCCATTTCTTCACACACCCAACAGCCATAACTGCCCTTAAGGCAATCTTCAAAAATGTCCTCTTCCCAAGGGAAGGGGTAATTTTTGTTCTCTATCGCTATCACTTCGGGCAAATCCGCCACGGTCATGCGCCGCATACGGAACAAATCCTTACGCGGCACCGAATCGGGGAAGATTTTGGCATAAAACTCTTTGTCGGCATCGTAAACAACCAAGGATTTAAGCTTGTCGAACAGTTCACGCATGGGGGCCTCCTTTTCTTATTATTGTTGTTCTTGTAAGGTGCGCATTGCAAATTGCAAGTCTTGCCAAGCTTTGCGCTTTTCCAGCAAAGACCTGAGCAAGTACGCGGGGTGATAAACGACGATGAGGGGTGTCGCACCTAAAGTATGCACCTTGCCCCGCAGCTTGGACAAAGGCGCATCCGTGTTAAGCAGGGTTTGCGCGGCGATACGGCCCACCGCCAAGATGACCTTCGGTTGGACCAGGGCGATTTGCCGTTGCAGGTAGTCATGGCAACTCGCCACTTCATCGGCATGCGGGTCACGGTTGTTGGGCGGGCGGCATTTGACGATATTGGCGATATACACCTCATCGCGGCCCAAACCAAGGGCGCGGATCATTTCCGTCAACAGTTGCCCGGCATTGCCGACAAACGGCAAGCCCTGCTCGTCTTCATGCTGGCCCGGGCCTTCACCGATAAACAGCCAATCGGCGGTTTTATTGCCGGAGCCGAATACCGTGTTTTTGCGGGTGGCGCAGAGGCCACATTTTGTGCAAGCGGCGACTTCGTTTGCCAATTGCTCCCAATTGTTTGCTTCCGATATGAAAGGAAAATCATCCTCAACCTTTTTTATTTCAACCGTTTCACGAAGAGCATCTCTAGGTAACCAAACAGTGATTCCCATAGCGTCCAAATATTGCAGGCGAAGATTGTTATCCATTACTGTTTGAAATTAAGTATTCAAAAGTGCGCTAACTTCAGCATCGTTTAACATAAAACCTACCCATACCTTAGCTTTATATGCCCCTGCTCCGTGTGCCAATTCGAGAAATACACGTTCTTCAATAGTTGATAGCCCACCTTCCGTCATTTCAATAGGGTGAACAACCATCTTAGGTGAAGGCGATAAAAACCGATTACGCCCGCTGTCACGTGTGAGCTGCTTAACGGCATTTTTTAATGTTTGTTGGGCGCTTTGAAAATCTCCAACTAACAGCCTTTCCGTAGTAAAGGGATGCGTAGGAGTCACAACTATTTCAATTTTTGAATCAATATGTCTTAGTTGAAACTGATTTTTACTCACGCGAACATAGACTGTGTTCAAAAATAAGCTTCTAAACATAAATATTAATTCACAAAGTTACAGAATTTGAAAAACCTAGGTATAACTTACACTTCACCTTTCTGCGGATGCTGGCGTTTATTCGGATGATGCAGTTTATTCACGGCATTGATATAAGCTTTAGCGGAAGCAACAACTATATCGGTATCTGCTCCCAAACCATTGACAATACGGCCAGATTTTTCCAGGCGCACGGTGACCTCGCCTTGCGAATCGGTGCCGTTGGTGATGTTGTTGACGGAATACAATGCCAAGGTCGCATGGGTTTGCACCAATTGCTCGATGGCTTTTAAGGTGGCGTCAACCACACCGCCGCCTTCGGCACAGCCAATGGCTTCCTTATTGTCGATGCGCAAGGTCACCTTGGCATTAGGCGTTTCGCCCGTTTCGGAGCAGACTTTTAAGGAAATCAATTTGACGCGCTCGTCTTCGGCGTCAATGCTGCTTTCCGAAATCAAGGCTTGCAAATCTTCGTCAAAAATCTCGTGTTTTTTGTCGGCAAGTTGTTTGAAACGCATGAACGCGTCGTTGATTTCCGCTTCGGAAGCGAATTCAAAACCCAATTCGGTGATGCGGCTCTTAAAGGCGTTGCGTCCTGAATGTTTGCCCAACACCATTCGGTTCGCCGACCAGCCGACATCTTCCGCCCGCATGATTTCATAGGTTTCGCGGCTTTTCAGCACGCCGTCCTGATGGATGCCAGCTTCGTGGGCAAAGGCATTGGCACCGACAATGGCCTTATTGGGCTGCACCGGGAAACCCGTGATGGTCGAGACCAATTTGGAGCACGTCAAAATTTCGCGGGTGTCGACGCGGGTTTGGCAACTGAAGACGTCATGACGGGTACGCACCGCCATCACCACTTCTTCCAAGGACGCATTACCGGCCCTCTCTCCCAAGCCATTGATGGTGCATTCGACTTGGCGTGCACCGTTCATCACCGCCGATAAGGAATTCGCCACCGCCAGACCCAAGTCATTATGGCAATGCACGGAAAAAATCGCCTTGTCGGAATTAGGGATACGCGCAATCAGATTGGCAATGGTCGCGCCGAACTGTTGCGGGATACTATAACCGACCGTATCAGGGATGTTCAGGGTGGTCGCACCTGCGTCTATCACCGCCTCCAAAATCCGGCACAAAAAATCCTCTTCCGAACGTCCGGCGTCTTCCGGTGAAAATTCGACATCGTCAGTGTATTGCCGCGCCCGTTTTACCGCCTTGACCGCATGTTCTATCACCTGTTCCGGCGACATGTTCAGCTTCATTTGCATGTGTATCGGTGACGTGGCGATAAAGGTATGGATGCGGCGGCGTTCGGCGTGTTTCAGCGCTTCGCCCGCACGGTCGATGTCCTTGTCCAAAGCCCGCGCCAAACCGCAGACGGTGCTGTCTTTGATGATTTTCGCCACCGCCTGCACGGCTTCAAAATCGCCTGGGCTGGCTGCCGGAAACCCGGCTTCAATGACATCAACCCGAAGACGCTCCAAAGCCCTGGCAATACGGACTTTTTCATCGCGGGTCATGGACGCGCCCGGGCTTTGTTCGCCATCGCGCAAGGTGGTGTCAAATATAATTAAGTGGTCTTTCATAAAAATTCCATACATGGAAAACTATCAACCTGAATGTTGACAGCAAAATAATAAAGATGGATTGAATAGAGTCCAAGGAAAATTGCCGCCCATCGGACGGCAAGAGCAGAGCCAGGCCGGTCGTCCCGTTAACCCTTACGCTCTTGCAAAATCCGTTTGCGCTGCACCAGGGTAATGACCGGCCCGGAAATCGCATAAGCCAGGAACAGCAAAAACAGCATGGTTTGCGGTTGCGCCATCACGAAGGCGATGCCCAGCATCATGGCAATGGCGACAAAAAACGGCACTTTGCCTTTCAGGTCGATGGTTTTGAAACTGGTGTAGCGGAAATTGCTGACCATCAACAAGCCTGTGCTGATCGTCAAAGCAATCGCCACATATTTGACCATATCAATAGGATATTGGTGCTCCAGGCAAATCCAGATAAAACCGGCCAGGATCGCCGCCGCCGCAGGGCTGGCCAAGCCTTGGAAATAGCGTTTGTCTGCGGTTTCCAACTGGGTGTTGAAGCGCGCCAACCGCAAGGCCGCACCGGCGGTATGGACAAAGGCCGCGAACAGGCCTAGGCGTCCTAAGCTAGAAAACGCCCACAAGTACATGACCAAGGCCGGGGCGACACCGAATGACACCATGTCCGACAAGCTATCGTATTGGGCGCCAAACTCGCTTTGGGTATTGGTCAGACGCGCCACGCGCCCGTCCAAACCATCGAGGATCATCGCGACAAAAACAGAAACCACGGCGGTTTCAAAATGCCCGTTCATCGCCGAGGTGATTGCGTAAAAGCCCGCGAACAACGCACCAGTCGTAAATAAATTGGGTAATAAATAAATGCCTCGACGGCGCATAGAAGTCTTATTAGATGCCATACTGCAATTAATTCCTTGATGAAATCGTTATTCCTTTGAATTATACAATGGGTCATCCTGGCGATGGCTGATTTTTACAATTTTTCACATAATTGCCGTTAAATTTAACCGTAATAAACAGCCAGCTTATCCTGTAGCGCCAATACCGCATCAACAATTGGGCCTTGTTTTTTGATCACCACTTTATCCAGCGCAAACGGTTGGCATTGGTGACAACGGTCAAAGACGACATCGCCATGGCCGCGCCGGCGATCATGGGGTTTAACAAGATGCCAAAGAACGGGTACAACAACCCTGCCGCCACCGGGATACTGAGGACATTGTAAAAAAACGCACCGGTTAGGTTTTGCCGGATATTGGTGACGGTTGCTTTGGACAAAGCAATCGTTTCCGGCACTTTTAACAGTGAGCCTTGCAGGATCACCACATCGGCGCTTTCTATCGCCACATCAGTCCCTGTGCCTATCGCCAAACCGACATCCGCTTGCGCGAGCGCGGGGGCGTCGTTGATGCCATCACCGACCATACCGACAATTTCGCCCTGGTCTTGCAAGGCTTTGATCAAGGCGGCCTTATCTTGCGGCAACACTTGGGCGTTGACTTCGGTGATCCCGGCTTGCTTGGCAATCGCATGGGCGGTGATTTGGTTATCGCCGGTCACCATGATGATGCGGATACCTAGCCGCTGCAATTGGGCAATCGCCGCCGGAGAATCTTTTTTCAAGGCATCGGCAACCGCAACCAAACCGACCACCTTATCGTCCACCGCCAGTAACATGGGCGTTTGGCCTAATGCCGAAAGTTTTTCCAATTTATTGTTATAGCGGGTGAATTTAACCCCTTCTTTGTCCATCAGGGCTTTATTCCCGAATAACAGGCGCTGGCCTTCACATCTCGCGCTAACCCCAAACCCCGCCAGCGCAGAAAAATCCGTCACCGTTTTTAGGGGCAGCCGCTTTTGTTCCGCCGCCGCGACAATGCTCGCCGCCAACGGATGCTCGGAAGCCGCTTCAATGCTCGCGGCCAATTGCAATAAAGTGTCCTCGCTTAAATCGCTCATCGTTTCAACACTGGCGACCGTTGGCTTGCCTTCCGTCACCGTCCCGGTTTTATCGACAACCAGGCAGGTCAGTTTACCGGCCGTTTGCAGCGCATCACCATTGCGGATTAGGATTCCGGCTTGTGCCGCCCGCCCTACCGCCACCATGATCGAAATGGGTGTCGCCAACCCTAAGGCACAAGGGCAAGCGATGACCAATACGGTCATCGCCGTTGCAAAGGCATACCCCAAGGAAGGTTCAGGCCCGAACACATTCCAAACGATAAAAGTGAATACAGAAATGGCCACCACTATCGGCACGAACACGCCAGAAATCTTATCGGCCAAACGCGCAATATCGGGTTTGCTGTTTTGCGCTTGCCGCACGCTTTTAATGATTTGCGCCAGGGCGGTGTCGCGGCCTATGCGGGTTGCGGTGAACAAAAAACTGCCCGTTTGGTTAAAGGTTCCGGCGACCACTTTGGAGCCCACGCTTTTTTCAACGGGCAAGGGTTCACCGGTCAGCATGGATTCATCGACTGATGAATGGCCTTCGGTCAATACCCCGTCCACCGGGATTTTCTCGCCAGGCCGGACCCGGACGGTTTCGCTTAATCCGACCAGTTCTATGGCAATGTCTAGCTCCTCGCCGTTCCTGATAACCCTGGCCGTACGTGGTTGCAAACCAATTAACTGGCGGATCGCACTGGAGGTTTTGCCCCTGGCGCGGGTTTCCAGTGCGGTCCCCAGATTGATAAACGCCAGGATCACCACCGCCGCTTCAAAATAGGCGTTTTTTGCCAGCGACGGCAGCAGGCTGTGATAGTCGATGACAATACAGGAATACAGCCACGCCGAACCCGTGCCCAAAGCAATCAAAGTGTCCATATTGGCCTGGCCCAACAGGAGCGATTTGACCGCGCCGCTATAATAATGCCAACCGGAATAAAGCATGATCCCTAAGGTAATCAACGCCAGCTCAGGCCATAACCATAAGCCCATCTCCGAACCTATTTCCGGCAACCATTGCCAATGCTCGCCCAGCATCAACAATAGCCCGAAGCCCCCCGCCACCCCGGCTTTTTTCAGCAATTGGCGGTACCTTAGCAATTCTTGCCCTTCCTGTGCGCTAGGGTCTTCCAGGCTTTCCATAACCGCCGCATCATAGCCGGCCTGTTTGACGGCTTGGACCAACAATCCGGCATCCACCTGCCCAGTAACCGAAGCCGAATGGTCGGCATAATTCACGCTAACGGACGTGACGCCTGCAACGGCCGACAACGCACTTTCGACCGCACTGACACACCCCGCACAACGCATACCTGCAATGGACAAGAGTATCGCGTCGTCATGTTCTTCTGTATTCATGTGTCACCCGAACTGACGGCTAAACCGAAACTACGGTATAACCCGCATCGGCAATAGCGTCTCTAATGATGGCCAGGGAAACTTTTTCGGGGTTAAAGTCAACTTGCACCGTTTGCCCTTGGCTGGACGCCTTGGCGGAAATGACCCCGTCCAATTCGCCCAATTTGCCTGTCACATTGGCCTCGCAGCCCCCGCATTTCATGCCGGTGACATTTAAGATGACAGATTCGCTCATGATCTTTTCTCCTGATGATAGCTGATGGTTTTATGGGCAATTTCAACCCATACGTTGTAAAAGGCTTAACAGGGCTATATTACGCCCTTTATGGCCTAAACTAAATTGAACAAGGGTGTTTATTCTTGGTACGATAATGCCCCGACCCAACCCTAGCAATAACTATGCAATTACAAACCATCACCCATCAAACTATCGCGCTAGCCGGAGTTGCCCAAGCGGCCGCTTTGGTGCAACAGCTGGCGACCACTGGAACTGCAGATAGCGCCGCTATGGAAGCGAGTATTGGTAGTGTCTTAAAAATCGACGCGGACACGGTGATCGAAGTTTACGGTAGCTTAGCCGGGCTCCAACTTGGGCTTGGGCATTTGAAACAGCAAATGACCAACTATAAAATTGCCAATGCGGAACAGGCGCGTTATTCCGCCTCGTTGGTGTTTTTAGAAAACCAGCTGTCTAAACAGCCGAAAATGCTGAAAACCATCTCCGAAGGCATTGAAAAAGCCCAACTGCAAGTGGAGCACTTTGGGTTGTTACATGATAATGTCCTGGCAAATTTGGCGGACATTTACAGCAACACCGCCAGCAAATTACAACCCAAAATCATGGTCAATGGCGAAAGCGATTACCTGACGAACCCACACATCGCCGACAAGATACGCGCCTGCTTGCTGGCGGGCATCCGTTCGGTGACCTTATGGCGGCAATGCGGCGGCACGCGCTGGAAATTTTTGTTTTACCGTAAAAAAATCCAAACCGAATTAGAAAAGCTGTTAAAACAGGTGTGACGGCGAATGACCCTATTGCTAGAGGCAGACCACCTATACCGCCATTACGGCAAACGCTGTGCAGTCAATGACGTCAGTTTTACCCTCTCGCGTGGCGAAGTGCTGGGTTTTTTGGGGCCTAACGGTGCCGGCAAAACCACCACCCTGCAGATGCTCTGCGGATTGCTGGCGCCCGATACCGGAACCATTAAAATCAATGGCATTGACTTGTTAAGCCACCCCAAACTTGCCAAACAGTCGCTAGGCTATTTGCCCGACACACCGCCGCTCTATAAAGATTTGACCGTGCAGGAGTTCTTACGCTATTGCGGGCAACTGCACGGCATGGCCAAACCGCAGATTGCCCGTGCCATCACCCAAGCCCAAGACCGCTGCGGCTTGCAGGAAGCCACGCATCGCCTGATCGGGCAGCTGTCCAAAGGTTTCCAGCAACGCCTAGGCATTGCCCAAGCCATCCTGCATAACCCCGACGTGATCATCCTCGACGAGCCCACGGTTGGGCTGGACCCTTTGCAAATCCGTGAAATCCGCGCCTTGATCCGTGAATTGGGGCAAGGGCATGGGGTGATCTTATCCACCCATATCCTCAGCGAAGTCCAAGAATCCTGCACACATGTGCAAATTATCCATCAAGGCCAATTGATACTGCGGGAAAATGTCGCAGGGCTTAACCAACAGTTGGAGGCCGGTAGCCTGGAAGTGACGACACGGCTTGCGGCTGATTTGTCGGTGTTGGCCGCCATCCCCGGGGTCACCCGAATCAAACCTTTGACGGACTTGCGGTTGCAAATCCATTACCGCACCAGTGACAATCCCAAGCAAAAAATCACGGAAACGATTATGGCTAGAGGTTGGGGATTGCAAGAGCTCACGCCGATAAAAAAATCGATGGAAGACATTTTTATCAGCCTAACCCAAGATGACGCCCCATGATCTTAACCATCGCCATTCGGGAATTTAAGGCCTTGTTTTTATCGCCGGTCGCTTGGAGCCTGCTGGCGGTGCTGCAATTTATTTTGGCTTATTTGTTTTTGAAACAAGTGGAAACCTTCATGGTGCTGCAACCCAAACTGGCGGCCATCCCCAATAGCCCCGGCTTGACCGATATCGTCGTACCGCCGTTGTTCGGCAATGCCGCGATCATCTTGTTGCTGGCCGTGCCGCTGTTGACCATGCGCCTGATCGCCGAAGAACGCCGCAATAAAACCCTGCCGCTATTGTTGTCCGCGCCACTTACCAACGCTGAAATTATCCTCGGCAAATTTTTGGGCTGTTTGGGCTTGCTGGTTATTGTCATTGGCTTGGTTACGGCAATGCCTCTGTCGTTATTGCTGGGTGGCGAATTGGATTTTGGCAAGCTGTCCGCCAATGTCCTGGCTTTATTGATGCTGGTTTCCGCCTTGACCGCCACCGGCTTGTATTTGTCCTGCATCACCCAGCATCCTGTCGTCGCGGGCATAGGCAGTTTCGGCTTGTCGTTGGTTTTATGGCTATTGGACACCGGTTCGCAAATGCGCGACCATCGCAATGAATGGCTGGAATATTTGTCGCTGTTACGGCATTTCCAAAACCTGCAAAGCGGCTTGATAAACTCGGTTGATGTGGTGTATTTTTTAGTGTTCATCAGCGGTTTTCTCTTACTTAGCATCCGGAGTTTGGATAAGTTGCGGTGGCAAAAATGAAGCCATCCATCCGTAGGATAAACACCCTAAAAACCCTGGCGGCCCTGTCTTTATTGCTGGGGCTGGCTTGGTCAAGCACCCGCCACCCCTGGCAAGTTGACATCACTGCCGCGTCGAACAACACCTTGTCGGCAGCTTCGCAAAAACTGCTGCAGGCCATGCCGGATAGCATCAAAATCACCGCCTACCTTAAAAAAGGCTTGCCGGTACGCTTGCAAATTGCGCAATTGCTAGACCGATACCGCCGTTATAAAGCGGATCTGTCTTTGGAATTTGTCGACCCCGATAGCCAACCGGAAAAAACCCGCGAATTGGAAATTGGCCCTGAAGGGGCGGTGCTCGTTGAATATCGCGGGCACACCGAAAAACTGACGTTTGTCGATGAATCCACGTTGACCAATGCCTTGCTGCAAGTGGCGCATGCGGAGCGGCGGTGGGTGAGCTTTTTGACCGGGCACGGCGAACGCGCACCGGACGGCATCGCCAATTTTTCGTGGGGACAATTTGGAAAGGAACTGGCCTTGCGTAAGGTCACCGCCTTGACCATCAACTTGGCAACGGTGCCCACCATCCCGGACAATTCCGCCTTATTGGTCATTGCCGCCCCCACGGTAGGGCTGCTTCCTGGCGAAATCGAGACCGTCAAGCGCTATGTCCAAAATGGCGGCAACCTGTTGTTACTGGGTGAGCCGGACAGCACGCACCTTGTTGCCTTGCAGGGGCAACTTGGCATCCGCCAAGCAACCGTCCCGATCCTTGATGACAGCACCCGGATGTATGGCATCGACGACCCCCGTTTTGTTATCGCCAGCAGTTACCCGTCGCATCCGATCACGCGGGGGCTACAACTGATTAGCCTTTACCCGTTGGCGGCGGCGCTCACTGCCGACAAAAGCGGGCCATTCCAAGCGAAACCCTTACTTGAAACCACGGGCCAAAGCTTGGCCTCCAAAGCCAACGGCAGCCAAATTTTTGCTTACGCGCTCACCCGCGACCTGGCCAGGAAACAGCAACGGGTCGTGGTCGTCGGCGACAGTGATTTTTTGTCGAACGCCTACTTGGGCAATGTCGGAAATTTGGATGTGGGGATACGCATCATCAATTGGCTGCTCCAAAATGACGGGTTTGTCGACATTCCGGCAAACACGGCAACCGACAAACACCTGGCCTTGAGCGCGCCCGCCGTCGCCGTCATTGGTTTTGGGTTCTTGCTGGGCTTGCCGCTAGGGCTGGCCATTACGGGATTTGTCATCTGGCGTAAACGCAAGCGGCGGTAACCGGCCCTTATTGGCTTTCTTCAGCCACTTTTCCGTCAGTTCACCCGCTGTCACCGGGCAGCTAAAATGATAGCCTTGAAACAGCAGGCAGCCTTTCTCGACCAAAAATGCCAATTGCCTTTCGGTCTCCACCCCTTCCGCAACCACCGCCAACCCCAGATTATTCGCCATGTTGATGATCGTTTCCACAACCACCTCATTGCTGCGGTTCTCAAAAATATCTTTGACGAAACTTCGGTCAATTTTTAACTGGCTGATAGGGAACGCGGTCAAATACGCCAAAGACGAGTAGCCGGTACCGAAATCGTCGATGCTAATGGCGACCCCCAGCGCCTTCAACGCCAACATCTTACCGACCGCTTCCTCGCTATGGTCCATCAACCCGCTTTCGGTCAATTCCAGCATGAGTTGGCTAGGGATGATGCCAATGTCCGTGATCGCTTGTGCAATCCCTGCGACAAAATCAGCCTGCTGGAATTGCCGGGCACTGACATTGATGGCGATATGCGAAAACCCGAAACCTTGTTCCGACCATTTTTTTATCTGCTGGCAAGCTTCCCTAACGGCCCAATGGCCTATCGGCAATATCAGCCCGGTATCCTCGGCAACCGGAATAAAACTGACGGGCGGGATAACGCCGTTCAGGGGGTGGTCCCAATGTATCAAAGCTTCCGCACTGACCAAGTTGCCCCCGGCATCCACTTGGGGCTGGTAATGCAAGGCAAACTGCCGCTGCTCAAGTGCGGCCCTCAAATTGCGTTCCAGCTGCAAATGCTGGTCCGCCGCCTCTTGCATACTGGCATCAAAAAAACTGATGGTGTTGCGGCCTTTCGTTTTGGAACGGTACATGGCGGTATCCGCCTGTTGCAACAATTCCTGGGGGCCACAGGCGGATTCGCCAGAAAATAGCGTGGCTCCGATGCTGGCGGAAAAATAATGCTCGCTATCGTTTAAGGTGTACGGTTGGTTCAAGGACTGCATCACCCTCTCGGCGCGGTTGAGTACGAAATTGGTTGCGCCAAGCCACTGTGAAGTATGGGTGTCCAGTAAAATGACAAATTCATCGCCGCCCAAACGTGCTGAAATGCCTTCGTCCTGAACCGCGTTCCTTAGACGTATCGCGACCAATTTTAACAATTCATCCCCAATCTGGTGGCCTAGCGAATCATTAAGCCATTTGAAATGGTCAAGGTCCAGGAACAGGATGGCCATATAACTAGGCTCCCCCCGGGTATTGCCAATGGCCTGGGCAATCCTTTGTTCCAACAAACGCCGGTTAGGCAGATTGGTCAAGGGGTCATAAAACGCCAGCTGTTTGATATGTTCCTCAAATTCCTTTTTTTCACTAATATCGGTGAACATCGACACATAATTGGTGACCACACCATCACTGTCGGTCAGCGCGGTGATGCTTTGCCACTTGGTGAAAATGGTGCCATCTTTACGGCGATCAATCACCTCACCTTCAAAGCGCCCGTCAATGTCCAGCTTCTCCCATAAATCATCATAAAAAGCATCATCATGGATGCCTGAACGGAGGATATTTGGCTTTTTGCCCAGCACCTCTTCCTGCGAATACCCCGTAATATTGGTGAACGCCTGATTGACCCGCAAAATATGGGTATCGGCATCGGTGATCATTATGCCTTGCAAGCTATTGAAGGTGATCGCGGCCAGGCGCATTTCCTCCTCATGTTTTTTAAACTCGGTGATGTCCATCCATGCGCCCATGATTTCATCTTGGCCGCCATCGACCGAAGATAAAAATTTGACCTTATCGTGTATCCAACGGTAAGAGCCGTCTTTATGCAGGAAACGGTACTGCATATTCAAATTTCGGGTTTCCCTTAAGGAATTTATTTCCGCCAACAAACGGTCACGGTCTTGGGGATGGACATGGTTGACCCACAACAGGTGGTCGCTGTACCACTCATCAGGCGTATAACCAGTAATCGGCAAAAACGCATCGCTGATGAAGGTGTTCAGCAACAAATAACGCGGGTCATCGGTGAACACGGACGTGTATATGGCCGCCGGGCTTAAATTGACCACCAATTTAAAACGGTTTTCACTATCCTGATAGGCCCGGTTACTGGCCTTCAACAGGGTGACCGCCTTATCCAAGTCGATATTGATTTGTTTCAGTTGGTCCCGGGTTTGCATGTGGAACAGGATTTCATCTTGCAATTGCCGGTTTGCATGCAACAGTTCCGAGGGGTTGGGGATTAGCAAGGCTTTGGGGATCAACGGCCATAAAACGACCGCCGTCAGCAGGGAAACGGCCGCAGTGCCGGCCAAAACCAAGCCTTCCCAAGCATAGTAAGGCTTCCAGATAGTGACGATGGCGAAGAGATGGGTAATGCCACAACACAGGATAAACGTGCTGAATAACCAAAAAATACCTTTAAAAGCAATGTCTTTACGTTTTTTGATGAAATAGGCAAGTGCGATAGGGATTGAAAAATAGGCTAAGGCAATACTCAGATGGGACACCACAAACAGCCAAAGCAAATCTGGCCGCCACAGGAAACAAAACCCATGGGGCATAAGGGTACTGCCTGGCAATATAAAATCGAGAAAACCTTGCATTACGCCCGTCCTTCAACCCCATCGCTATATTAAGACATTATCTACGTTATTTAATGGGCTTATGCAACCTATTGATAAATTTTAGTGGCCTATTGGCTTTGGGTCGAAAAGTTAAAACCGCCTAGATTTCAGCATTAATTAGGCCATTTTTTTATTAACACAAGCTTTTTATAAAAAAATATGGGGCCACCTTATTTTATATACAGGGCCAGCTTTAGCCTTGGCCGCACAACTGACAAAAATTGTTATTTGCTGACAATTTCTTATGCGCCTAAATTGCCCTGGGCATCTGGCTCGGATGCGGCCGGTCATGGCCAAGCCCAATAACCATCAGCCAAAAAACCAATAAGCCACGAACATGCTCGCCACCACCCCTGCCCCGTCGGCAAGCAAACCGCAAGCGACCGCATGGCGGCTATACCTGACCCCGACCGCCCCCAAATACACCGCCAGCACATAAAAAGTCGTTTCGGTGCTGCCTTGGACTATACACGCCAAACGCCCGGCAAACGAATCCGCCCCCAAGGTTTTCATCGTGTCCAGCATCATCGCCCGCGCCCCGCTGCCGCTAAACGGCTTAATCAAGGCGGTTGGCAACGCGTCGACAAAACGGTTGTCAATGGCCAACCCGTCGGCTAAAGCGCGGATGCCGCCGGACAACAACCCGAACGCGCCGCTGGCACGGAACACCCCAATGGCCACCAGCATCGCCACCAGATAAGGGACAATTGTCACCGCCGTCTGGAAACCATCTTTTGCACCGTCAATAAACGCCTCATAAGCATTCACGTTTTTATAAACGGCACCGGCAATAAAGGCCGCCACCAACGAGAACAGCAAGACATGGCTTAAGGTCGCCGATTGCTCCAGCATCTCCTGTTGCGGCAAGGCCGAAAAATACCCCAGCAGGCCGCCCACCATGAGCGTCAAACCACCCAAATAAGCCAACACCACCTTATCCAGCAGATTGATTTTCTGGGCGTAAGTAACCGCCAGCAACCCCGCCAATGTGGAAATATAAGTCGCAATCAGGATAGGGATAAACACATCTGTAGGGTTGAGCGCACCCAATTGCGCCCGATAACTGAAAATCGTCACCGGGAACAAGGTGACGCTGGAGCTATTGATCACCAAAAACAGGATTTGCGCGGAACTCGCCGTATCCGGCTTGGGATTGAGTTTTTGCAACTCCTGCATCGCCTTAATGCCCAACGGGGTCGCGGCATTATCCAGCCCCAACATATTGGCCGAGATATTCATCACCATCGCCCCCAAAGCCGGATGGTTGCTTGGCACCTCCGGCATCAGGCGGCTAAACAAAGGGGCCAGCCCACGGGTCAGCAACAGGATAAAGCCACTCCTTTCACCCACGCGCATAATCCCCAGCCACAAAGCCAAAATGCCTGCCAGCCCTAGGGAAATTTCAAACGCGGATTTGGACTGCGTGAACATAGCCGCCATAATGTCGGCAAAAACCCGCGGGTCACCGAAAAAAAGCCATTTGATGGACGCGATAAGGAAAGAGACAAGGAAAAAACCGATCCAGATGATATTGAGCATGAAAGTGCCAAGGAAAAAGCCGCCTATTGATGGCGATTGCAAATCGGGGTTGAAAAACCACGGATAGCCGGGTTAGGTGTTTATGCCACACACATAAATTGTCTGCCCATAACACCGCACCGTTAAAAGGATTTTTAAACTTAGGTGTGGAAATGGCGATAAACGGTAAAATACGTTGGCTATCACCACCGCCAGTTAACAGGTAAATATATTAAGCCGCAACTGTTTTTATCTGTTTATTTCATTAATCGAAGTTAAGTTATCTGGAGAAAGAAATGTTAGTTTGGTCAGACAGTTTTGCGACAAAAATAGAAATCGTTGATACACAACATAAAAAATTATTTGAACTACTAAACCGCTTACCCGAATGTGTTGCATCAGGCAGGCCTGATCCGGAGATGATAGATTCCATATTAAAAGAATTAATGGCTTATGCCGACAAGCATTTCGTCGATGAAGAACTACTGATGGCACACCATCACTTGGATCCCAGACATATCAACGTCCACCGTATGGAACACAAATCCTTTATGTATGATGTTCAGAACATGTGGGAGCACTTGTCCTTGGAAGAAGATTTGACGGAAGTTTCAGAAAAGCTCGTGCGTTTTGTCACTTCATGGTTGACATACCACATCCTAGGGATAGACCAAGTTATGGCGCTGCAAATTTTTGCCATCCACCATGGCGAAACTCCAGAGCAAGCCTATGAGTTGCGCCATACCATCAAATATGACTCGGCAACCACCCATTTAATGTTGGATTCTGTGCTGGATTTGTGGCACATGTCTATGGATCGCTGCCATAGGCTAGAAACTAAATTGGCGGCGTTGGAAAACCCTTAACCACACCACCTGGCAAACGGTCCACGCGCATTAGGCCTTGCGCCACGTCAATTCCGGGTTCGCCCACCATTAACCGGCCGCCCCGACAAGGTCAGGTTTGAGCACTTTGATGCCAATGGCCGACAGTGCCGCGTCCAAGCGCCGGTACATCGCGTCATCGGTATAAGTCCCGATAATGGCTCCCCCTGAACCGGTAAAGTTTGCGCTGGCCCCCACGCTTCTGGCGGCTTCGACCATGCGCAGATTGCCGCCGCTGATTTTCAAAATACGTTTCCTTACATCAAAATTGCGGTCAACCAATCCAGCTATCTCACCCCCCCTGCCCGCTTCCAGCAAGGCTTTGGCCTGTACGGCCAAGTCCGCGCATTCCGCCATGGCATTAACCACATCCGTATCCCCCCGGCCATAACGTTCCCTAAGGTCATTGTGGGTGGTTTCCGAACCTTCAGCCAAATCGCCACGGTAGGCTAGGTAAAGGTTCGGCAACAGTTTTATATCCAGATTCACATAATCGCCATAGCCTTGCCGTTCCATCAGGGTTTTATCAAAATCCATATAAACCAGCCCCTGGTAGACCTGCGCCACCCTATCCTGTAGCCCCGCGCCAATCAGCAATTCATCCTTTTCAACGGAAAGTATCAGGTTCGCCAACTGCGGTTTCGGGATGCTAACGCCATAAAACTGCATCAGCCCGCGCATGCAGGCGGTGACAATCGCACTCGATCCTGCCAACCCTAGCCGCTGCGGAATGGTCGTGCCGTAACCCAACGTAAAATTCCGGTTATCGGGCGCTATGGCTTGGCTCAGGCAATACTCGTGAAAACGCTTGATGGCCGCTTTCAACAGGCGGATGCCGCCGTAATAACCGTAAGCCTGAATATCCCCGACCAGCTGCGCCATCGAGGCAAACACCAGTTTGTCCCGGTCATTAGGCAAAATTTCCAGTCGCTCCGATTCAGTCAGGCGGACTTCAGCATGGAAATTACTAAACACAAACGCAAGCGTCTTGCCGAAATAACCGTCGGAAGGGTTCCCGACCAACGCGGCGCGCGGGTAGGAACGGGTTACGATAATGCTCATGTGGATTCCTTCAGGCAGATTCACAAACAATACGCAAAACGAAAGTCTTCATGTCTTCCGTGCTGTCCGTGGGCACATAATTGGATTAGGCAAGACCCAAATTGCCCCATAATTTAAGGCTGACACCCATCCCGGCAGGTATGGAAGGGTCATCCGCCAATAACCGGGAGTGGCCCAATCCCGCAGGCCGTGGGTTTGCCTCCAAAAACACCGGAATAACCTTGCCGTCCTGGCCGCAATCGAGCAAAACGTCCAGCCCCATCAGCAGCAGACCCTCGAACAAACCGGCCGCCCGCCCGGCCTGCGTGCAGATACGGCGCCAGTCTTGGGCATCAAGACGGAGGGGCTTGCCGTCATAATCCAAGCCGGAAATGGCTTCATCAATAGGCATAATGCCCCCGCCGCGCCCACAGGACGCAGGATGTTGCCAGTCCCGCCCCAATTGCACATAACCCGATTCCAGCCCATACCGTTGCCCGTCGAAAGCCAAATTGAGGCGCAAGGCCAAGGTTTGCCGGATACCGCTGAGCGGGTTCAGGAAGCCCACGCCATCGCGGCGTTGTTGCATGATGGCGGCACCCTGCATCCAGCAGCGTTGCAGATGCGTTTCCAGCAAAGCTTTGGCCTGACCATCACCCCGTTGGAAAAAAGCCACCAACTCGCCTTCGGTGGCCTGATTCGGTTTCACCACGATTTCGGCACAACGCTCAAAAAAACTAAACGCCGTTTCCCAATCCCCCGGCGCAACAGTTTGCCAAACCGGCACGTCCAATCCCAAAGCCACCCAACCCGCCAAAGTGGCGGCTTTATCATCGGCCAGCCTTGACGGCAGTGCCGGATTGACCTGTAAGCAATGGTAGCGTTGGGATAAGGCTGCGTGGTGTGCTTGCTCCTGCTTACCCAAGCAAAGGAACTGTACGCTATCGGGATGCAGGGGCACGGCCAGATCGGTTTCGACCAGCCGCCCTGACGCAACATCAAGATAAATGGCACGCCGCAAAGCGCCGTTTTCGGCAAGCCAACCTATATGCGCCCCAAAAACATGGGTGCACGGTTCACCATAGCGCCCGCAATCATGCTCGTAGGCATCGACAGCCAACGGGTAAAATTCATGGGTGAAAAATATGGCGGAGGCGAACAAGACCACATGGATGCCGTCTCCGGGCAATGCCGCCGGGAATCCAGGCGCTGAGGCAGGGCTTGATTGGAGACAAAGTTCCGGCGCCAACGGCTCGCTGAGTACGGCTTCCAAAGCCAGGTCAACCAGGCGTTGCCGATAAAGCGGTGCTTCCGCCAATAGACCCCATTCTATCCCCGGCAGATTATTGATGGCGCCCATGCCTGCCAGCATGTCGCTTAGCAATGCCTCCAACCGCCTGCGTAACGCGATGCCTGCATCGGTTTGCCAATGGGCACGCCAGTAACGGATTTCCCCGCCGCCCAATCCTTCCAACAGGAGATACTTAAGGAACACACTGGCCTCAAGCATAGTGAGCGGGGAATCAGCTTCAATCCCTAGCGCATCGCCTGTCCGTTCGCGGGCGTTTTGTATTTGCCGGGGATCAGGAAAATAAGGCATCGGACAGCTTCTTGGCCTTGAGCGCGTCAAGATACGCCTCCCCGGCACGGTTCAAATCCCTCAGCACTATCCTGGCGTTCTCACCGATGCGGTTCCAGTCAGGGTCGATGCCTGCGTCACGGGCACGTTCCAATTCGTGATGCTCCTCGCGCAAGGCCACGCGGTCCCACAAGCCCACGCCGATATTCGGCTCGATCAGCACGACGCGCCAATCAACAACCGTGCCCGGAAAACGATGCCCGCCTTGTTGCAGCATAAAGCGCGAACCCACGCGGCAAGCGTTGCCATCAAACATCGGTTCGATTTCAACTAACTGGCCTTCCTCACCGAACACTGGCGTAATCAAAAAATCCAGCATCATATAGCGGGGCATACCGTAGGAAACGCCGGTTAAATCGCTACCCACCATCCGCCCGGTTTCCTGGGTATACGCCGCCGCGCCGCGGGCTTCGTAGGCGGCCAGCGCCTCCATCACCTGCCGGCCGGCTTCGGCCAGTTTGCCGAGAATGGTTTGCCGGTATTCGGGACGTATGGTTTCCGGCAATAGCAAATCCAAGGTTCCGCCCCGGCCGACATTGGTGATCAATTGCTTGCTGTTAAGCGTGATCGAATGGGAAATATGCCATTTTTTATCGGCATCCGCTTCGTCCGGATGACCCGTGGACAGGATAATCCGGTGCGAGCCGAAAATTGGCGTGTACGGCAACCGTTGCCGGTTCACGGCGCCACCCCACTCAACGATTTGCCTATGCACAAAGCCCTGCATGAATGCCTCGGTGGCCCAGTGTTCCGGCGAACTTAGGATCACTTCCTGGATGCAGACATGGTGTTTCAGCGAAATTTGGTAAATAAAATCCACCGCCTGCCCGATTTGCCCGTCATCCAAACTGCCGTCAGGGCCTACCAGCAGGAAAGCCTGGGCATTGCGGCCACCGGATTCGGCGGCGTCCTTAATCATCACCAAGGGATGGCGTTGGGCAAATATCTGCAAACCGGGGTAGCCTGTTGCCGCCCAACCATTTTTGATCCGGCCTTTAACCACGGATTTTTCCGCACTGCGGGCGGTGTCATCGGCCAGCCAATTGATTTCCTCCGGCATGTCCACTGCGCTGCCAGCAAAAATATCCCGGTATTTGGCCTTGTCGTAGGTCGTCCAAGTGTGGAACAACGATTGCACCGTATACGGCAAGCCGCAAGCTTCAAGCTTGCCCTGGGTGTAGACAGGGTCACCGTGGAAGGGATACACCAGCGCGGCCAGCACAGGCCGGGAGAAATACGCCGCCACCCGTATGCCCTTGGGCGGTATGCGGGATGCCAGATGGTCGGCTTCCTGTTCGGAACAGCCTTTATGCTTTATCAAGGCTTGTTTATAGCTGGCGGCATCCAGATAAAAATGGCCGCTATCTATCAACGCCACCGGACGTGGATATTCCGGCTGCTCAAAAATATCCACCTTTCGGGTGATGATCAGGTTGCCGCCACGCTGGCCTTGCGTTTCCAATTCCCGCGCCAGACTGGGGCCTTCGCAGAGCATACGCGAAAAATGGGTGCGGCCGACTGGCGCGGCAATGACGTGGTTGACCCTGGCGCGGTCGTGGATAAGTCCGGGATCGAATTCAGGAAAGACTTCCGGCACGGCGAAACCATCGTTGCATATAAACGCCAACTCCCGCAACTGCCCATAAGCCCGCCAGATTTTTTCCGCCTCACCGTCCGCGCCAGCACCGATGGCTTCCATCGCGTTGCCGTCCAGAAAATTGCCCAACAGCATATCCTGCTCTGCTTCGGGCAACGCCCTCAGCTCGGTGTAACAGGTCAACACAAAACGCAGGTAACGGTACAACCACTGGTGATGTTCCACTGCCAACCGATACAGCGCTTCACCGTGATAATCGGTAAAACCGGTGCCTCGGCTATACAGCCAGGGCCGGTATTCATAACTGTGGTCGTTGAGGGTTTTGGCGAAGAAACCGGATAGCGCCCGCCATAAAGGCACGGCATCGACCGCCGCCGGTTCCTGATGGGTATAAGCGATGGTGCTATCAACCGCCAAAACGATGTAAAACAGTTCGCCGCCCTGGGCTATGCAGCGTAAGGCCTGATCCTTGCTTGCCGCGTCGATTTTGCCTTGCCGGGCGCGTTCACGGACATTTTGCGCCAAACGGCCAAAATCGCCGATGTCTTCATAGCCGCCAGCGATGCGCTGGTAAACCTGTTCGTCGATTTGCCGGCCTGAAAACAATGGCTCCAGACTGGCCAGCATGGCTTGCGTGTGTTCGGGATGACCGTCGTCCTGATAGGCTTTGGCCAAGGCTGTCAGCGCATTGCGGGCAAATTTCAGGAACGCGCCGAAAGCCGCTTCGGACACTGGCTGACCGCCGTTGCCTAGGGTTTCAATGGCCTGGCGGTAATTATCGGAAAAACGGTCGGACTCGGCTTGCGCCGTCGCAAAACCGGTTTGGCGCTGGTTCAGGGCACGGGCCTGGGCAATGCGGGCGGCCAACTGGCGGCGGGTTTCCAACGCCACCGCAGGCCGCTCGTCCATCGCTTTGTTGGAGCTTTCTATGCCTTTTTCCTGATGGAATCCGGCCACCCGCTCCTGCCGCTGTGCCGATAACAATTGGGCAACAAGGCTTTCATCCATATCGCCTGCGCTGCCACCCAACGATGCAATACCGTTGGCAAAGCCCGTCATCGCGGCATGGATTTCGTTTTCGTCTGCGCCGACAAACAAATACAATCCACCCAAGGCCAGAAAACCAATAAAATCCAACTCCGCCAAGGTCAAACCGCTGCCGATACGCACTAAGGCTTCCACCAGCATCCGGTCGCGTCCGCTGTCACGGCCGAAACGGCCTAGCTTATCGGTTTCAGTTAAGGCTGACTGGATTTCATGATCCTGCTGGATGTCGCCGACAACACGCCCGTAAAGCTGGTTGGCAAGCGTAAGATTTTGGGAAGTTAAAGCTTGCCAAAGCCGTTCGGCCCGGCGGCGGCGACGGCGCATGTCCAAGCGCCAAGCCTCGACGGTTTGCTGGCCCACGCCCACGCTCAAATACACGGATTCCTTGCCCAGACGTTCGGCGGCGGCAAACCAGAGCATGACATCATTCCGGTTCATCGCCCGATGCCTAGCCCCGGCAGCACCATCGGCAATCACCAAAGCACTGTTCGGGTTGCCATCCAGCATCAGGCGGCAAAGCCGGGCGGGGTCGGCCAGCAATTCCAGCAGGCTGCGGTGGGGAATGCCGGTGTCGATGACATCCGCGCCCTGCACGGCGTATCCGTAATGCCGATCCGGCCCCAACACGGCTAGCGCCAGCGCATGGATACGTCCGCCCAGCCGCTCCTGTAAATCCGCGCCAAGCACCGAACGATAATCCCATCGGCCCAAGCGGCTGCCCCAAGTGCGCAAATTGGCTTCGATTTCCTTGTCGCTCAAGCCCAAGGCCAGCAACTCCCGTCGGCATTCATCGGCGATGGCTTCAAGCCGGGTGTCACTGGTGTAATTCAGTAAATCCTGGGTGGACAAGCCTGTCGGCGAAACCATGCGGATTTCCGCAGGCGGCTTGGCGGGCGGGAACAACGGGTGCAACTGGGCGATGGCAGACTGGTCATCTCCGTTTATCCCCATCATGTCCCGGATGCGCTCGGCCCAACCGCGCTGCTGCGCCCCGGCAAAGCCTTCGTTCATCAGCACGGCAACCATGCGGCCATCCAGGTCAAGGGCGTGCAGCAAATGCCCGCTTGTGCCTGCCAAGATTTCAAACTTGCGCAAACCGGTGGCGAAACGGGCGTCTTGGGTGTCGGGTTTGTATTCGGCGGTCAGCACGACCACACAGTTTTCAAAATTGATGGCAATGTCAGGACGGCGGCGGGCGGCTTCGGCAACGCCCTGACGGATCAGCCAGGATTTGAAGAAGGGCATGAAGCGGTTGACTTGCTCGCCGCCAGTCACCATTTTGTGCAAGCCCCAACCAGCGGCCAGGCTGGACGCGACCCGATAGGGATCACGCAGCTGCGGTTGGCCCAGATGCTCCAGGACATGCGCGATACGGGTGATCTGGAACACGGGCAGGCCACGGCTGACGCTAAAATAAGGTTTCAGGCAATCTTGCCGCTGCAATTGTCCGGCGGCCCAGTGTTCCCATTCCAATGGGCTGGCAAATTCCGGTTTGCGGTCGAGCAAACGGTTGGCCAGAGCGACAACGGCTTGATGGTACATTTCGGGCAAACCGATCTGGCGTAGTTTTTCCGTCCGGTTCAAGGTCAACACGAATTCCAGGAACAACCCGTCCTTGGGCACACAATAACCGCCGTAACCTTCTCCAGCGGGATGGATAAAACGGTCGGAACGCTGGTTCATCAAATCCGCCATCGCCTCGAAATCGCCGTGCGCCGATGCCGTCACCATCATGCCCAAGGCATTGGAAAAACCGAAATGCGAAGCCATAGACGCATTTTCACCCGTTTTCAGTATTTCCGGCTCGGTCAGGCTTTCAAAACAACGCACATCTTTATTGATCAGGCTGTAGATTTGCCGCCCCACTTGGGCGGCGGCGCGGTCGGCACCACCCACCCATTGCGCCCAGGTTTCCACGGACTCCCGCTCGCGTTTGCCCAAATCGACGCGGCTGGGGGTATAAATCAGGTGATAACGTTTGCCGCCGCCGCTGGCTTTGAAGTAATACAGCGGGCTCAGCGTCAGGTGGTTCAGGCCGCCCTCGGCAATGATCTCCTTGCGGGCGGTGGTTTTGCGCAACTGTTGGAAACGGCGCAGATAGGTTTCGCGGCATCCGTTTAGATGCCGTTCCGGGTGTCCGGCATCCAAAGCCGCCAATACCCGGCGGCGGGCAGTTTGGCGCGTGTAGGCTTGCAGGTCTTCACGGTAATATTCATCCGCCAAAACCCTGCGGCGCAAGGCATCGTCGGTGCAATCCCCATCCGTCTGGCTAGCCAACATGTCGCGGTTGCGGGCGATAACCTGTGCCAGCGCCGCTTCCTGCAAGGCTTCGGTATGCTTACGCAAATAATCTTCCACCGCTTCCGGCTCACCGCAGTCTTCGGCGTTTTTGCGGCCTTGCCGGGTTTCCTCAAACTCCAGCAAGGCCCCCAGGCAAGACAGTTCATCCTGGATCAGGCGGTTCCGGTTGATGACCCTTAATACGGCGGCGGTTTGCGGGATTTGCTCGCTGGCGCATAACTCCTCGACTTCTATCCAAACACCCAGCTCGCGGATGACTTTCTCGCCCAAACTCAGGATACGGGCGGCAAAAAATGCCTCGCGTCCGGCTATTTGCCCGTGCAACTGCAAGTCTTCGGCGATGTTGAACAAAGCCATCGACTCTTCCAGCCAAGTGCGGATGTAGCCTTCGGTCATGCCCGCCGATTGGGTGGTCAGCACATGCAGGGTCGGCAACGGACGCCGGGGCTTGAAGGCTTGGGCTTTAAACCGGGAACACTGCTGGTCGAAACCGTCGTTTTGCAGTAACGCCTTAACCGATGCCGTCCAGGAACCGGTAATCCGGCGATGCGCTTCCAGCGGCATCAAACGGCCGTCGGCCAGCAGGATTTGGCGCAGGGCCTCGAACGGCGCAAGCTCTTCGGCTTCAACCCGTGCCTGGATGTCATGGATACGCGCTTGGTAAACGTCGGTAAGAAACACCGCCACGGCGGCAATTTCGTCACCATCGCCTGCTTCGCGCAGACGCTGGCGCAGGCCGTCTTCATCAAGACCGGGGAAGTTTCCGGCGGCAACACATTCTCTCGCCAAACAAAGCAACTCGCTGTCCAGGACTTGGCGGAGATTGCCCGCCCACAAGTCGGCCATTTCTTCACGGAAGGACACTTCCATGCCAGAAATGTCGATGACGGTACGGGTGGTTTCCTGCCCGTCCTGCACCAGCACTTCTTCCTTGATGAACAGCGGGATGGCCTCTATCCAATGGTCGGCGACGGCGAGCCAGCCATAATCGGGGCTGCTGTAAATGCGGTCTCCTGCCAGCCGGACTAGCTTGCGCAGGTTTTCTGACTTGCCCGGATACGGGTCTTGGAATTCGTTGATTTTAACCAGCAAATGCGATCCGGTAGGCGAAGGCCGTTGGCTGATGACGACATACGCGGCGGGGCGTTTGGCCGCGGCCAAAAATGCCTGGCGTATGCCATCGACCAGACGCAAGCCCTGCCCTGCCCGCGCCATGATAGCCTCGTGTGCGGCCATTGGCTGAAATGGCCTGGCCAACGGGTCGCTATGGTCTTCCACCCGGGTGCGGGAACCCATCAGCGCATCCTCCAAAGCCTTTTTTTGCCCGTCCAGAACCGCCGCTTCGAAACGTTCGCAAGCGCCTTCCAGCGCCGTCAGCGGGATTTCGGTGGCACTGTCCAGCAACAACGCCAATGCCCCGGCGCTAGACTGTAAATCCGGGGATTGGTGCGCCAGCACAGGCAATTCAGCCGCCAGTTCCCGCCAACCCGGAGCAGGCGTCAGCCATACCGCGTTGGCGAACAGCGTCGCCTGGTTGTGGAAAGCCCGGCTCATGCGCCCGAAAACCAGTTGTTGGCGGGCTGCGCGCACTTCGGAGGCAATACGTTGAATATTGCGCTGTTCCAAGCGTTTGTCGTAACCGCGCAGCAGACGGTAAAGCCGCGCACGCTGTTCGTCCACGTTGGTTTCATTCTGCAGGATGTCCAACGCCGCCTGGCGCGGATAAGGCAGGTCAATCCTGTCCTGTCCCAGCAGCCAGGTGATCTGCTGGTCTTGCCATACTTCCGGCTGAAGGTTTCCGATGCCAGTGTCAGGGGTTGAAGCGGCGCGTTTCAGGAAAATGCCAAACAAGTTGCCGCTATCCAGGCCGCTTTCCTCCAACACGCCATGCAGGCTATCGCGTTCGGCTTTTGAAAACGAGGCGTAGAACCTGACGGTTTTGGCAAGCGCCTGACGCGGCGGACAATCCAGCAGCCAGCGCAAAAAAAGATGGTGGTGGCCCAGCATCAGCAAGGTTTCCAAACTTTGCTGGCCTTCCGCCTTAAGGGTGGGCTCATCACCCCGAAAAGTTGCATCGGGATCACCATAAAGCCCGGCCAAGTCGCAGGCGACCAATAGGACGCCGCCACTGTCAAGTTCCAACAAATGCCCCTGGCCTTCGGTAAAGGCGACAGGCAACTCGCGCCCGGCCAATTTTTCCAGTATGTCCATGTTGGGGCCATCCGCTTTAAGACGGGAAAGCATCCGTTCCAGGGCGTTTCCACACAGTTGCGCGGTAATGGCTACCCGGCTGCCGGTATCGCCGAAAACGCTGACTTGCAGCCCTTCCAAAAGATTTTGCCCGAAACGGTAGGCGCCCCGGACAACAACAACGCCAGCGCCACGGCGGCCACGCGAAGTCCCGTTGTCCGTATTAAGCTGATCGGCAATACGCAGGGGGAAGTTGTAGTTATTCACACGTATCGGTTCCTATAACAAGGTAAGGTGATTTGCCGGGAAAAGATGGCTCCCCGCCCGCACCGGTGTAAACCATTCCCACCGTTTTTTCCAGGGTCAAAGCTTGCATGAGGCAAGCGGTTGCCAATTTGAAATGTTATTACAATTCGCCCGGATAAACTATTTTTAGCCGCCCAACAACACATCCTTATTGCCAGCAAACAGTTTTTCAAATTCTTCCGGTGGCACTGGCTTGGAAAACAGATAACCTTGCCCGTAATCACAACCTGCGTTAACCAGCAAATCGCGTTGCTCTTGGGTTTCTATGCCTTCGGCGATGACTTTGATGCCCAGTTTGTGCGCCATGACAATAATCGCCTCACATAAGGCCATATCGTCAGAATTCGCCTCCAGATTACGGACAAATGACTGGTCAATTTTTAAATAATCAATATCAAATTTTTTCAGATACGACAAGGATGAATAGCCTGTACCGAAATCGTCCAGTGACACTTGGATGCCGCTATCCCGGAACGAAAGCAATTTGTTGTCGATGAAGCTATTCATATCCAGCAACATGCCTTCGGTGATTTCGACAACAATGCTTTGCCCGGATAAATTCAACTGTTTTAACTGTTCAGGCCAGCTTGGATAATAGGATTTTTCAGTACGGAACTGCACGGGCGATTTGTTGACGCTGATTTGGAAGTCAGGTTGGTAGCCCTCCCGCCATTGTTTTACCTGATGCGCGGCCTGCAGGAATACCCATTGGCCAATTTCCATAATCATGCCGGTATTTTCGGCAATCGGGATAAAGGCAGCCGGGCTAACCCATCCGAGTGACGGATGTTGCCAGCGGATCAGCGCTTCGGCCTTGCCGATAAATCCTGTCGCCAAATCGACAATAGGTTGGTAAACCACGCGAAATTGTTGTTCAGTAATGGCAATATGCAAATCGTTGGCCAATTTTAGCCGTTTTTGCGAAGTTTCCTGCATGGCCTTATTGAAGAAGCTGTAACCGTTACGTCCTTGGTTTTTGGCGCTGTACATGGCTTGATCGGCAAATTTGAGCAAATCCTCGCCCGTTGTGGCGTTATCCGGATAGATGGTGATGCCAATGCTGACGGAGATATACAGGGTTTTGTCCTCCAACGCCAAGGGCTTGGACAATTCGGTGAGGATGCACTGGGCAACGGTTTCAACGAAGTTGATGCCATCCAATTCAGCCAAAATAACGGTAAATTCATCCCCGCCCAGCCGTGCCACGGTGTCGGCTTCGCGTATGCAATACTTCAGGCGTTGCGCCACTTCCTTGAGCAATTGGTCGCCTAGGTTATGCCCGAAACCGTCATTGATTTCTTTAAACTGGTCAAGGTCTAGGAACAACAGGGCCAGTTGTTGGCTATTGCATTGCGATTTTTTGATCTCTTGGTCAAGACGGTCAAGGAACATGCGGCGGTTAGGCAGGCCTGTCAGCGTATCGAAATTGGCCTGTTGCCAGATCAGGTCATCGGTGGCTTTTTTCTGGGTGATGTCGTAGAACAGCGCGACCCGGCGGTGGACCGAGCCATTCGGATTATAGATGGTGTTGATGCTCAGCCATTCAGCGCACACTTCACCGGATTTATGGCAATTCCAAATTTCGCCTTGCCAGCATCCGGTCGTATGGATTTTATCCCACATGTCTTGGTAGAACTTGTCATCTTGGTGGCCTGAATTGCGGATGTTAGGGTTTTTGCCAACGATTTCTTCGGCGGTATAACCTGTCAGTTGCGTAAATGAAGGGTTTATGGCGAGGATAATGTCGTGGGCATCGGTCACCATCATGGCCTCACTGCTGTTTTGGTAAACCAGTGTGGCGAGCTGCATGGCTTCTTCCGTTTGCCGCCGTTCGCTGATGTCTTGGTTGACAATAATGGCCCCGGTGATTTGCCCGTCATTATCTTTGAGCGGGATGGCCGAATTGAGGATGGTTTTGCAGGCGCCGTCAAAACATTCAATATCAACCATTTCTTCGATGGACGTTTCACCGTTTTTAATAGCCCGGGCAACCGCCCATTCGTCGTTTTGAATGCGTTTGCCCGTGTCGCTCCACCAGCCTTTATATTCGCCATATTGGCCGATGCCGACATATCTGGCGCCCGCCCAGATTTTTTGCCCGGCCAGGTTGCATTTCAGGATATTGCCTTGGGCATCGGTTATCCATACGCCGATGGGTAAGGCGTCAAGGACGGTGCGCAATAATTCTTCATTATGCTCTAGGGCAAGCCGTGCCTGTTGGGAGTCATTAATATTTTCCACAATAGACCAAATGGATTGCCCGCCATCGCTGCCATTGATCAAAACCCCGTTAAGACGGACAGCAAAACGATGCCCGTCTTTGTGCCTATACTCTTTTTCATAAGGCCCGTAGCGGCGGTTGTTGCGTAATGACTCAAGTTGCCGGGCTTCCTGATCTGCATATTCTGGCGGGGTCAAATCCCAATACGTCAGACGGTTGAGTTCTTCCAAGGAATAGCCAACCATATCTAGCAGCGCGCCGTTCACTTCAAGATAGCGGCCATCCATCGCATTTCTGGCCATGCCCACGGGGGACATTTCGAACATATTGCGGAGTTTTTCTTCGCTTAAGCTGAGCACCCGTTTGGTTTGGTTGTTCTTGTGGATAATGGAGGCCAATACCGAACCAATAGCTGATGACACGAGCGTGTAGAACCAGAAATTGGCCACGCCTTTGTGAAAATCGCCCGCGCCGAAATAACCGACATGCCGGATTAGCCCCAACAAGCCTTGTACCGCTATGACCAACAGGATTAGCAAAGCGCCGTGTGATTCAAAGCGGACGGCCCCCCACACTAAAAACACGAACATCCAAAAACCCAACATCGGCCCCAACACATCATTAAACCAGCCAAGAAAAATGATCTGCCCGAAGAGCCAGCTCAAGCCAAAACAAGCGATGGTTTCCAGCACCCGATCCGCTTTGAACCAACCGATAGGCGGTTGCCGCCACACCAAGATTAGCGGAGCCATCAAAACGATGCCTAGAAAATCGCCCTGCCACCAGTTAAGCCCGATCGAGAGATAGTCCTGTGCCGTTAAAGGCCCGGACAACCGTAAGGCGCCCGTGCCGATCACCGCGCTCACACATGAGCTGACCATACCGGCCGCACCTACGATAAAATAATTTTTAGGGTCTTTTAGGACAAGGTCAAAATGGCGGTTGCGGGCCAACAGCCAAAACCCTGCCAATGCTTCCAAGGTGCTGCCTAAGGCGATAAAGGTGGAGATGGCCGGTGGATTGCCGGTCATGAAGCTGCCAAGCAATGCCCCGGTAAAAACACCTGGCCAGTATTTTTTACCGCCTATCAGCAATGCGGCGAGTGCGAGGCCGCTACAAGGCCAAACAATGGAAACCCAGCCGTTAACGGAAAAAAAACTGATGGAAATTTTCGCAAATACTGCGTATGCGGCGGCCAGAAGCGCTAATTTGAGTAAATAAGGCTTATAAGAAGCTGTTATGTGATCCAAGCATACACACCGTAGGATAAGTTGATGTTTTTGAAGTTTAACAATGATCATGGAAATTGTACAAACGGATATTCATATCGGACAACGTAGATCTGGCCGCCCCTTTTTGTGGCCCGTCATCTATCATTTTTGTTTAGTGGTTTTTGCGCTTTGGCGGTATTGCCATGTCCAATAAGCCAATCAAAGGGCACGCCGCCCATTGGCGGTTTTGTAGTTTTGGTTTTTATTAAGGCTAGGCAGCTTCGCTTAAGCCCGCGGATGTTGAACGGCAATTTTCCGGCCCTTACCTGCGTTATCCTAAAATTATTGATAGGCCGCTTTTGCGCCGGACTGGGGCCATCAGTGTCAAATCCAATCCCAAAGAAGGATAAACCAGCCAATGGACATGGCTTTGGCAGTTTGTAGCGGGCGCTTAACATCAGCTACAATGGGAAGGCACGGCTGCATTCTTGATCCCTCCATCATCCCCGAGCAACATCCGCCCAAAGCACCTTTGCCGCCTAACGACGGGAGTTGGCGTTTTGCAGATGTATGTCATAGGACATGACAAAACTTTAACTATGGCCCTGGATGCTCATGGATACGAAAAACGTTGAAATATTGATTGTTGATGACACCCCTGCAAACTTGCAGTTGCTGGCGGGCATACTCAAGGATGAGGGTTACAAAGTCCGCCCGGCTTCCAGCGGCAGGATAGCCCTGGACGCCATCGCCAAAAGGCTACCTGACCTGATCCTGCTCGACATCAAAATGCCGGAAATGGACGGTTACGAAGTCTGTGCGGCACTGAAGGGCAACCCGCTCACCGCACCTATCCCCGTGCTGTTCATCAGCGCCCTGACCGACGTCAATGACAAACTCAAGGCCTTCAGTGTCGGCGGCCTTGATTACATCAGCAAACCCTTCCAATTTGAAGAAGTGAAGGCCAGGGTTTCCACCCACCTGCAATTGAAGGCCTTGCAAAACCAAATGGAGCAGAAGATTGAAGAAGGCATCAACAAGATCCAGGCGCTTAACCAGGAAATCCTTGACACCCAACGCGAAGTGATCCTGACCCTGGGCGAAATTTGCGAGACACGCTCCCATGAAACCGGCCTGCATGTCAAACGGGTGGCGGACTATTCCTACTTGCTGGCGCAACTGTCTGGCTGCGCCGACGCCGAACTGATCAAACAAGCCTCGCCTATGCACGACATAGGCAAAGTGGCGATACCGGACCGCATCCTCAACAAACCCGGCCCATTGGCCCCGGACGAATGGGAAATCATGAAAACCCATAGCCAACTAGGTTTCCAGATGCTATCGGTGTCCAGCCGCCCGCTGCTTAATTTGGCGGCGATCATCGCCCACCAGCATCATGAGAAATGGGATGGCAGCGGCTACCCGCAAGGCCTGAAAGGTGAAGATATCCACATCGCCGGGCGGGTGACCGCCATTGCCGATGTCCTGGATGCATTGGGCCATAAGCGTTGTTATAAGCCCGCTTGGGAACTCGACAAGATTTTGGCCTTATTCAAGGAAGAACGGGGCAAGCATTTTGATCCGGCGTTAATCGACTTGTTTTTCAATCATCTCGACCAGTTTTTGGCCATCATTGAACACTACCGGCAATTTGAGCATGACTGAAGCCCGACAAGGGCCTGCCCCCTGCCTTTTGAAACGGTGCGGACCTAGCCGGGCGGCTGGTCGCCGTTGACCCCCATCACCACCCGGCTGAATTTAATCGGCGAAGGAGCATCCATGAACAAACGGCTTTGGCTATTTCTGGCGCTATTTTTGGCGCAAACCACAGGGTTTGGCAAAGGCCCGCCAAGCACCGTCAAACCGGAATCGGTAGGCCTGTCTGCGCCGCGTTTGCGGAACATTGACCACCTGATCGACCAGCATATCGGGGAAAAGAAGATTGCCGGTGCGGTGGTGCTGGTGGCGCGCAAAGGCAAGATCGCCTATTTCCGCGAAGCCGGACTGGCCGACGCCGGAAAACCGATGCAAAAGGACACCATTTTCAGGGTCGTGTCCATGACCAAGCCGCTCACCAGCACCGCCATCATGCTGCTGTATGAGGAAGGCAAGCTATTGCTGTCTGATCCGGTCTCCAAATACATCCCCGAATTCAAGGACCCGAAGGTGCTGGAACTGCAACCGGAAGGCTCGGCATCCGAATACAAGCTAGTGCCTGCGCACCGTGAGATCAGCATCCGCGACCTGCTCACTCATACCTCCGGCCTGCTGTATCTGTTCCCCAACAATTATTACCACGAGCGCGAGCGGCAATTGGTGGTCGATTTTTATAAGGAAGCCGGGATTACCGACGGTTTTTGCCGCCCTAACGAGACCATCGGCGACATGGTCAAACGCCTGGCGCGTTTGCCGCTGTACAAACATCCCGGCGAAGTCTGGGATTACAGCCTGGCCAGCGACGTGCTGGGCTATCTGGTCGAGGTGGTGTCGGGGATGCCGTTCGATCAATTCATGCAGAAACGGGTTTTCGGGCCGCTGAAAATGCGCGACAGCCATTTTTACATCCCGAAAGAAAAATTGGGGCGCGTGGCCGCGGTCTGGAAAAGTGATTGGCAAGGCTCGCTAAACAAAGTGACCGGGCCGATGATAGACCGTGATCTGGCGCTGTGCCCGTCCGACGCCTATGCCTTGTCCGGCAAATACCTGACTGGCGGCGGCAATGTGTTGTCAACGGCTTACGACTATTACCGCTTCGCGCAAATGCTGCTCAACAAAGGCGAGCTGGACGGCGTGCGCCTGCTCAGCCGCAAAACCGTGGAACTGATGACCGCGACCAACCACATCGGCAACTTCGACGCGACCTTCCTGCATGACCACGGCTGGAAATTCGGCCTCGGTTTTGCGATCCAGCAAGACCGCGCGCATGATGTCGATGCCGGCGATGTGGGCGTGTTTGAATGGGCGGGGATTTATTCGACCCGTTTCAGCGTCGACCCTAAAGAAGACAAAATCACCATTTTCATGTCGCAAACCTCACCGTTTAACCTGCATTTCAATTTGTGGGATAAATTGCTGGTGTTGTCGGGTTCGGCGATTAACGATTAAACGGGGGTATTTTCGATGGATATTAAAAAACGGCCCGCACGGCTGGCGGTCTTGTTGTTGGCCCTGGCGGTTTGCCCAGCCCATGTTTGGGCCACCGGGCCCCGCATCAAGCAAGATTTGTTCACGCCCAACGCCAACGCCATTTATGCGCTGGATTTCCCGCCGTTCATCACCACGGAACTGGCGGGCGGCGGCATCGCCATTGAGCTAGTGAACACGGTGCTGCAAGCGGAAAAAATCAACGCCCCGATCAACACCCTGCCGTCACCCCGGATGCTGGCCTACTATATTTTGCAGGAAAAGGCCTTGGCGGCAGTCGGCGGCCATTTGCATTTTACGGCCGAAGAGCAGAAGTCACTGGTCTTCGTGCCGCTGTTGCGCCTGCAAGAACACTACTATGTTTACCGGCCCAAACATCCCCAAGGCCTGCCTTGGCAAGGGGACTTGAAGGCCTTGGCAACATACGTCTATGGCGCCAACCAGAAAGAAGACGTGGCCGCCTACTAACAAGCCGGGGTCAAAGTCGAAACCGGCAACACCTTGACCTTGTTGGAAAAACTAAAGGCCGGGCAGGTCGATTTTATTGGCGGCCCGGAACTGGCGATCAATTGGTATCTGGACAGGAACTTTGCGGCTGACAAAGACAAATTCAGCAAGTTGGAGCCCAATGCCGGTGAAGGGACGCTATTTATTATCTTCAACAAAAAGCATCCGCAAGGCGAAGCCTTGGCTAAGCAATTTAAGAAAGGCCTCGCAGCTCTCATCGCCAATGGCCAATATCAGGCGTTGCTAGAAAAACAGTTGGGGGGCAGTGACGCCGCCAACCGCTACAGCCTGCCGCTGCAATAACGGGCGGCAAATCATGATACGCCTGTGCCTTTTGCTGTTGCTGCTGTTTCCGGGAGGGCCTGCGCAGGCCGGCACCATCGTGCTGGAAGCCAACGAAAGCCCGCCGTATTGGAGCAAATCCCTGCCCGGCGGGGGGCTAGGCAGCGAATTGGTGCAGGCGGTTTCCGAAGCCGCAGGCCTGCAAACCCGGATCGACTTTGTGCCCTTGTCGAGGATGATAGAGGATCGGGGCAACAACGATTTGGGCAACCCCGAATTTTATATGGCGCAACAGGAGTTCGCCGCGGTCATCCCGATTGCGGTGTCGGAAGCGGCGATTTTCTATTACCGCCCCCGCCACGGCCCGCCACCGAAAATCAACAGTTTTGACGATTTGAAACAATACAAAATCGGCGTGTTGAAAGGCACCCTGATCGACCGGCGGGCGTTTGAACAAATGGGGCTGCATTTTGAATCCAGCTATGCCCAAAGCTCGTTGTTCAAAAAACTTAAGCTGGGCAGGGTCGATCTGGTGTTTGAAATTGACTTGGTTGGCCAACAAATCCTTGCCCAATTGTTTCCTGGACAAAAAAATGATTTTGTCCGGCAACCGTTGCCCAACAGCATTTCCCCCATCGCCATCATGATCGACGCCGAATACCCGCAGGCCAACGAAATAGCGGCGCAATACCGGAAAGGCTTGGCGGCGATCATCGCCAATGGCCGCTATCGGCAAATTGCCGAAAAATACTACCCGGACGGGCAATTGCCCCCCGGTTGGTTCGCCCATTTACAGCGCTTCCAGCAGCTGTATGCTTTCTAACCGATACGGGTAGCGCATGAAAAAACGTCCGAAAAGCATCAAAACCCGTATCACCGTTTGGTTGCTGGCGGTTGTCGTGATCGGCTTGGCCCCTTACGAAATACTGAACTATATCCAGGTTGAACAGCGCCTGCACGGCGAATTGGAAAGCCAAGCCGATAGGAAAATACTACGCCTGAAAGAAAACCTGATCATTCCGCTGTGGGAAATGGATGAGGAATGGATAGGCAAGATGGTCGACGTGGAGATGATGGACAACAACGCCTATGCCGTCCAGGTCAGCGGCGGCGGGCCTGTCTTCGTCTCCCGGATGAGGGACGGGCGCTGGCAAGTAGCCAAAGACGGCAACCCTCCCATAACCGGCGATTTCGTCGTGCGCCAGCAAGAGGTCTTGCACGACGGCACCCCAATTGGCCATGTGCAGCTTTATCTCAGCAAACATAGCCTACAGCAGCAATTGTGGAACGAAGCGTTGGCGGCGGTGACCCGGGCCGCGGCGCTGATTTGTTTGATCGTGCTGTTTTTAAGGATGGCCGTGAACCAACTGGTGGTCAAACCGCTGTTCCGGATTTTGGACGTGGTCAACGCCATTGCCAGCGGCAAATACGATGTCACCTTTTCCGAGCAACGTAACGATGAACTGGGGGTGCTGGCATCGGGGATCACCCTGATGCTGGAAAACCTGCGCTTGCGTGAAACCGAACGTGACCTTGCCACCGCCGGATTGCGGCAGGCCAACCAACGGCTAGAATGGGAATTATCTGAGCGCACCAAGGCACAAACGGCACTGAAAGAACTGAATGAAACCCTGGAGCAACGCATACAGGAACGGACAACGGACTTACAGGTGAGCAACCGGCACCTGCAAGAAATGGGCACCGTGCTTGAAAAAGCCAAAAATGACGCCGAAGCCGCCAATCGGGCGAAGAGCATTTTTCTCGCCAACATGAGCCATGAACTGCGCACACCGATGAATGCCGTGCTGGGCTTTTCCCGGCTGATGCGGAACGATGAGGGGCTGACCGCGTCGCAACGTGAAAACCTCGACATCATTAACCGCAGCGGCAACCATTTGCTGGACTTGATCAACCAAGTGCTGGATATGGCTAAAATCGAGTCGGGGCATATGCTTGTCGAAAATGCACCGTTTGATCTGGGAGCCGTAGTCCGCGACATCATCGACATGATGCGCGGACGCGCCGAATCGAAAGGGCTAAGCTTAACCATAGACCAAGGCTCGTCATTTCCGCGCTTCGTCAGTGCGGATGCCGCCAAATTGCGGCATATCCTGATCAATCTGCTGGGCAATGCCATCAAATACACCTGGCAAGGCCAAGTGATCCTGCGGCTGACCACGCAAGCGCAGGCAAACGGAGATCCGCTAGTGCTGGTTTGTGAAGTCGAAGATACCGGTATCGGCATTGCCGAGCAGGATTTGTCCCGTATTTTCCAAGCGTTTGTCCAAGTCGGCAAGCTAGCTGACCAGCATGGCACCGGTTTGGGGCTGATCATCACCAAGCAATATGTGGAACTGATGGGCGGTTCCATTACGGTCAGCAGCCAACTCGGTAAAGGCTCGCTATTCCGCGCTGAAATTCCGGCAGTCAAGGTACCCGAGTCGGCCATCGAAGCCTTTCATGACTCCATTGTAAGCCAAGTGATAGGCCTGGAATCCGGGCAACCCGATTACAAAATACTGATCGTCGAAGACAGAAGCGAAAACCGCCTGTTGTTGAAAAAAATACTGGAATCCGTCGGTTTTTCGGTGATTGAAGCCGTCAACGGCCTGGAAGGCGTTGAAGCTTTTAAACGTTGGCATCCCGATTTTATTTGGATGGACAGGCGTATGCCAGTGATGGATGGGATCGAAGCCACCCGGACGATTTTAGCCTTACCGGAGGCGAAAAACGTCAAGATCGCGGCGATAACCGCTTCAGTGTTTTTGGAAGACCGGCAAGAATTATTGCAAGCCGGAGTCTGTGCCATTATCAACAAACCGTATCGCAATGAAGAAATCTTTGATTGCATGGCCAAACAATTGGGTGTGCGCTACCTCTATGAGGAAGGCCATGGCAAGCCCGTTATGGATAACAGTTTGAGCCAAGACGAACTGGCCAAGAAGCTGGAAGCACTGCCTAAAGAATGGCTGGCGGCATTACAAACGGCGGCGGTTGAACTGGATGTCGAACAATGTTTGGAGCTTATCCATAAGATCGATCCGATTGATCTGGCGTTATCCCAACAGCTACAGGAATTAGTCAACCAGTTTGATTTTGAGGATCTGTTAAAACTATTGTAAGGCTGGCCAGCATGCTAAAGGAAGGTCGTTTGTTCCGTTGGGCTGTCCAAATCCGGTGAACGGTACGTTAATGAAGTCCTGCACTTATTATTTGCGGGTCAGCTATTATTAAAAATCAACTGCCCTGCTTGCGATGCTTGCTTGCGCCATTGCCGCCAATAACTGGCCGTTTGTTGCTGGCGTAAACAGCGCAGATACCGCACCCGTTGGGCGGCGTCCAGGTGCTCATGGATCAGTGGCATCAGGCCATCTTCCACATTGTAGGCAGCCTGCCCGGCGGCGAGGCATACGGGCACAACGCAGTCTAAAGGCAGGCTTAACTCGTGGGCGATCGCTTCACACGCCTGCCGGATAGTGTGGGCTTTGGCGTTGTCCGGCTGTTGGATATTGTAAGGCGGTTGCCATTCCCGCACGGGGCGCAAGCGGTCGATTTGCGTTGCCACGGCAATGATGACCGGTAACGTCTGGTTGGGGCATTGTTCCTGGAAATACTGGCGTATGGCCCCCAATTGTTGCGCATCGGCTAGCCGGGCGGCTTGCGCGGCATGGCACACCATTAAAATGACGTCGACCTTCGCCCATTCTTGTTTTAAGGCTTCGGAACTCTGCCCGTGGGCCAATCCGCCGTAACCCGCACTATCTAAGATAATGGCTTGTTGCAAGCCATCCCGCTCCAACAAATAGGGGACAATCCCTGCGGTGGTTGGCAGGACGCCTTCCGCACTTTTGATCTCGCCAAACAAGGCATTGATCAAACTGGACTTACCGCTGCTGACTTGGCCTAAAACCAGGAAACGCAGCGGCTCCATTGATAACCCATGGGTGGCGCTTTCAGCGATGTCTTGCCTTGAGGCGGTGCTTAACATCCCGGTCGGAACCATATCATCCAAAGTCAATTGGCCGCTATAAAGCTGGATCGCGTAATAGCCCAATTTGTTGATATAAGCACTAACCAGGCGTTTCGACAGCTCGTCCGTCACGGTATTCAGGCCTTTGGCAACCAACAACCCCCGCGCTTTCGCCAGTGCCGCACCAGACCAGTTGAACAACCAGTTCCCGATACTGAAGGCCGATTTGAATTTATTCAGGGTATCGACCGCCTGCTTGGCGCGTAGCAAGTCGCCGACCCGCACGGCATGGCTGCCGGGGATTTTGTCCAGGACCTCGTGCTGGATGTCCCCGCACACCAAGACGATCAGCTTGAGCAAATACGGCAACGGAAATTCCAATACAGGATATGGGGAATCCGCATGGAAATGCCGGGCCACCAGCGTCAACACTTCGTTGGTCAGTTTTAGGGCCTTGCGGGTGTCGGTCAATACCCCCGTTTCGGTTTGCCAACGCTCGGCCAAAGGCTGAAGGTCTTGCCAAGCCAATTGGGCTTTATCCGGCCAGTTAGGATTTGCTTGGACGGTAAACGGCTCTATGAACACTGGCTTGGCGCTACGGCTGCGCCAGTGCAGCAAGCCGTACACCAGCGCGATATTGGCGGATAACACGCCCATACCTTCGTAAAGCCAACCCTGTTGCCATAACCAATAACCGCCCAAACCGGCCAACGCCAGCCAGGGCAATACCAACAGCACGGTGACCAAGAAACCAAAGCGCGTCAGTGACATGGGCATCGTTAATCTCCCCTTCTGTTGAGAAATTGCCGGGCTTGGGCGAAGGCTTCGTCATACGCTTGTTTTAACAGCGCATGATCAGGCAAGGCCCCGCGCCCGACACCATACAAATACACGCAAAAAGCTTTGCCCAACGCGTAAGTCATCGCCCCCGAATAAACGCCCGCCACCGCCGCACCGTACACAGGCACCAGTTTCAGCAATTCCCGCCCTAAAAAACCAAAGCCGACACTGACACCGATCAGGCTGGTGAATTCGGCGTACAGCCTGCGGGTCAATTCCAAACCATAAATGGACGCGATGCTATGGAACAGCTTTGCTTGCACCGCCAGCACCAAAGGCAAACCTGCCAACGGGACCGCACCCAAACCGACATTCAACACGGCATAACCGATCAGATGCGGATGGGCTTGCCTGGCATGAAAATCCAGCAAGGCCTTGTGATGCTCAGTCCCGCGCAATAAGCCGATCACGCCTATGGGCAACGCGTTTTCAACCGCGTCCCACAAGGCATCCAGGCCATAATCGGCAGGTTCAAAACCATCGTCGGACAAAGTGAAATCGACAGGGACAAAATGTGCCGGCACGGTTTTAAACCAATCACGCTGATGCAACAGCGCTTGTGCCAAGGCATGGGGCACTTGCGGCGGGAACGGGAATTGTTGAAAAGGATAAGGTTGCAAATGCCCGGCACCCCGGGCATAGCCTTCATGCAAAACGGTTTGCACCACGATGATGGGCCAGTCCGGGTGTTGCTTGTGGATGCCCAGCACGCTATCGACCACCCCGGCCTGGTTCATGTCCAAAGCGCGGAGCACCACGACCAATAAATGCGCCTGCCGGGCGCACCAAGCCAAATCTTCGCCAGGGTCATAAGCCGTTTCGCCTAAGCCGCGCGTGTCCAGAAAACGCAGCATCGGATGGCTAGCCGATGGAAAATCATAAAATTGCGAGCGTTTCGTACAGGCCTGGAAACCATTGCCAATTTCCGCCGCCCCATTGCCTGTCAAGGCGCGGATCAACGAGGTTTTCCCCGATTGGGTTTTGCCCAATAACCAAAACACCGGAATCGGCAAGCGTTGCCTGACTTCGTTGATTTTCGGATCCACGCCGCTGGCTTTTGGGCTAAAAAGCGCGTCGCTTAATCCTTTCCACGTCCAATTGCCGATCATATTCATACTGGTTGCTTTAACAGGTGATATTTGGAAACAGTAGCGGCAAGCGGCTACCCGCCTGATAGCTTTGGGGTTAAGTAAAACGGAGGGTATTTCAATAAAGCTTCCCCACCAAATCCAGGTAAGTCAGATACAGCCGCATATCAAATTCCAATTGATGGTAGCCGGGTTCCATATACTTGCATAAGTTATAAAACGCCTTGTTGTGCTGCTTTTCGCGTAAATGCGCCAATTCATGCACGACGATCATCCTCAGAAATTCAGGTGGCGACTGTTTAAAAACCGAACCGACACGGATTTCATGTTTCGCTTTCAAATTACCGCCCTGCACCCTGGATACAAAGGTATGCATGCCTAAGGCCTGGTGCAGCACATCCAGCTTGTCGTCGTAGGCCACCTTGCTCAACGGGTTGGATTGCCGGAGGAACTGGTTTTTCAGCTCCACCGTATAGTTGTATAAGGCTTTGTCTGTCCTGACATCATGGACAACCGGATATTTTTTTAACAACAGGCCAGCCAATTTATCGCCGTCCAGCAGCCCTTGCACTTGGTCTGTGACATTGGCCGGGTATCCGGCCAAGTATTTTAAGGTGTCCATATTTTCAATACCGGAGCCAAAGGCCATAGGTGCGGCCTTTCTGGGGAAAAGCGGGCATCATCAAGCAATTCTCATTATGACACCCAGCAGAGTGGCTTGTGGTGCTGGGATTGCGCTATCGCTTCATCCCAGCCTACGGCACTGTAAACGTTACGGAACGGGTCGCTTAATGCGCCTACTGTTGGTACAAACCCGTTCCAGCTGCGGCTCATACAAAAACCGAAAACGTGACCGTTTAAAGTATATAAGCACTTAATCAATCCCGGAAATTCTCAAACTGCAAGGGCCTTTCCAGTTTTTCTTCGCGCAGCATTTGGATCACTTCCTGTAAATCATCGCGTTTTTTGCCGGTCACGCGGACTTGTTCGCCTTGTATCGCCGCTTGCACCTTCAATTTTTTGTCTTTGATCAATTTAACGATTTTTTTGGCCATCGCCGAATCCAAGCCTTGCTTTAAGGTGATTTCCTGGCGTAGGGACTTGCCGCTGCCTTTGGCTTCGCCGACTTCCATACACGCGATGTCTATCCCGCGCCGGCTCAACTTGGCGCAGACGATGCTAAAAATTTGCTGCAATTGGAAGTTGGACCCGGAAACCATCACAATTTTTTCATCGGTCAGCTCCACCGAGGAATCCGTGCCTTTAAAATCAAAGCGGGTGTCCACTTCTTTGCTGGCTTGGTCAATGGCGTTTTTTACTTCGTGTTTATCAAATTCAGAAACAATATCAAAAGTTGGCATAGCGTTAGGTTTTGGCAAATAAATGGTTTGTGTGGTTTTTTTAACATCTCGAAGAACACGAAGGCCACGAAGCATTGCATAAAACTTCGTGGCCTTCGTGTGCTTTGCGGGTTGTTAAACGGATAAGGTTCGCCGTTATTTTACAACGATTTGTAAGTATTGATAGCGTCAGTGACCGCTAGTATCCGTAATTGGCGTATCGCCTCACCGATTTTTGCCCCCTGTAGCTTGCCGTTGACGATGGCGGAAATGTCAATGGATACCGCCGCCTTAGCCGCCGCCCTGAACAATCCCGCTTGCGGATAAGGGCGGTTTTCAAACCCCGTCCGCCCCCGCGCATCGGCTTCGCAAGCCAGCAAAAAGCTTTCTAGGGTATTGGCGGGTTTAAACGCACCCAAGGCCGCCAGCGTATCGGTCAAGGTGGACGGGCGCAAATCGGCGGCTTTGTGGCAATGCGTGTGGTACTGCATGACATGTTGCGCCAAGGCCTTAAAACTGTTCGGGATCCGCAAGCGTCCGCACATCGCTTCCAAAAGCGGCAAGCCACTGGTTTCATGCCCGTAATGATGCGGCAAATTATCTTTCGGCGAGAGCGCCTTGCCCAAGTCATGCACCAAAGCGGCAAAGCGCACTTCGGGGCTGGCGGACAACGCCGCCGCCTGCTCCAGGCACATCAGGCTATGGATGCCCGTGTCAATTTCAGGATGGTATTGCGCAGGCTGTGGCACTCCGAACAGATTGTCCAACTCAGGGAAAATCTTCGCTAACGCGCCACAGGCTTTTAGGGTCGTGAAAAAAGCCGCCGGTGTCTTCTCGTTAAGGGCTTTGGCCAATTCCGCCCACACCCGCTCGGACACCAAATAATCCACTTCGCCCGCGCCCACCATGGCCTGCATCAGCCCTAGGGTTTCCTCCGCCAAGGTAAAGCCCATGGCACCGTAACGGGCGGCAAACCGCGCCACCCGGAGGATCCGCACGGGGTCTTCGGCAAACGCGGGCGAGACATGGCGGAATATACGCTGCTGCAAATCCCGTTGGCCGTGGTAAGGGTCGATGACACGGCCGTCCGGCGCCATCGCCATCGCATTGATGGTCAGGTCACGACGGATCAGGTCTTCTTCCAGCGTCACATCCGGCGCACTGTAAACGCTGAAACCTTTGTAACCATGCGTGGTTTTCCGCTCCGTCCGCGCCAGCGCGTATTCCTCTTGGGTTTGTGGATGCAAAAACACCGGGAAATCCTTGCCGACCGGACGGAAGCCTTGTTTCAGCAAGCTGTCCGGGGTTTCGCCCAGCACTACCCAATCCTGTTCGGTCACGGGAAGGCCCAGCAACTTATCACGCACTGCACCGCCGACGAGATATATTTCCATGGTTTGATCTTGGCTGATTAAGGGGTGGGGCTTAGGATAACATAGCTTTTGCCGATTTTTTGGGTCTGCGTGGGGCTATAAATTCAACAGCAATCCCCTTCCATCCATGTGATAAGCTGGGCTGGCCATTTTCTGACCCAAGGACATACCCATGACTAAAGCCTTAAAATTGACAAGCCTACTAATGCTGGTTTTAGCCGCCGCATTTTCGGCGGTAATGCTGGCAAACCGCCACACCTATTCATTTGCCCTTTGGGGCGACATGCCCTATGCCAGGAATGGCGACGGCGCCAAAGACGGTGAAAAAATGGCCCGTCTGGTTGCCAGCATGAATGCGGTGGAGCTGGCTTTTACCGTGTTTGATGGCGACACCAAGGATGGCTCCTCACCCTGCACGGACAATGCGATTGGCCAAGAAACGATGGATTTGTTCAACAAAATCAAAGCGCCCACAGTTTATGTGCCGGGCGACAATGAATGGACGGATTGCCATCGCCTGAACAACGGCGGCTATAACGCCTTGGAGCGGCTGGATTATTTGCGCAAGACCTTGTTTGCCGATGGTTTTAGTTTTGGCCAAACCAAAATGCCCTTGCAACGCCAAGGCCCGGCGCGGGGGCCGTATGCGGAAAATGTCCGTTGGCTGAAAGGCGGCGTGGTTTTTGTAGGCTTGAACGTGCCTGGCAGCAACAACAATAAAGTCCATGACGGCCGTTGCCTCAACGATAAAAGTGCCCGCACGCCAGCCGATTGTGCGGCGGATAACGCCGAATACCTGGCCCGTGATGCCGCTAACACCGCGTTTCTGCGTGAGTCTTTCCACATCGCCAAACAGCAACAGGCGGTGGGGTTGGCGGTGGTCATGCAGGCCGACCCTGGCTTCGACTTACCGGAAACCGAGGCGGATAATGAAAGGAAAAAAGCCGGTTTTGATGGTTACGACAACTTTTTGGCGGCCTTGGTCACAGAAACCACGGCATTTAATGGCCAAGTGTTGTTGGTGCATGGCGACACACATTTTTATAAAGTCGACAAACCCTTGATTGACCAAGCCCATTTAATAAAAAACCTCACCCGCATAGAAACTTTCGGTAGCCCGAATCTGCATTGGGTCAAGGTGTCGGTGGACATTAACAACCCGGATGTGTTTAGTTTCCAGCCTGTGTTTGTGCAGGGAAATTGACCAGGGCCTAACCCTATCAAAAGGTTTGTATGAAATGGTTTAGGGCGAAAGCGTATCATACAAACCTTTGGTAAAATCGCATGGGCTTCATAATTATGGTCTCCCGCCCGGTTCATTTAACACTCTACCCCTCATTCTGACATGCAAAAAGAGCCATCAGCCAAATACCGTAATAGCCAGCAAGCCGTATTGGATATATTGCTCAAGCAAAAGCTGATTGCAGATTTGGTGCATAAACAGGATATGCCCCACCATGACCTGGTGGAGTCGCTGGTGCGCAAAGAAAACATGGCGCAATTACAGCAGATACTCAACCATTTGCCTTCTGCGGAAATCGCCCATATTTTGGAAGGTTTGCCGCTAGAAGACCAGCTGCTCATTTGGGAGCAACTGGACGACGAGCATAAACAGCCCATTTTGCTGGAAGCCCCGATTTCTGTTTTGCAAATACTGGGCAAACAAGATTACAAAACTGAAAAATCCCGGATCAAAGCCTTTGATTTACGGGAAGGCCGGTTGCACGAAATTACGCTGGATACCCCCAAAGACTTGCGTAAAGCCAAACCCATTTGGATAGACTTGGTGGCGCCAACCTTTGAAGACCGGATCTGGGTCGGCGATATTTTTGGGATTGAATTTCCTGACCCGGACAAATTGAGTGATCTGGAATCCAGCGCACGCTTCTATGTGGAAGAAAACGGTGAAATCCACTTGCATTCGGATTTCTTGCTCGACAAGGATGACGTGTCCCGCAACATCGCCGTCGCTTTTATCCTGTACCAGGACATCCTGTTCTCGATACGCAAGGAAGAGTTGCCGGTGTTCCGGCTCCAGCGTTTGCGGGCCCTGAGCCAACCGGATTTTGTCGCCAACGCCAGGGACATTTTGCTAGATTTGTATGCCGCCAACGCCGAGTATTCGGCTGACGCGCTGGAAGATGTCTATCTGGCGTTGGAAGTGGTCGGCACCCATGTGCTGAGCAAACCCATGAGCGATGAAGAAGCCGCCAAGATACTGATTGACATTGCCAATGAAGAGGATCTGAACGGGCGGATACGCCGGAATGTGATGGATACGCGGCGTGCGGTTTCATTCCTGATGCGCGGCAAATTCCTTGCCAAAGACCAATTGGAATACTCGCAGCAGATTCTGCGTGACATCGAATCGCTGGACGGCCACACCGCATTCCTGTTCGACAAAATCAACTTTTTGATGGACGCGTCGGTGGGTTTCATCAATATCAACCAAAACAAGGTCGTCAAACGCTTGACCGTGGTCAGCGTGGTGTTTATGCCGCTCAACGTCTTGGCGGGCATAGGCGGCATGTCCGAATTTTCAATGATGACAAAAAACATACCTTGGCCCATCTCTTATAGTATTTTCACCTTGGGTTTGGTCATTGTCGGCTGGCTCACGTTTATCATCTTACGGATCCTTGAAAACCACGAACACCAAAAATCCGACAAGCGCCAGCCCAAAACCGGCATTCCCTGAGGCATAAACCTGCTTCGTCCCTTTTTCCCTCACGCGCATCCGGCCCGGAATACAGCCCATGGGTTGGCGGCGTTTTTAAACAACATCATAAGGAGGCTTTTTGAGCTTGGAAACCGACACCAGCATGATTATGAAATGTGTGGCTTATAAACACGGCATCAGCCTTGGCGATGTCACCATTGAAGACATCAGCGAAGTGCTTAAACACCCTGAAACCTTTGTTTGGCTGGGCCTACGTGAGGCGGACACCGAACTATTGCTGAAGATCCAGGAAGAATTTGGCCTGCATGAATTGTCCATTGAAGACGCTTGCGCCGCCCACCAGCGGCCTAAATTGGAAGAATACGGCGAGTCCTTGTTTATGGTCTTGCACACCGCCGCCTTAAGCGAAGACAGCGTCGATTTTGGCGAAACCCATATTTTTGTCGGCAGCCAGTTCGTGGTTACGGTTAGGCATGGTTCGGCGCTAGACCACCGCAAGATCAGGGCGCGCTGCGAATCCATGCCCCATCAGCTGGCCAAAGGCCCCGGCTTTGTGCTGTATGCCATCATGGACTTTATTGTCGATAATTATGTGCCTGTCATTGACGGCTTGCAGGAACGTTTTGAATTGTTGGAATTGGCCATTTTTGAGAACCGGCCCAGCCGTAAGACGATGGAAGACTTGTACGAGCTCAAACGCGAATTGTTGTTGCTGAAAGGCGCGATCATGCCAGTGATTGATATTTGCAACGAGCTGATGCGCTTCCACAACGGCATTATCCCCAAAGACGTGCGGGTGTATTTCCGTGACATAGCCGACCATATCAAACGCGTGGACCAAGCTATAGACAGCACCCGGGAAATGCTGATCTCAGCGATGCACGTCCATTTGACCTTCGAGACCGTCAGGCAAAACGAAGTGGTCAAACGTCTGGCAGGTTGGGGGGCGATACTGGCCATCCCCACCATGGTGTTTAGTTGGTACGGTATGAATTTCAAACACATGCCTGAATTGAACTGGGAATACAGTTACCCGCTGGTCGTTGGCGGGGTGATTTTCGGCAGTGCGCTTTTATATCTTCGTTTAAAACGTGCGGGGTGGTTATGAGTGGGCATACCCAAAAATTGGGTTTTTACCGTTGGCTGTTTTTCCTCTTATTGGCTGTCCCAGGCTTTTCTTCAGCAAATGATTTTACCGAATGCTGGTATTTCCCAAGCACAGGAAATGATGAGGCGCATGAAAATCAATGCCTGCTTTTTTTGGGCGGGGACGGCTTGCAAGATGAGGCGCTCATCAATAAAAAAGTGGCCATTGGATTGGCTTATGATGCCGACGGCCTAGCTTATGTCCGGACACAAGACAGTTTTTTATATGTGACCAGCGACGGTTATGCCAGAAAAACCCTTAGCTACGATAATGGCCCTGATGTTTTTGCCGAAGGCCTTGCTCGGATCCGGAAAAACGGAAAAATAGGCTATATCGATAAATCGCTAAAAATCGTCATTCCCCCCCTCTATGATTTTGGCTTCCCATTTGACGGAGGTTACGCCATTGTTTGTAAGGGTTGCGTGGAGCAGCTGGACGGGGAGCATAAAATGTGGGTTGGGGGGCTGTGGGGAGCGGTGGATCCGTTGGGTAACATCAAATACGACCTTAAATATCCTGCCGAGGAGATTAGGCCTTTGGTTAAAGACGGGCTCCAGAGATAAAAGCGCCGCCGTACCTAGCGATTGGTCGCGCCAGCAAGCCCTGGTGGCCGTGGTTTCCCAGCAAAGTCAACATAGCACACCGGTTTTGCATTGCGTACCTGGGCCTCCATTAAGGCCAACCAGGCGTCCCTATTGAATTGTAAAAATTATGGGCCACATAATATCGGTTTTATAATTGCAGGCCGCAAGGCCTCATTTGGAAGCCTAAACCAAACCAACCTGAGAAAACCTATGAGATTTAACCCTTGTGCTGACTTATGCACAAAAGACGGCACCCATTGCGAAGGCTGTGGGCGCTCACATGAAGAAATAGCCAAAACTAAAGCGCTGGTGGCGTCGATTGTTGATTTTATCAAAGCCCAAGAATATGAAAACAGCGATGATTTCATTGATATGGTCAGCAAGAAGGTACGTAAGAAATTGTTGAAAACCACCTGATCCCGATGGTTGTGTTTGCCAGGCCTTGTCGCCGAGGTTACGCAAAGGCGACCATTCCCCACACACAACTCAAAGGGCATGGAGAGGCCTTTGTCCAGCAGCAATTCCCCTTTGGACAAAGGCGGTGGGGCATAGTACTCAGTCAATCTTAATTTGTCGGGTTTTAACAGTTGTTAGTAATTGATTATATTAAGCTAATATGAATTTTTACCCGACAAAACAAACTTGACTGAGTAATAGGTACTTGCACAATAAGTTTGTACGGTATCGAACAGACAGTTAGCGGGAACTCCACTATATTTTCTTTCAGGACTTGGAAATGGGTCGCCATGAAAAGCGGTCACACCTTAGGTCTGTATACAAAGCAAAGCATTCTACCTAGCTAATTTTCCGGCAAAAAACGCCCTACTTAGAGCTTTCATAATTACCCCAATAATCCAACAATAAAAGGCGGCAAGATATGACACAATTTAAAGCTTCACTAATCGCCAAGCTTGTTTTAAGCGCCGTGGTGATTTTTACGGCGGGGTCGGTAATTGCCGACAAAGACAACAATAATGGGCATAAAGGGCACCACCAAGAGCACAATGACCAACGGAACAATAGTGACGACAACCATGACCGCGATGGGGACGGACATAACCCTGGCAACAGGTATTTCATCAACGACCAACATCGGACAATTGTCCGGGACTACTATGTCAATAAATATCAATCCGGCCGTTGCCCTCCAGGTTTGGTAAAAAAACACAACGGGTGCATGCCTCCAGGACAAGCTAAAAGATGGGTTATGGGGCAACCTTTACCCAGGAACGTGGTGTTCTACGATTTACCTCCGGAAATGCTGACTACCCTCGGGCCACCGCCTCCAGGTTATCGTTTAGTGCGGGTTGCCTCCGATATTTTATTGATTACTATCGGGACGGGCATAGTGACGGAAGTGATCAATAACTTGGGCGGGTATTAAATCCAAGCATAAGGCCCGTAAAGTCCCGTAGGCCAGAAGTACAAATTTAGGTTGTGCTTCAAAGGGTTTTTAAATTGCCAAGCTTAATTCGTGCGCGTCCTTACTGGTAACCGTCCAGGAAAATAGGGACACCTACACGCTCCTCTTGTTGGCTAACGTTTTTACATCAGATTGATGTGGCTACACTAAACCGGACACACAATTTAAACTATCCTGAAAAGAGTGTGATCGTAATATGAACCAAGAAAAAGCCAAAACCTATACCGCCGAATTTAGAGAGTCCGCCGTCAAGC
>Ga0082335_1000485_pt1 | contig 100670 bp, 124 predicted proteins | sample Subgrocontami58m_FD_72375 | JGI IMG/M metagenome (GOLD analysis project Ga0082335, IMG submission 72375) | Subsurface groundwater microbial communities from S. Glens Falls, New York, USA - GMW37 contaminated, 5.8 m (SPADES assembly) (version 2) ... | reverse complement strand
AGCAGGACAGCATCTCAACGTCCGGCGAAAGACTATCAAGCGTCCGCATCACGCACTCCTTAAGTCCACCATGAAGCCCGTTTGTGAATGGCGCAGGGCTGGCGCGCCGACTTGCCTACATTTTTATCGGGAGAAAAGAGTTTATAAGGCTATCTCTTTACAATCTTAGCATAAAAAAGTTTATTTACCGGACAAAACTTCAATTTTTATGAAAAAGCCATTAATCTACGCAACAGGAGCATTAGCATCAGTCTTAGCTTTAAGCCAATTAATTGACAGCAGGCAAAACCCTTCTGTAAAAAAATTAGCTCAAAAGTCAAGAGCAGAAACTCTTGAGCAAAGAGTAGTAGGCGAACCGCAAAATAACAACCCGCAATCACAAGAAAAACCATTAGAAACCTACGCCCCTCAAATAACAGAGCATCAAGCTTCAGAAGATTCCTTAACTCAATGGGCAGCTCAAGAAAAAATATCACCAGAAATTTTGCTTGGAGTGTCAAGGTCTTTTAACAGCTATGTATATGAATTGTCCCGAGAGCATTTCACAGGTTTATCAAGCAGCAAAATTTCTTTAGCTCTCCAAACAAATTTAGGAGATATCGGATCCGCATATAATTCATTAAGCGAAGAAGACAAATCCTTTATGCACCCAGAAATAAAAACAATTTTAGAAACCTATCAAAACAGAGACCTTGCATTATCAGAGGCGTTAGCGTTGCATTCGCCAATCTCACAGGAATCAATAAGAGAATACGTTAACGAACTCTGGACATTAAGCAACAGCTCATACACCGGCGGGCAGGTTCACTTATCAGAAATAGAACAGGGCTTGCCCCAAGAAATATTAGACGACTGGAATCTTTTAAGGCCCCACAGGCAGGATGGTCTTCCATGGGCAAATCCGTCAGGAATTGGCAGACTCTTCGCAGAAATTAAAAAGATAAACCCTCAAAATCCATTGGTTAGATATGACACAATTTTCGCAACCCTTGACAATCTTAAATATTTAGAATCAAGATGGGATGAGTATCAAAGAAGAATGCAGGAGCAGGACATAGAAATAGACAACGCTTCTATTATACCAGAGTATAAAAATTATATAGATGAATTAGCAAATTACAGAAGAATCTTCGGCGCATCGGATCCGGCGCAGGCAGCAAGCGCATACCTGCGTCTAACATATCCAAAAGATCAAATTATGCCTTCACTTCTTGCATTAGGAAAATTAATAAAAACAGATTAATATAACTAATTCCCTTGATTAGAATAGTGTCTTGGGAATTATCTATCACGAGAATTCTGAACAAATTTTATTCTAATCATCAGAATTCGCCATAAAACACTTAAGGCAGATTATTAGAGCTTCTTCTTTGAATTTCATTTAGGTTTTTCCACGAACCATCAGACGTTTTCCTTTGCAAAGTCCTGTCTTTCCATCGGTATTTTTTTCCGTCGCTAAAAGTTACTTCATCAGATTCAACGCCGCTGTTTTTGGGGTTTCCGCCATCATAATCTGCCGTTCTTACTTCGCCGCCTTTCTCAACTCTCATTGTCCCGCCGCCCGTAATAATATCTTTAAAGGTTACTTCAATATCTTGATTACCCTCCCTGAAATGATAGGGTCCATAATTATTAACTCCCCCTTCAGCAATCGCAAAAATGCCCAAAGCCAAAATCAAAAATCCTCCCAAGCCCAAAAGTAAAAATGTCTTTTTCATAAAAAATATAAAGTTCTAAGATATTTAAAGATTTATATTCTAAAACTATCACTCGCCATTAACCTGTTCCTTAATCTTATTCAGCTCCCCGTTCTCGCCATTGCTCTTCCTCGGCTTAACAAAAAATATAATAAGCATAACTATCAAAGTAAAAGAAAACACCCCTGTATTTATCAGCATCAAATTCATTAATTCCATGAAATCAGACAATATTTTGAATATATAAATCTTGCTTCAATGCGTTTCATACAAGTTTCTTCATGATTTCTTCTTTTATAAGATTCTTCTTTTTATTGGACAAAGAGAACAAAACCTTATCAATCATATTTTCCGAAATAGTAAAAATATAATTAAGTTTTATAATGCTATCTTTTATAGCTCCATCTTCTTTAGTGAGAGAAATTCCTTTCATATTTGGGTTGCTTGTGATTGCTGCACAAACAACATTGCCATATTCTTCAAATAAAACAACAGAAGGTCTTAGTTTAACTTCAAAAGTATCAGTATATTGAACTTTAGCTAAAATAATTGTTCCAAACTTAAGCATTCTCCCACACCTCGTCGTATTTAGTATCCCATATTTCCCTCATTTTCGGCTTTTGTATTTCATGAAGAAATTTATCATATTGATCTCTTTCTTTAATGCTCAAATAGACCTTAACAATTTTTTTTAATAGCTCATCATAAGTTTCTCTTGGATTATCTTTTATCTTTTTCAAAGTTTGTATAAGTTCTTTGCTTATCAAAATAGTTGATTCTTGTATCATTATATATTAGTTATATAATCATTATGTATGAACTATTTAAATCTTTCCATATCACAGGCTTTGCGTGAGATTAGCTCTTCTGTTTATAAAAATTAAATACTTTGATAATATTATTTATATTTCCCAGGTAGAGTAAAACCTTTTGTTTTACTTTTCCCCTTTTGTCCAATTTGCCTTCAACTATGTAATAATACGTCGAGCCTTTAATTTTTTTATTTCTTATGTATGCCATATTCATTATTGATTTTAGGCACAATGAGTATATAAATATTTGTATACTCTATTATAGAAATTAATATATATTAGTTAGGCACAAGCTTCTTTCATTATTTTTTAGCCGTTCTTTTAGATAGTTCATCAATTGCTTTGTACATTGCTCTTCTATAAGCTATTGCTTGTTCACTCATCCTTGCTTTAGCATTTACTCCAGAACTAACGATGCCATCACCGTATTCAATACCTATTAAGTGGGAGTTATCTTTCCAATCAAAGTCAATTCCTATATCCCCTGTCAGTGAGTCATATCTAAATAGATTACTTCCCCATATAGAAATATCTGCCCCCGTACCTATAAGAACTCCAAACCTAATATTTATTTTTCCATTACTCAATTCATCAAATGTTTGTCGGGCTAATCTTCTTGTTTCTCCAGAATTGATAGAATCGTCTAAAACTAAAACATTTGGTTTATCTCTATATGTCAACATTTCATTTACTAAAGGTGTCAAATATTCTTTAGTAGTATCCAAAGAATTATCTTTGCTAAATCTTCTAAACCTTAAAGTTCCATCAGCTGTAGGAAATCTTCCATATAACTGATGATATGTTCTAAATACTGCCAGTCCAAAAAACCTGGCCCCACTATCACAAGCAATTACATAATCTGGGCATGTCTGGCGTATATATTCAACAATTGGGCGTACAAATCGGCCCATTTTTTCTGCGGATTTAAAATGTTCATCTGGAAGTTTTGGGAGACTCTCTAATAAGTTCTGGTAGTGTTCAGATAAGATTTTCATTTTTAATGACTTCCTATTTTTATATAAAAAGAGAATAGAATGGGTTTATAAACCTTTGTATTGTTATTATTATAAAGTTAATAAAAATCACATCTCCTCAATAACCCCAATCCCCAGCAAATGTAGTCCATTCTTCAAAACCTGCGAAAAACAATCAACTAATTTCAGTCTAAAATCTTCCTCGTCGCTCCCAATCACAGGGCAGTTATGATAAAACTCATTGAACATTTGAGCAAGTTCAAAAGAATAATTTGCAATCGCATTAGGCGCAAGATTTTCATAAGCACTCCGGACAACTTCAGGGAACCTCGCCAATTCATTAATCAAATTTCTTTCATATTCATTAATCTCCACGACGTCAAATTTTTTCTGTTTTTTATATTCTGCTTTTCCCAAAATGCTCTTCGCCCGCGCATAACTATAAAGCAAATAAGGCCCAGTGTCGCCCTCAAAACTGATTGATTTTTTAGGGTCAAATATTATTGTCTTATTAATATCTTGTTTTAGCATAGAATACTTCAAGGCAGCGATAAATATTGCAAGCGCCCGATCATAAATTTTAATTTCTTCCAATTTCGGAAATCTTGCCTCAACTTCTTTGGCGGCAAGTCTGACTATTTCAGTCTTAAATTCAGAATATAAAACATTATCTCCTGTCCTGGAAGACATCTTGCCCCAAGGAAGTCTAATCTCGCCGTATCCAAAATGATCATAATCTTTCCAATTTTTAAATTTCACAAGCTCAAGAGTTTTTTGCAGCTGCTTAAAATGAAGATTTTGTTCAGCAGCAGTTATTGTAATGCATCTCTTTATTTTAAAATCCTTAAACTTTTTGTAAGCCAGCGCCAAGTCCTTTGCAGAATACAAAACCGTTCCATCTTTTCGCAGCAAAACCCACACCCCCAACCCGTATTTATCCAGTCTAACAATAGTTGCATCATCAGAAACTTCAGCAATTTTTTTATTTAGTAATTCGCGGGAAATTTTCTTGCCGTCCTTTTCAAACTCGCTCTCAAAATAGTGAACATCAAATTTGGTGTTCAGCTCATCATAAATTTTAGCCCATGACCTAATAGAAAGCTCTCTCGTCTTCTCCCACAATTTATTTAGCTTGTCGTCGCTCTTTGAGTCCAATTTTCTATTAATCTTATTAACTTCTTCCTGAATTTTTTCATCCTTGCCGATTTTCTTTACAGCATCAGTGTATATTTCGGCAATCCATTCCTCATCATCTTTTAAATTTTCATGAGAGTGGTATTTCAAATATCCCCACATCCATTTTGCAATATGCATCCCGGTGTCGCCCGAGTAATTGGCCCGCACAACTTCGTGTCCCGAAAATTCCAATATCCTCGCCATGCTTTCTCCCAAGCTGGTTCCTCTGATGTGTCCTATATGAAACGCCTTATGCGTATTCGGCTGCGAGAACTCAATCATAACCTTCCCTTTGTTTTTCCCCGAACCATATCTCTTTCCATATGCATCAACATTTTTTATTGTCTCCTCAGCAAATTTCTTTTTATTAACAAAAAAATTAACATACCCCCCCACAGCTTCAATCTTTTCAAAATCCTCTGTCTTTTTTATTTTCTTAACTATATCCGCAGCAATCAAAGCCGGATTTTTTTTAAACCTTCCCGCCAGAGAAAAAAAAGGAAAAGCATAATCCCCCAAATCAGAATTTTTCGGCACCTCAATCAAATTTAAAACTTCATCTTTCCCCAGCCCCGTAAATTTAAGCATCTTCGCAATCTTTTCTTTATTCATAAATATAATCAATAAAATTAATTAATAAAACTATTGCATGCAATCCCTATACTTCACCAGCCCCCGATACTTCCACAAAAGTTTCGTCTTAGAAAGTGAAGTTTCAAAATACAAATCTCCCTTAGAAACAGCTCCTTTAATCATCCCGCAAATGCTTCTGAACTCCTTGCCAAAATAATTTCCCGGCAGTTTAATTGTTATATCTGCGTCTTCAATAGTCCCGGTGTCAACAGAATTTCCGACAATAGAATAAACATCGTCGCCAAAATAAATATTTATTGCACCATCTTCAGGCAAATCATTAATAATCTGATTGCTCTCCAAATAAGCAGGCAGATTTTCTTGAGTCAAAACAACAGCTTTTTGTTCGCCGGTATTAGCAGAATTATTAATTGAGCCAATGTGAATAATCGCAGACAACCCGATAAGTACCAATATTACAAGAGCAAGAAACATTCCAGCGAACAATTTTTTATTTCTTTTTGCCTTCTTCATAGCATTTATAAAACCCATGCATTTTTATTTGTTACGCCTCCGTAGCTCAGCCGGTTAGAGCACGAGTTTCGTAAACTCGGGGTCCTGGGTTCAATTCCCAGCGGAGGCTTGTGCTTATAGCTTTGATTAAGAGACTATAGCCGAAAAGATTAAAATCATGTTTATATAAACAGAAAGATGTCAAAATTGCCCTCTTTAATTTATAATCATACTACAACTTGGCATGATGGAAATGTATCTATGCTTTTGTCGGACGGGAAGATAATTTCTTTAGCCGCAGAGAGAGTAGATAGAATAAAACATAGCGGAAATTCTAAGGTAGTGTATAATTATCTAAAAGAAAGATTTCCTAAAGAGGGTTTTGGGACAGAAACAGATTATTTTAGGGACATTTCTTCTGGTGCAGACGAAACAGGACACCATCTTTACCATGCTTCTAGTGCATTTTTCTCTTCACCATTTGAAAAATCCGCAGTGTTGGTTATTGATGGGCAAGGTCCGGAAAGAGGAAAATTAGCATCTACAACAATATGGCTTGGTGAAGAAGACAGAATAGAATTAGTTGAATCTCATTTTTTAACAAGAAATAAATTTGCAGCCAATTCAATTGGGCATTTTTATACAGCTATAGGAGCAATGGCAGGAATGCAACAGCTATATGAAGAAGGAAAAACAATGGCCTTAGCAGCTTATGGAAGACCTTCTCATATAATGGATTTTATCAGGAAATATGTTTTTGTAAATTCAGATGGAACTTACTTTATTGATTCCAATTTTATTTATGCCATTATGGGGCATACATTTGGTCCAAGATATTATGGGTGGAAAAGACAAACTAAAAAAGCAAGAGAAATATGGAAGGAATTTACAAATGTAAGAGGGCTCCGACTTAGGAAACCTTTTGAGGAAGTAAGCCAGGAAGATATGGATACTGCCTATGCAGGACAAATCGTATTAGAAGAAATTGTCCTCGGATTAGCAAAAAGATCTAAGAAAATAACTGGTGCAACTAAACTATGTCTATCTGGAGGAGTTGCATTAAATGGACTTGTCAATACAAAAATAGCCAATTCAGGATTATTTGAGGAAGTTTACGTCTTCCCTGCTTCAGGGGATGATGGGCAATCAATAGGAAAGCTATTTTATGAAATTCATAAAAGAAACCTTGCAGTAGAAACTAGAACTCAAACAGCTTTTTATGGGCCACAATACACAAAAAGTGAAATTGAAACAGCTCTAAAAAAGTCTAAAGGCAGGATTCAAATAATTGGAAAAGGAGATAAATTTGCAGTAGAAGAAGCAGCAGAAAGATTAGCAAATGGAGAGGTTATTGCAAGATTTGTAGGGGGATCTGAAATAGGCCCAAGAGCGTTAGGACATAGAAGTATCTTAGCAGACCCGAGAAGCCCCTCCATGAGAGACTATTTAAATAATTCAATTAAAAATAGAGAATGGTATAGACCATTTGCTCCATTGGTTATTGAAGAAGAAGCAGGAAATTTTTTTGATTTACAGTTCCATAGTCCATTCATGTTATTTATGGGAAAAACTCTTCCACAGAAAAAGGGAGAAATCCCTTCGGCAATACATATTGATGATAGCGCACGCGTTCAAACAATAAATCCTCTACATGACTCTAAATTATATGCCCTTGTTAAGAGATTTGGGGAGATAACAGGAGTACCTGTCTTAATTAATACGTCATTTAATAGAAGAAATGAACCCATTGTAGAAAATCCAGAAGACGCGTTAGATGCATTTTTTTCTATGAATCTAGACTATCTTGTGCTGGAGGACTTTTTAATTACAAAAAGAAGATAGATGTCATCTTTCCCAAGGAGATTTCAGAGGTCCAACATAAACCTTCGGTCCGCCATATTGGTCAGCAGTTATGTCAACAACTATTCGCCCATCAATTAAAAGAAACGTATGTTTCTCACCTTTATATCTCCCTCTTACAATCTCTCCAATTTTTAGAGCATCTTGTAAATATAATGAAGCCAGCCCACAATTTAATCGCGGAAACATTTCTACTGAGCTTCTAACAAACAATCTTGTATTCGGGATAGGATTATAGGAGTCATAAAGTTTAGCTAATCTAGATTCCTCTAATTTCCCAGACTCAAATTTTCTTCTTACAACATATGCAGCTTCCTTCAATTCATTCAATTCTGTCATATCTTTATTAATTACTCCAACAATATAAACTTTTTCCACACCTATTTATAGATAATAATTAAAATATCTCCCCCACCACATCAATGTTTAATAACCTTCCCAACTAATAAAAAAAATGGAAGACGAAGAAAAAAGAATAAGAATGGCAGTCATCGCCGGCGCAGCTCAAGCAGTCCACTTCAAGGAAAAAAACCCAAGAGCAACAGAGCAGAAAATAATTCAGCACATCTCCGACAACATTGAAGATATTATAAATAAAATTGACAACCCATTATAAAAAATAAAATTATTTAGAGAAATTTTATTGGCAGCACAAGTAATAACAAATTAATATCAATTAAACTTTAAAAATCAATAAGACCAAACAAAATAATTTAAGTTAATGAATTTATCCCGCCGCCAGCCTCTTCTTCCTTTGCACAATAACTACAACCACCCATAGCACAAACAAAAGCGAAAAGAATAACAGCACAATTATTCTTCCGGCAGTTTTTGTATTTGAAGACTTTGCTTTCAAAAGCCCTTGTTCTGTCAGTAAAACTTTAGTGCTCCTGCTTTCATAAACTCCGTCGTCATTTATCAAGCTAACTTTAAGCTCATATTCTCCTTCATTCAATTCAGATAGTGCAGAAGGCGGAACATTGTGCCAGCTTATTGACTGCGAATTGGCAGCCGCAGTTATTTCATCTTCTCTTTCGTAGGCAATTTCTCCGTCGTCATTTTCAATTGTAGTATAAAGTTTCAAAACAGAGTCTTCATTGTTATTATTTGATATCATCGTAACATAGCCCTTGTTTTCTCCGTCGGAAATCTGCCCGCCAACCTGAATCCCAATAATGTTGATTTCTCTTATATCTCCCTGCTGCAATTTTTCAATATCTGTTGACGAAACAATTTCCCCCGAAGGGCTTAGCATGAAGTCCTTAGGTTCTTCTATTATCTTTTGGATAATTTCATTTAATGTGTAATCTACAACATGGTCAAACTCCACACTTCCTCCAATAATTTTCAAGTCAAAACTTTTTTGTCCTCCAGTCAAGCTATTAAGAGTAGCTTTATTGTACGCATTGTCTATTAGATTCTCAAACAAAGCAACAGCACTGCTTCCACCTTTTTCATAAACTTCAATTTTAGGAGCGCCAGAAACTTTGCGCATATAAACCTTAATCTCTTCAGAGTTGGTTAATGGTCTTTCAAAATTAATTCTCAAATATTCCTTTTCAAGAATAGGAGCGCTCCACAAATCATCAAGTTCTTTAGTCTCTTCATAAGCATCAGAATAAAATTCCCTGCCTAAATTAAGATGCTCTGCTTTTGAGACTGCAATTATTTTAAAAGTCTGGCTGCTCAACGAAAGCGCAACCCATTCAATAGAGTCGTAAATTCCGTTGCTGTTGTCGTCGGTAAATCTGCTTGGAATAATATACTTCCCGCCTTCAACCCAGTATAGCTTCAAATCTTTAGGATTAGTTGCTCCAAATTTCTCATCAATTTTGCTGGATGCAAGAACATTTTCATAGTGAATATTGTCCGGCCCTATAACTAAAACTTCTTTTCCCGTGCCAGTGTCTATTTCTTGGGTGTATGGCGCAGGCGTTTCATAAACTATTTCAACAACACCGCCTTCATCTTTGTTTATGTTTACATTAATTTCATTTGCGTCAGGAGTGGTTTCAACAACTGTTCCGGTTATTCCGATTATTGATTCCTCGTCAAATACTTTTCCCTGCAGGGAGTCTTCACTAACACTTTCAACAACAGAGATTTTTTGTGCACTCAAAGGCAGGTCTGTCTTCAAGCTGACACTCTTGCTGGTGTTTATTATTTTTCTCCATTTAACCGGCTCGTTAATGTTTGCTTCATCTTGTATTAAAGTTATTTTTATTAATTCATTGTCATGAGGAATTTCTTTAACAACCTTCCTTCCCATGTCTTCAGCTATTTCGGCTCCATTTTTAACCAGTTCTCCAACACCCACAATAAATGTCTGCGTACTTAGTTGTGAAACTTCCCACTCAACATAATCATAAACTCCGTCGCTGTCTTTATCCAAAACAACTTTAGGAGAAACATATTCTTTTTCATCAACCCAATAAATTGAAACATCATCTTCAGAAAAAGCTTTCAAGCTCTCGCTCAAGTCGCTGAAAACCAAAACATCTTTGTAATGCACGTCGTCAGAACCGACAACCTTGACTTCCTTCCCGCTTTCCACAATTCTCTCCTCGGCATACGGAGCAGGCGTGTAGTATTCAATGACAACTTCTTTAAGATTTTCTTCAATTTCAATAGGCACCTGTTTCGCATCAAGATTCTCCTCTGAAACAATCTCGCCGTCAAAATTTATTATTGCATCCTCTTTATCATCTGGATTTATATTTGCGCTGGCTTCTCCAGTAATCCCAAATGTCCCTGTCTCCACGAAATCTTTTGTTACATTTATTTCAGTTGCATCTTCTGGCAGCTCAACATACACAACACCGAGTTTGCCTGAATCTTTTATTTCTATTTTTAAATTCCATTTTACAAGTTCATTAAGCTTTGCCTCGCCTTGAGTAACTTCAACATCAAGACTTGATATCGCTTCTTCAGAAACACTTTTTCCCGAGATAGTTCTTTCTCCTGAAGACGCATTTTGCTCGGCATTTCCAGAGCCCGCAATAACATCAATAAATTCACTTACCTCAATAACCTTTTCTTGTTCGGAGATTATTTCAACAGATAAAGTCTCGCTCTCCGTCGCGGCAACCCCAAAGTCAAAAAGATTGATATGCAAGGTTAGTTCCTCGCCTTCAGAATAATCCCCTCCAAATCCTTCTTCCATATAATAATAGCTCGTTGTAACTTTTATTTTTTTCTTGCTAATTTCAAGATTTATTTTATCATCTCCAATATTCTCCCCTGCAGCCATGACGCTTCCGCGCACAATTTCCGCAGTTTGCCCGTCTTCAATTTCATATTCAAATTTATCTCCTTTCTTGACTTTGCCTTCTATTTCGTCTCTATTTTCAGAAATTACTCCACCGGTTATTCCTGCTCCTGCAGATTCTTCTCCGCCGCCAGAATCACTGCTTTCGCTTTCACCTTCAGAACCGCCTTCCTCGTCAGAACCGCTTTCAGAATCTTCTTGAGAGTTGCCATTTCCGTTTTTATTTTCATCAGAAGGCTCAATATCAGAACCATCACCGCTTCCCGCATTGTCGTCAGAAGAACCACTGCCAGAACCTCCGCCGTCTTCTTCAGAAATATACAGCTTAAAATTCACGTCTGGATAAATTTTCTTTTTTCCAATAGTGCCAAATCCTTCGCCGCTTCCTCTTACAGACGTGCCGGAGATATAATAATCGCCGTTAACTTTTTTATCTTTAATCAAATCCGAAAGTAAAAACTCCCGGCTGGCTTCTCCGAGACTCATTTTAATTATAGAGTTAGAAGGAATTAATTCCCCCGGTTTAAGATTTAAAGTTAAGCTCCCTGAAATAATTTCGCCGGGCTCATAAGTCGTCCGCATATTCAATGAAACATTTCCCGTAAGATTAGGATAAAAAAATACAAGAACAACAACAAAAAACAAAACCAACCCGATAGAAGTTAGAGCAATAGACAATTTCTTGTTGCTTTCTTTTTTAATATAGTTAGAAACCACTTTGCCACCAATGCGTTTGGTCTCATAAAGATAAGGCCCATATGCCTTACCATCTTTTTTAATGTATCTTTTATACGGCATTTACACTACAAAATAAAAAGCCATCACAGCCTCTTTTTTGTCAATTTCATTAGTTGAATTTGTATATAAACTTTTCTTATTTCAAGATATAGTGCACCAATTTAGTTCTTCGGTTTTTTTATTGGTGCACTATTAGGGAACCAACACCGAAAGATTTAGTTGGTTCCCTATAACAATAAATTTGTAGTGTAAAAAATTTAAGCCACCAAATATTTTTTATAATCCTCAGCATAAGTCATAGAGGCTCTTGACAACTCCACACAATAATCTCTAAGCAAAGCTAATCTCTCCTTAGGTAAGGTTCTTGAATTAGATATCTCCATTAATAACAAAGAAGTTTTCATCATAAAATCATCCGCTTCCTTAATTTCCCTATTTGAAAATTGTTTAAGTGTATCATATAAGACCCTAGTCATAGTAGGATCATCGGACACCGCTCCTTTGTGATATTCTCTCAATGATAAAGATAATCGTTCTATTGAGGAATAGTCAGCGTCTCTTCCCAAATACAAATTATCAAGTGCAATAGCAGCTGCAGATGAAACACACGCAAGTTCGTTCAAGTCTACCATGGTATCTTATTATTTTATGAATTAATAATCTTAATCTTAATAAGATATACTAATAAAAATAAGAAAAAATGCGGGAGGTAGGATTCGAACCTACGAAGGCACTAAGCACACAGGATTTCTCAATCCTAACTTAACTTGTTCTATTGAACAAGCGACTTCTTAAGTCCTGCCCATTTGACCACTCTGGAACCCCCGCAAATGTAAATTTCGCAGACATCAAGAACCTTGATTCTTCAGCCCGCATCTATATAAGAGAAAATAATTAGTTTAAAATTCTTTCCATCAAACCAGTTTCGCGTCAGCAAGAACCTTTTCAAGCTTGCTCTCATAAGCTTCCCTGAAAACTTTTTTTTCTCTTGCAAACCCTCTTCCATCTTTGTATCTAAGAAGTTCCTTATACAAAATATCAAGGTCAACAAACCCGCCAACACCGATGCGGTTAGAAACTTCCCAAATATACTGCATCAGCGGAGTCGCAAAAGAAGTTGGTGCAAAGTATAATGAATCCAAAGCAAAATCAAGAATAGGAGTAGCTTCGCCGTCAAGCTTATACTTTCTTGTTGCTCTTTTCAATGCATCATTAAGAATAAAAGCAAAATTGTCCCCCAGTTTTAATTCAAAGTGCTGTTGCATCGCAGAACTGCATTTTAACGCCTCGTCGACAAGGACAAATCTATATTCTAACCCCAGCAATGGACCAAAATTATTTTTATTTGGAGATTCATATAATGGCGTATTGACAACTATCTCTCCCAGGTTCTCGTAAACATAACACTTTCTGCACTCAAGCCCATTTTCATTCAAATGCGGCCGAATAATATCTCGGAATATCTTTTTTATCTCACTCTTTATTCTTGTTTTTCTCTCTCTGTTTTTTTTGGGCAGTCCTCTCAATTCCCCAATCAGTGTTTTTATCTTGGAGATTTTAGGCACTTCATATTCCCCCAGCCGAAAAAAAGTCAGAGGATATAAGGGTTCATTTTTATCCCCATTCATCCTCATCCGCCGCGCAGAAGTTATCTTCATAAGTCAACTTGATAAACTCCCTTAAAAAACATTTCTTTGATTCAGAGCATATAAAACCAAATCAAAAACCCTTAAAAACTCTCCAGTCTTATAATAAAAATGCCACACATCTGGTTATACACAATTGCAAGCATATTTGTAGTCAGCTTAATTTCTTTAATAGGCGTAATAACTCTCTCGGTAAATCTGTCAAAATTAAAAAAGGCAATTATTTATTTAGTCAGCTTTTCAGCAGGCGCGCTCTTAGGCGACGTTTTTATTCATCTCATTCCAGAAACAGTTGAAGCAGGATTCACAATTACAACATCTTCATTTATTTTAGGCGGAATAGTCTTGTTTTTTGCATTGGAAAAATTAATTCACTGGCAGCACTGCCACGCCCCGATAACAAGAGAGCACAGGCATACATTTGCAATAATGAATTTAATCGGTGACGGGTTTCACAATTTCCTTGACGGCGTTATAATTGGAGCAAGTTATTTAGTAGGCACGAAAATAGGAATAGCGACAACAATTGCAGTTATGTTGCACGAAATCCCGCAGGAAATCGGCGACTTCGGAGTTTTAATTCACGGCGGCTTCAAAAAATCAAAAGCCCTGTTCTTTAATTTTCTTTCAGCATTGACAGCATTTCTCGGAGCAGCATTCGCACTAGTTGCAAGCACATACATAGAAAACATTGAATTATTTTTAATCCCTTTGGCAATCGGCGGCTTCATCTACATAGCCGGCTCCGACTTAATCCCCGAACTCCACAAAGACTTTGAGACAAAAAAGTCAATATGGCAGTTATTAATTTTCATAGCAGGAATCCTAATAATGGCGGCGTTGCTTTTGCTGGAATAATGGGAGATTAACAAAAATTATAAACTCCATAAACCTTAATTTTCTATGGATTCTTTAATTGAAAAACTGCGTGAGCTCCAAAACAGCGAAATAAATAGAATAGTAGAAGAGCGCTTGTCAGAGTTCGCTTCTTTCAAGAACAAGTCAGAAGATGACTGGTTTTCAGAATTATGTTTTTGCATCCTCACAGCAAATGCAAAGCAAAAAACCGGCGCGGCAATTCAGGCGCAGATTAACGCCGCAGGATTCAAGACATTGTCGCAGGAGTCACTGACAGATTTAATAAAAATCAACAAGCACAGGTTTCACAACACAAAAGCAAAATATATCATAGCCGCAAGGCAGCACACAGGCTTAAAGCCCCTTCTTTTAAACAAAACAGAAAAAGATTCAAGAGACTGGCTGGTAAACAACGTTAAAGGCATAGGTATGAAAGAAGCATCCCATTTTCTGCGAAACACCGGCGCGCAAAACCTCGCAATTCTTGACAGACACATCCTCAACTTGTTGCAAGAGCAGGACATTATAAAAAAACCCGACAAGTTAAGCATAGAAAATTACAAAAAAATAGAAAAAAAATGCGCCGATATTGCCAGCAAACTCCGCATCTCGCTCGCAAAACTTGATTTATTAATGTGGTACATGCAGACAGGCGAGGTTTTGAAATAAATCAACAAAATATGAAACCCCAAATATCGTTCAATGAAAAATGCTATTCCTTATTAAAAGAAGTCCCCAAAGGCAAAGTCACAACTTACAAATCAATAGCCAAAGCCCTCGGAACCAAAGCATACCGAGCAGTAGGCAACGCAATGAACAAAAACCCCCATGACACAAATATTGTTGCATGCCACCGCATTGTCAAATCAAGCGGTGAAGTCGGCGGCTACGCCAAAGGCACAAAAGCAAAAATCGCGCGTTTAAAATCCGAAGGAATTAAAATCACAAGCAACAAAATTAATTTAGAAAAATATGAGTTTAAGTTCTAACACCCTTGCAAAATAAACCCCTTAACATAATCTCCTTTGCACCATATTTAATTCACATTCCGATACCTCAAAACAAATAAAATAATTTCAAAAGAACAATCACTAACAGATTAATTCAAGTTAATATTGAATTGTATTGCCTTAGTAAAAACCCCAAAGTTCTAACCTTTCCCCATCAACTTCAATAAAACCGCCTTCTCCGCATGCGTCCTGTTCTCCGCTTGGTCATAGACAATTGAATCAGAAGAATCAATAACCTCGTCGGTAACTTCAAACCCCCTATGTGCAGGAAGGCAATGCATAAATTTCGCACCGCCGCTAGCTTTCATCAATCTTTTATTAACCTGATATTTTTTCAAGATCTTTATCCTTTTCTTTTCTTCCGACGTAGGAATCTGGTAAGACATCCATGTATCCGTATAAATCACATCCGCTCCCTTAACAGCCTTCAGAGGATTTTCCTCAAAAATATATTTTGCATTTCCAATATCTTCTTTAGAAGGCATGAACTCTTTTTTCTTCGGCGATGAAACAACAATCGTAATCCCCAATTTATCGCACGCCTGAATTAAAGAATGAGTCACATTATTATTCGCATCGCCGGCATAAACTATCTTTAAGTCTTTTAATCTTCCAAAATGTTCTTTTATCGTCAGCAAATCTCCCAAAATCTGGCACGGGTGATAATCATCAGTCAGCCCATTAATCACAGGCACAGAAGCATATTTCGCAATCTCTTCCAAATCCTCCTGCTCATAAATCCGCGCCATAATTATATTAACATATCGCGAGATTACACGCGCAAAATCCTTGATAGACTCCTTCTTTCCCAAAGTTGAATCTTTCAAATCATAAAATATAGAATGCCCTCCAAGCTGGTGCATCCCGACGTCAAAAGACAAATGTGTTCTAAGCGACGGCTTTGAAAAAACCATCAGCAGAGTTTTCCCCGACAATTTCTTCCTGTATCTTCTCGGATTTTTTTTTATTTTTTCCGCAAAATTAACTAACTCTATTATTTCTTTCCCAGAATAATTTCCAAGCGTCAGTAAATCCCAGTGCCTCATTTTATACCCTTTGTATTCCAGTATTCATTAAGATATAAAATCTTTCCCCTTTTCATTTTCAACAGCATTATTCCAGCCATTTGTTGTTTTTCACCATCCTTAAAATTTTTGCATTCCCATTCGGTAAAACCTGTCTTTTTATCTTCAGAAACATAACACTTCCCCAGTTTAAATCTCACATTTTTAGTTTCTTTAACAACAACCTTATCCCAGAATTTTTTAATTTCTTTATGTCCTTTGTAAGGTTTAGATAACGGGCTTTCTTGATAGACTCCATTTTTAGTAAAACAATTTAAGATTAAGGCAGAGTCTTGTTTTTCCCATGCCTTACCATACATAGCCATTATTTCTCTAACCTCTTTTAAATCTGTCATATAAATCCTTTTCTAATCAAGCCTCTTTATAAATAAGCAACAAAATAGAATTATAAAAATGTTGTTAATCCCTTATCTTAACTATCACCTTTTTCATCAAGCAAACAGACATAACTCTTATCATTTAATACTAATTTATATTATGTGGTTCCCTCTAATTATGTATATGGCTATCACGCATCTAAGTTTAAATAAATCCCTTCCTCCCCAAAACCCCCCTCAACCCAAGTCCAACTTCATTCAAATAATACCCCACATTAACTACAGGTTTATTTATTTTTAATATACGCGACAAATTCACAGGCGACCCATCAACAACCACCTCGCACGGAGTTTTATTTATCGTCGTTTCAAGTTCTTTTATCTGTTCTTTACTATACCCCATAGCAGGCAAAATAAACTCCAAGTCGTCGTATTTTTTATATATCTTTTTTATTGAGCCAATAGCATACCTAACAGGACTTACAATCCTTGCCCCATTTTTTTTCGCAGCCAAATATCCTGCCCCAAACTTCATCCCTCCATGCGTCAAAGTAGGCCCGTCTTCAACAACCAAAACTCTTTTACCTCTCAAGGATTTGGCGTCGGAAATTTCCAAGATTGATTCGGCTTTCACAACAATCGCCTTTGAATTGAATTTTTTTATATTCTCCTTAACAATTTTAATGCCCTCCTTGGGTGCGCTGTCTATTTTATTAATCAAAATAACATCAGCCATCCTGAAGTTTGCCTCGCCAGGATGATAAAGCAGCTCATGTCCTGCTCTATGCGGATCCACGACGACAATATGCAAATCCGGCTTGTAAAAAGGCAGGTCATTATTTCCGCCGTCCCATATTATCACATCAGCTTCTTTTTCTGCCATCTTCAAAATCTTTACATAATCCACCCCTGCATAAATTGGAATTCCTTTCTCAATCCACGGCTCATATTCCTCGCGCTCTTCAATTGTGCAGTTATTTTTTTCAAAATCCGAATACTCCGCAAATCTCTGAACTTCCTGCTTCTCCAAATCTCCGTAGGGCATCGGGTGTCTCACCGCAACTATCTTCTTTCCGGCAGTTTTCAATATATCTGCAACCTTTCTTGACGTCTGGCTCTTCCCGCTTCCCGTTCTGACAGCACAGACAGAAATAATTTTTTTATTTGACTTTATCATTATATCATCGCCGCCAAGAAGAACAAAATTCGCGCCGTTTGCAATTGTAATAGAAGCCAGATGCATAACATCAACATGTGAAACATCAGAATACGAAAAAACAACTTCGTCAATTTTATATTTTTTAATCAACTCTGCAAGTTTATCCTCTGAAAAAATCGGAATATCTTTTGCATAAAATTTTCCAGCCAGCTTCTTTGGAAAAACCCTGTTTTCAATACCTGGAATTTGTGTTGCAGTAAAAAACTTCACATCGTAATTTTTATCGTCTCTATATTTAACAATAAAATTATGATAATCTCTGCCTGCGGCGCCTAAAATTGCGACATTCACTTTCTTTTTCATTTTTTTCTGTAGCCAAAAATTTTATTGTAAGTAGGATGATCAATAATACTTAAAATAAAAACAAATATTTCAACTTTTGTGCCATCCAATGTATAAAGCATTCTCCAATAGTTAGAAAGTTCAACTCTATAAAGATTTGTTATGCCCTCATCATTTAACTTTTGAGGTATCAATTCTTTTTTTATAGGGTTTCCATATTGAGGATTGTCTTTTAAGATTTCGATTATTCTTTCTATAGATTTAACAAGGGTTTTAGATTCTTTATCTTCCCTTTTTTTTAATTCTAAAAAAACATCTCTTGCCTTGCCTCTTAAAAAAACCTTGACTTCTTTTCCTAAAAACATTAAATTAAACCTCCAACCCTCCGGCTAGCATCTTATTAAGATGTTCACTAGAAGTATAAATCCATTGCACACCTTTAGGTCCATAAATTATTTTCCCACCAACCCATAAATATTCTAAAATTATCATCAAAGTCGGGTGCATAACCTTCTTAGGCAAACCGCTCTTAATTTCAGAGATTTTCATAGGTACATCTCTATGTTTTTTTAGAAAGCTCTCAACCATAAGTACAGTGCTAAGGTTTGGATATCTCTTTAGCTTTTTGCCTTCTCTTTCTATAATTTCCATTTCCTTAAATTCTAATTTTCTTCTTATCATTTTCATATCTTTTTTATATCAATTGATATCAATTAAGAATATTAAAAGTATTTAAATCTTTTTATTATCGGTGTTATTAATTAATCGGGACTTGGATTAAAGTGTTAAGTAACGGGACTTATTCAGCACCCTTAGATAAATTACAAGTATCGCATAAAACTTGTCCATTTTCAATAGTTGTTTTTCCGCCACGAGTATGAGGTTTTATATGGTCTGCATGATAATCTTCATAATCAACCTTTTTCTTGCAATTCTGGCAAATTCCTTGATTTTTTCTGTAAATTGCTATTCTTTCTATTTCTGTAAATCCTCTGTTTGTGTCTAATGGTTCTAAATCTTTTGCAAATACTAAAAAGTAATTCATTAATATTTCATGTCTTGTTTTAATAGAATTTGCACCATCAGAAGAATGACTTACTGCATTAAGATATTTTATGAGGTCTACATTATTTTCTTTTTCTTCGGCTTCTCTTAATTTGTTCTGAAAGTCTATTACAAATCCTTTAATTAACCCTTCTCTATCTTTCAATGAGTATATTTTTGTCAATTCAGAAATAAGCAAGTATAATGAAACAATCCCTGCCCTATTGTGCAGTTCTGGTGTTTTCTCGTTAAATGCACGAGATAAATAGTTTAGGACTTTCTTTACTTGTTGTCCTTCTTTTGAGTTAGTATCAAATTCTCTGTAATCATTGTGCAAGTCTTCCAATATCTTAAATTTAACATCTTTCATACCAAACATTTCTAAAGCTAAAATTTGTGAACACATTTGATAATAAGCTCCCCTATAATCTCTAACGTTCACAACCTCTTTGAAGAATTTAGATTGTGCCAACTCTTGTATAAATGAGTGAAGTTTCCCAGATTTAGCATTAAGTTTCTCTCCAGCAGTAAGTGGCATTCCTCTTTGCAGTCTATCAAACATATCCCTTATTTCCTCATCAGAAGCATTATTAACTTCAAAGACAACTATTTCAAAATCATCAAAATTATCTTTTATGTTATTAGGTAAGTCATTATAGAAAAGTCCGCCTTGTTCTCCAGAATGTTTTTTTGATAAGGGATATTTATTATCAAAGAAGTCAAAAATAGCAGTAAGTCTTTGTTGTCCATCAACACATTCATAATAACTATTATCTAAAACTCTAAAATATATCGGTGGAATATGTAATTTTTTTAAAATAGTATCCATAAGAAGTTGTTGTTTATCTTTAGACCAGACCTTACCTCTTTGATATTCTGGGCTTAAATCTATTTCAGCTCTCCTTCTGTGAAGTTTAAGGAGTATCTTTGGTTTGTTATAGATATTCATAATAAAACATAATTATTAGAGATTAAAAATCTTTATCTTATAAGTTTATTATATACTATTCTATCTTATTTTTAACTTTTTTTAATAATTATTTTGCTTAGTTTCTTAATTCATAAGAATCTTCAATTTTGAAAAATAGCTTCCAACAACACAAAACAATAAATATTCCACTAATCACCTTAATTAATATGATAATCTACCACGGCACAAGTAAAGAAGCCCTGAAAAAAATATTAAGCAAAAATTGGGACGCTAATAATTGCTATTGCTCAAATAATAAAGACTATGCTGCCGGATACGCAAGAGCAAGTTCAATAATTAACAATAAGGCAGGCAATCCAGTTATTCTCACAATAGAAACAGATAATGGAAATCTAAGAATTACTGGTTTAACCTTCACATGCGGCGAAGTCGTAATAAAAAGCACAGAGCAGATAAAAATAATGGAGATTGAAATGCTGGAATGAATAATCTAAAAATTTCAGTTCTCATGTATTCATCTAAAAATCTCCGTCCCCCTCCCCCTCCCAATCCCCCAAATATCAGTTATCAAAACTCTCTTCCCTCCCGACGACAAAAACTCAATCGCCGCCTCAATCTTCGGTCCCATGCTCCCCGCAGGAAAATGTCCCTCTGCAAAATATTTTTTTAATTCATCAAGTCCAACTTTTTTCAATCCAATCTCTCCTTTCCGGCGATAATTCAAATAAACTTTATCAATATCAGTTATCATCCAAAGCTCGTCCGCCTTAATTGAATTAGCCAAACAAGCGCTAGCCAAGTCTTTATCAACAACTGCTTCAACCCCGTCAAGAATCCCATTTTTGTCAGTAACCGGAATTCCTCCTCCCCCTGCAGCAATAACCACAACCCCCAAATCAAGCAAATTTTCAATAACTTTAGATTCAATTATCTCAATCGGCTTTGGCGACGGCACAACCCTTCTCCATCCTCTTCCAAAATCTTCTTTAATAATAAATTTCCTCTTTAGTTTTTTAGCTTCTTTCTTTGTATAAAACTGCCCGACAAATTTCGTCGGATTTTTAAAACTCTCATCTTTATCATCAACCAAAACCTGCGTCAAAATCGTCGCAATATTTTTTTTAATATTGTTCTTCCTAAACAAATTCTGCAGATTCTGCTGAATTAAATATCCAATCTGCCCTTCTGTTTCAGCATCCAAAACATCCAGCGGCGCATTTTGCTGCATCAATAAATACCCAACTTGCGGACCATTTCCATGCGTTATAACAACTTTATTTTTCCCAACCGCAGGAAACAATTTTTCAAGCGCCTTTTTAGTATTCTTCGCCTGCGTCTCTGTCGTCGGCTTCTCGCCCTTTTTGAGAATTGCGTTTCCGCCGAGGGCTATTACTATCTTTTTCATTTCACCCTCATCAAAATTTCCTTCACTATCCCCCCAGGCTTTCTATCTTTAGTATAAATAATAAAATCTGCAATTCCAATTAATTTTCTTTTAACTTTCAGATAATCCTCTTTAACTTTATTTTTTAACTTTATTTTACTTTCATTCTTAAAATGAACTCTTTCTTTTTCTCTCTCAAATAAAAAATTTATAGAGCGCTTGTTATTTTCATAAGGCAGAATTCCAATAACCTTAGATTTAGATTTAATTGTTTTTATTATTCTATTACTGGATTCAGAAAACCTCTTGCTTGAAATTGCTCCTCCAGCCAAGTCAACAATAATCCTTTTTTTTCCAAATACTTTTTGGATAATATTAACAGAATCATTTAAGATAAAATTATCTATAGCTCCGCTTTTTATAGCAGTGTTAAGCCCTCCATATTTTTTTAGTTTTTTATTCACAACTTTATCCATTTCAATATGTTTCAAGTGAAGTTTTTTAGATAATGATTTACATAAAGTTGTTTTTCCCACAGATCTCGGTCCTACAATTGTGATATTTCTCATTTTATCCCCAAAAATTCATAAATCTCTTTTTGCATATGGCTATTAAGAGAAATATGATATTCTCCTGTTGACATCTTGATATTAAGAAAACCATTCTTTATCAATTCTTTTATTGCAACTTTAGTTTCCTTGCTTCCTCTTAAATGTTTAGGAAGAGCTTTGGTGAGATTCTTTAATTCAGTATGTCTGCCTCCCCAAATATTCAGGTTAATTAACTTTCTAACAAAAATCTTCATAATATCTATTTCAGAATACATAATCCATTTAAATAAGAATAAATATTAAATCTTTCTATAAATAAAATGGAACGCTAATGTTTCATAATAGAAACATTTATAAATCGCTAATCCATAGAACATTATGGAAACATTATTTAGAAGGGCCCTTGGAGATACACCGAAAATAAAAGTGTTGGAATTTCTTATAGAAGGAAGAGAATTGGATTACCACATAAGCGACATTGCGGAAGGCGCAGGAATTGGAAGAACAACCCTATTCAGAATTTGGGAAGACCTGATACGCACAAAAATTATAGTCTCAACAAGACATATAGGCAACGCAAAGTTATACAAATTGAACCAAAACAGCGTATTCGTAAAAAAGATGATAGAACTCTTTGACCAAGTTATTTTGAATAGGAGGAAAATTTTACAATTAACATAACAAACTCAATATTAGTTTCAGGCCCAAGTCCAATTGGAATAATACCCGCTAAAAAGGGAAACACCGAAGAGGAAAGCAGAAATTACAAGCCAGGTCAGTATAAATCTCACGACCCAAGCAGATTTTATCTGCCAAAGTTTATAAGAGACCCGGCAGAATCAAATCAAAGATATTCATTTTCAGAAACAAGAGGAGCATTGTATTCAGCTAAACCTTATACTGATAATTCTCCTGATAAAAGACAGTCATATGAGATACCAGTCATCTTTAAGTCATATTTAATCATTCAGCAAGTAAGAGAACCCTTTGTAACACAACAGCTTTATAGCTATGCAGCATAAACTTATTTTCCCAAACTCCTCTCCACCCTCTTCATCCCCAATTCAATCCTTCCCAAAGAAGCAGCAAAACTGCACCGAACATACCCTTCCCCATAAGGCCCAAACTCTGTCCCCGGAATCACCGCAACCTTCGCCTTATCCAACAATCTTCGTGAAAACGCAACGCTATCGCCCCCAAATTTAGAAATATTTGAAAAAGTATAAAACGCGCCAGAAGGTGTATGTGTGGGCAATCCAATTTCATTAAGTCTGCGGACAATAAAATCCCTTCTTCTTTTGTATTCCTTAATCATCTCATTAATATATTTCTTGCTCAAACTCAAAGCCCGCACACCAACAATCTGCGAAATATTAGGTGCAGCCAAAGTCATGTAATGATGCGGCTTAATCATTTCTTTTATCAAATTTGAAGGCCCTGCGCAGTAGCCCAAGCGAAAGCCGCACATTGCAAAACTCTTTGAAAAAGTCTGGAAAGTCACAACATTTTTTTCCATCCCATTCAGCGAACCGATAGAAATATGTTTTTTATCGTCGTAAATAATCTGCTCATACGCTTCATCTGAAAAAATATAAACCTTTTTATTAATTGCAATGTCAGCAACTTCCTCCAAAACTTTCCGCGATAAAACATTCCCCGTCGGATTTGAAGGAGAATTCAAAATTATAACTTTAGTTTTTTTCTTGTCAACTAATTTATTCAGCTCATCAGGATTAATTTCAAAATTTTCTTCTTCTTTCAGTTTCAAATAAACGGGCACGCCATTAACCAATTCAATCGCAGGAATATACCCAACATATCCCGGGCTCGGCACAACAACCTGTTCAGTCGGGTCAGTCGTCGTCAAAAGCCCTGCAAACAAAGCTTCTTGGCTTCCGCAAGTAACCAGAACATTCTCAGGCGAAGTTTTTATTTTATTTTCTCTGCGCAATTTTTTAGCAATCGCCTCCCTCAAATCCAGTCTGCCCTGCGGTTCAGAATAATGCGTCCCCTTTCCTTCCTTAATAATTTTAGAAGCATATTCAAGCAGCGGCTTAGGCGTCACAAAATCCGGCTCGCCCGGCCCAAGAGAAATCACACTTTTATCGTTGACAACTCTCTTAAAAATCTTCGGAAACTCAAGCTCCGGCAGCTGCATCTCACGTTCAGATATGTGCGTCAAATCACTCACCTCAAGATAATTTAAACCGCATACTTTAAATAACTATTCAAGCAACCCAGATAAAATGAAATCCCTAATAAGAATAGCAAGAGACTACGGACTGCTTGACCTAATCCACTCAAAAGTAAATCAAAGAAAAAAAGACGCAAGAATAGGCGAGCCCTACTTTAAAAAAATTGCAGATTTAAAAGATTCAGAAGAAACTTATGTTTGTTTCCTGCCATGGAGAGTCAGCATGCAAAGAGCCATAAATTTTGGATTAGTCCCAACAAGACATAGTCATGTAACCTATGAGATTCCCGTCGGCATAGCAAATCCGGATCCTCGCAAATCAAGAGAGCACATTTTACAATTAGTTCAGGATTTTGAAGAGCAGCGTCTCTCTCTCTCTCTCAAATATTCATCTTTTAGGTTACAGCATCGGTGTAATCCCAGCGACGCTAATTGCAAATAACTTCCGTGTAAAAAGTTTAACAATGGTCGGAGTCGGAACAAAATTAGGAGAATGCCTTTGGCACGGGGCAGCCACAAAAGAAGTCAGAAGAAGAGCAGAAAGTTTAGGAATTAAAAGCCCTGAAGAATACGACAAAATATTAGACGGGATAAACCCCATAGATAATTTAGATAATTTGCCCGAAACAATAGAATTACACCTTCCAATGAGTGATAGATACATCCCGACAAGATACGGCGAAGAATTAATCAGAGCATTAGAAAATAGCGGGAAAAATCCAAGGATTATAAGATACAATGGCTGTGGTCACATCTTAACTTTATTAAAATATGGAGCATCTAATAGATTGTAGAATTCAGATAAAAAATATCCTTAGAAAAGTTTAAGAATAGCAGATATTATATAAAATAATGGAAGCAAAACTATCTAAAAGCGACATAAATAATGCAGTTGTGTGCAGTGAAACAGACAGCGTTATAAAAGCCGCTAAGGTTATGAAAGTCTCAAGAGAAAGGCATATTTATGTTATTGATAAAAAGCAAAAACCAGTAGGGCTTATTTCAGTTACAGATATCTCAAACAGGATTGTTGCCGACGAGAAAGACCCAAAAAAACTAAAAGCCAAAGACATAATGACTTCCCCTGTAAATTCATTCAAGCTTGGAGATAGCATAGAAAAAATTCTTAAAGTAATGGGCAAGCAGGGCATATTCATTTGCCCCGTAACAGAAAAAAATAAAATCATCGGCGAGTGCTCAATGAACAGCTTAATAAATAAATTGAACAGGTGTTAATATGGGGTTTACAAATTTTCTTAAAACATTAGGTCTTCACAGGAGAAAAAGACCTTTACTTACTACTCCCAAAGATTTTACAAATTATATAGGGGAAAATTATGAGAAGGATATAAAAAGATGGGAAGATAAATTAGCAGGAGGTTTACGAGGAGCAGGGTCATACGCCCAAAAATATGAGGTCGACAGAGTAAGAGAAATTTTGCAAGACCAAGTAAGAAGAGCTTACAATGAAGATCCTTATGGCATCAAAGGTTCTCTTTTGTCAAGAGTGGATGATTGGGCAACAGACATACAATCAAGGGGGCGAGTTGCAGGAAGAACAGATCTCTTTTTCTTACCCGGAGAAGAAAATGTCGGCAAAAATCCAGTTATTTCTGTTTTAAATACAGTTGCAAAAATTCCTACGGCTCTAATTAAAACATTAGCAGCAACAGGAGAACTTTTCTTTTACGGAATACGCAACCCAAAGCGCATTGGGTCACTTGCCGCAGAGATTCCTCTTTCAGCAGCATCCTTAATTTATAGTGGAATAGATTCAACAGGTCAGAGAATAGCTCAATCAAAAGCAATAAGCAGAATAAGAGGTTATATGGACGAAGCAATAAACATTGAGGTTAATAATAGGGTAAGACCTAAAAAAACGCAGGATTTAGAAGAAAAAGCAGCAGCGTAATTTCTATTGGTCAAGAAGCCAAAGACTTAAATATGTAAAAGCCCAAGAAAAAAGATGAACAGCAATTTTAATTTCATGATATTAATAGAACAAGATGAAGACGGAGTTTATGTAGCAAGCGTACCAGATATTCAAGGATGTTACACCCAAGGAAAAACAATCCCAGAAGTTTTGGAAAGAATTAAGGAAGCAATAGAAGTTTGTTTGGAAGCGGATGAAGAAGTTACTCCAATGAAATTTATAGGCATTCAAAGAGTAGAAGTGGTTAAAAATTAGAATGGCAAAGTTGGCGCTTATTTCAGGCAAGAAACTATGCAAGATTCTTGAGAAATTAGGGTTCAGACCAATTCGCGCAAAAGGAAGTCATGTTCGGTTTAAACATTCTGATGGAAGAAGAACAGTGGTTCCTGTTCACGGAAATGAAGAAATCGGAAGAGGATTGCTTATGGCGATTTTAAAGCAGATAAAAATAGATAAAGAAGAATATGAAAGATTAAGGAATGAGACTTAATGCAATTTCCTCGTCTTCCCCCACCACCCCGCCACCTTATCCACCGCCTTAACCGCATCCTCCGGAAAACCAAAAACAGGCAGCCCTCTCTCCTCCAGATTTTTAGACAAAATTTCAGTAAACTCCCCGCCAGTTGAAACAACAATAATCGGCTTTTTCGTCTCTCTCTTAATTTCAGAAATAATCTCAACAATATCCGTCGTCAAAAGCGGCGTCTGATACAAAGCAATCAAAAGAATTGCATCAACATTTTTATCAGCAACGCAGTTTTCCAATGCAATCTTATATCTTTCTGTCGTCGCATCGCCAACCAAATCAAGAGGATTCCTCACATTAATTGTTTTAGGAAACGCCTTTTTCAACGCAGTAATCGTCCCAGAGCTTAATGCTGCCATCTCCAGATTTTCAGAAAAAGCAACGGCATCAGTAGAAATAATCCCATAGCCGCCGCCATTTGTAATTACCTGAACCCTGTTTCCATCAATTTTAACATCTCTTTCAAAAAGTTGCGCAATATTAAACATCTCTTCCAATGAATCGGCTTTTATCACGCCAGTTTGTTTGAAAATCCCAAAATAAACTTCCTTGCTCCCTGCAAGCGAACCAGTGTGCGACAAAGCCGCTTTCATTCCTTCATCGCTCAACCCTCCCTTAATAGCAATAATAGGTTTCTTCTTTGAGACTCTCTTCGCAGTTTCATAAAATTTCTCTCCATTTTTTACGCCCTCCAAATACAAGCATATAACTTTTGTATTTTTGTCGTCGCCTAAATATTCAATTAAGTCGCTTTCGTCAACTTGAGTTGCATTTCCGTAACTGATAAATTTAGAAAACTTGTGCCCTCTGTCCGTCGCCATATCCAAAATCGCAGACCCAATTGCCCCGCTCTGACAAACAAAACTTATCCCGCCCGGCGCAGGTCTTCTTAATCTATACCTCGGCAAAAACAAGCTGTCAAATTTATTATATGCATCATAAATTCCCAGACAATTTACCCCAACACCCCGCATTTTATTTTTGTCCAAGAATTCCCTCAATGAATCTTCCAATTTTCTATTTCCAATCTCGCTAAAGCCGGAGCTTATAATAAGCACGTCCTTAATTCCTTTCCTGCTGCACTCCTTGACAACTTGCAAAACCAGCTCCGCAGGCACCGCAATAATTCCCAGCTCAACTTTCTCACTGATTTTCAAAACAGAAGAATAAGACTTAAGTCCTAAAATGTCCTCTGCATTCGGATTCACAGGAAAAACCTTTCCATCAAAACCAGCATCTAAAATATTTTTTAAAATAACATGTCCGACTTTACTCGGATTCCGCGATGCTCCTATAACAGCAATGCTTTTAGGAATAAAAAAATTGTTTAAGTTTTTCATTTCATTCTCGCAGAAACTTTACTAACCCAAATAGTTATCAAAACCGCAATTATTGTAACAAAAACAGCATAAACCCAAACACCATATTCAACAGCAAAATAAAAAAATCCTCCCTCGGAAAAAAGTGATTTCACAGCATCATTCCAAGCCAGCGCAGCAATAAGCCCGAAAGCCGCAGTCATCAAAGTTATCAGCTTTTCAACAACCTCTTTTTTCAATCCCATCATCTTGTATAAAATATTTAGTATTTATTTGTTTTGATTTATAAAAAAGGATTATCGCCGCCAAAAGTTATCATCGGAGTTTTATTGACAACTTGGTCTTCTGAAACGCCGTATTTTGCAGTGTAAAGCTCGTCAACCGAGGAGAAAATTGCTTTTGCATAATCAAAACCCATTTTGTCAGCAATATCCTTCACTGAATCTTCACTCTTTCCTTCTATTTCAACAAACGGCTCAAGAAAAGGCCACTCATCAATACAAATCTCAACCTCGCCAATCTTCCAGATTTCTCTTTTGTTCTCTTGATAAGCTTTTCTTAAACACCCAATTTCAGTCAAAAATTTCTCACCCTCTGAAAAATTATTTATTTCAAGATAGATTTCTTTTTGGCTTTCTATTCCTTTTCCCTCAATTGCCTTAAGGCTCATAGTTACCTTATCCCATTCATCTCTGACGCGCACCCACTTTCCTCTTTCGTTAGAAGGAAGATTAAAAGTAACTCTTCTCATCAAAAATTCCGGCTTAATAAGTTTAGCACCAAGTTTTTTCAGTTTATTTTTTATCTCCTTTTTCTCCACATTAGCAAAAGTTGCTTCATATTCTATCGCCATAAAAATAATGAATAATCAGAGTTTATAACTTTTTACAAATTCATTCTGACTTCTGAAGCAACATCCAGCATTTTTGCTTTGTCATTTAAAAAAGGATTATAAAAGATGCCGTCAACAATTTCTATAATGGATGGAGAATTTATAGCGTCAGAAATTACATCAACTTCTTCGCCGTTATATACTCTTGCTCGCGAATTTATTCTTTCATACCATCTGCCATGCATTTCCCAATTACTGATTAATTCAAACTCTTCAGGTTTCAATTCCCAGATTTTACCAGCAACAATTGCCCGCTTATCGTAGGTTTTTCTAAGACAATAAGTAGCAAAAGTATCGTCCCATTTTTGGCTTAATACCCTTCGGATATCTTGAGAAATTTCCTGCCATTTTTGAATGCAAAGTTCATACCCCTCTACAATTGCAGATAGTGGTTCAGGCATAGAACGCGTACCAGTTATTGCAGCCATCATATCCTTGTCCATATTTGCACCATAACCAAAGTAAAAAATCTTGCTCATCTTACACCCCCAAACATCTCCATCAACTCAAAAACATACTCTCCATACCTCGCAAATTTCTTATCCCCTATAACTTTCGCAAGTTCTTCCTTTGTTTGAGGTTTTTCTTTAACAATTTTCTTCAAGGTAGAATCATGAAAAACCGCATAAGGCGGATAATTATTTTTCTTAGCCAGCAAAGTTCTAAGCTCTTTAAGTTTATCAAGCAGCTTCTGTTCATATTCATTAAAATGAAATTCCTCCGGCTCTTTTCTATCAGCACGCCGAGCTCCAGCATCATCCCCTTCTCCCCGCTGTTTAATATCCTGAACATTATTATTCATAGCAATCTCCCTGGAATTTAACTTCTTAATTCGTTCATCTACTTCAGCCAAAGCATCCAACAGCAATTTATTTAGCTCATCAACATCATCAGCATTAACCTTCAAAGAACCAGTATACCAAAAACCCTTGGCAGTTTGTTTCAGCTCAACACTTAACTTGCTGATTTTAACCTGCTCATCCATGAAGATTAAACTGCACAATAACTAATAAACTTAATTGTGATAAAATGTAATAATTTTTAACTATTTCACTTCCCCAAACAAATGCTCCACGTCCTCCAAAAATCTTTTCAAGCTTTCAAGAAACCGCGCTGCCTGCGCTCCGTCCAGAATCCTGTGATCAAACGTCAGCGAAACAGGAAGTATCTTAACATTTCTGACTTTTCCTTTTTTCTCGTTGTAAACAGCTCTATCAAAGATTCTCCCCATTCCAAGTATCGCAGCATTTCCCGGATTCAAAATCGGCGTCCCATAAGTTCCTCCGACGCTTCCCCAGTTTGTAATTGTAAAAGTTGAGCCATGCATTTCCATCAAATCAATTGTTCTATTTCTTGATTTTTCAGCAAGCTCCTGAATCTCTTTAGCAATTTGCGCAATGCTCTTGCTTTCCGCAATTTTCACAACAGGCACCATCAATCCAACATCAGTTTCAACAGCAATTCCAATATTAAAATATTTTTTAATAATTATCTCATCGTCTTCAATTGCGGAATTAAGTATCGGATTCTCTTTCATCGCAGCAATGCACGCTTTAACAATAAAAGGCAAAAACGTCAGCTTAATTCCTTCAATTTCAAAATGCCTTTTTTCTTTCTCTCTCAACTTCCACAAAGCAGAAACATCAATATCTTCCATTGCAGTAACCTGCGCCGCTTCGTTCTGCGATTTAATCATATTGTCCGCAATTGTTTTCCTTATTCCTTTCAAAGGCACCCTTTCAATGTACCCGTAGTCATCATATTTTCTTTTCACGACGATATTCTGCTGTGGAACAACTGCTTTTTCCCCGCTACCCAAATCACCTTTCAAAACTCTCCCATCAGTCCCGCTACCCTTAATTCGCGACAAATCAATTTTCAAATCCATCGCCAGCTTCCTGATAGCAGGAGTCGCCAAAACCTTCCCTGTCTGTGCCTCGCCCTTCATTATTTCGCCTTGCTTTTTGACATCCTCTATATATCCATCAATCTTCCCGCTTCCGGAAATTTTTTTCTCAATCACAATGCTGTTTTTTTCAATTCCAGATTTTTTTTCAACAATTTGCTCCTTAATTTTTTCTCCATCATTGCCAATAACGCACAAAACTTCTCCCACTTTCACTTTGTCGCCTTCTTTAAAATTAATTTTCAAAATCCTCCCCGAAACAGGCGCAGGCAAATCCGCAACAGCTTTGTCAGTCTCTATCTGCACAATGTTATCGTCGGCTTTTACAATGTCGCCCTCTTTGGCAAGCCATTTAACTATCTCGCCTTCAGCAATACCCTCGCCGACATCCGGAAATTTAAATTCAACAGCCATAGTAAATTTATTTAATACAACTAATAAAACCATTATATTAATAAAACCTGCTGTCTTAATGAAACCATGAAAAAAGAATGGGGATTTTTAATTATAATCTTATTATTTTCAATAACCTTAGCAGGCGCAGTTCAGTACTCCTGCCCAAATGAAAGAGATTTATCAGAGGACTCAAAAGAAATAGAAGAAGGAAAAACAAAATCAATCCTAGGTTTGTCAATAGGAGTGTGCGGAGCTTCGGAAAATTCATTCCAAAAATGGATTGAGTCCCAAGTATTTTTAGACGCAAATCTTGTGATTATTAAAAATTCAAGTTCATCAACAGGCACAGAGTTAGCATCCGGAAACAGCACAGTAAGTTACTCAAATTTAGGCGAAAGTAAAGCAAAAATAAAAATCGGAAGCTCATCTTCAGACTTGGAAATAGGGGACTGCAGTTTAATCGGAAACACCGCAGCAATGCTCACAGAAATTTTAGGAGAAGGTTTAACAGCAGAATTAAAAGTCTTAGTCGCAGCAAAAAAGGAAACATTGAACACTCAACAAAACCCGGCAAAAATAGTTGAAGTAAACTCTAAAAAATACGGCGTCCAGTTGTTCACCGGTTCACAAACCCAATCAACAATAAAATTAAGCACATGCAAAACAGGAGATATTCTTGAAATCGCAGCACCTTCAGTAGACATAACAAACTCAACAATAAATAATGAAACAAATCAAACAATTAATATCCCAGCCAATGTCAGCAGCGCAGGCGAAAATGACACAACAAACAATATGCAAAACACCAGCCAAGACATAGCATCACAAAATCAAGAGCAGGAAGAAATTGGTTTATTCAAAAGATTGTGGGATTGGATAAAAGGGTTATTCAGTTAGCTAAATGCCGATATTATTATAAACCCTCGCTATTAAATTAAAAAATGGACAATTTAGATAAATTAACTGAAGCAACTGAAATAAAATTTACAAAGCCAGTCACTAGCGATCACTTTTTTGGGTTTTGTAAATATCTATCCCAACATACAAATTATGAAGCAGAATTAAGATGTGTCGCAGGAGCAAGATTTGCAAGAGACAGCACAGGAGAAAGAAGGTTTTACGAAATATCCGGAGCAATAAGAGATAGAGATAATATGTTTTTGTCTTCTTCATTCAGGCTTCGTGAAGGAGACACAGCAGACCCAGAAGAAACAGAAACTTTTTTTTCATATTTGGTTTTTCAAACTACCCCAGGATATTCTCTTGAAGAACATAATCCTAAGGATGTAAAAATTTGGGCAGATATTAAAGAAGCAGTAAAGGCATATGAATCCGCTAACCCCCCCGAGCATTTCTAACAACCCTCTCCACTGCATCAATAATTTTCTGATGTGAAGGTAAATAATAATCTTCATACAATCTCAACGGCACAATAATATCGTATCCCGCGACTCTTTCAATCGGCGCTTCCAAGTTGTAAAAGACCTTTTCATTAATGCGCGCAATAATCTCCGACGCCATTCCAAGAGTTCTCTGCGCCTCGTGTACAACAACACACTTCCCAGTCTTTTTCACGCTTTCAATTATCGTCGCAGTATCTAAAGGCGAAAGTGTCAGCAAATCAATAATCTCAACATCAATATCTTTAATTTGCGAAACAGCTTCCTTAGCTGTTTTGACCCACGCACCATAAGCAACTAAAGTGACATCCTTTCCTTCCTTAACAATTTGTGCTTTTCCAATAGGTATAACATATTCTTTTTCAGGCACTTCCTCCTTTATAGCCCTATAAATTTTCTTCGGCTCAAAGAATATCACAGGATCTTTTTCCCTGATTGCAGAAATCATCAACCCCTTTGCATTATAAGGCGACGACGGAATAACAACTTTCAATCCAGGCGTATGTACAAAATAAGTTTCAGGAGAGTCGCTGTGGTGTTCTAAAGCTTTTATTCCCCCGCCAATTGGGCAGCGCACAACCATGGGCGCAGAGAATCTTCCCCGCGACCTATTTCTAATACGAGAAGCATGATTTACTAATTGGTCAATCGCAGGAAAAATAAATCCTTCAAACTGAATTTCACAAATAGGCTTCAATCCAGCAGTAGCCATTCCAATGCAAGCCCCGACAATTCCGCTTTCCGCCAAAGGAGAATCAATAACCCTTTCATTCCCGTAAATTTTCGCAAGCCCGTCGGTAACTCTGAAAACCCCCCCGTCCTCGCCCACATCCTCGCCAATAATAATTACATTTTTGTCTTTCTTCATCTCCTGCTTCAGCGCAAGATTTATCGCCTCAACCATATTCATAACAGCCATCATCAATCACCTTTTATATTTCGTCTTTCATGTATATAAAACTTAACATAATAAAAATTATAAATATCAAAAATCAAATTATAACTATGATTAATCAAAAAGCAAAATGCTTTATTTCAGAAACTTACGACCCATGGTTTAATTTAGCAACAGAAGACTGGATTTTCAAAGACATGGATTCTTCACAACACATCCTTTTTTTATGGAGAAATGACAAAACCGTGGTTATCGGCAGGAATCAAAATCCATGGGCAGAGTGCAGCTTAAAAAAAATGGAAGAAAACAATATCAACTTGGTCAGAAGACAAAGCGGCGGAGGCGCGGTCTTTCAGGATTTAGGAAACACAAATTTCACATTTTTATCTTCAAGAAGCAATTATGACAAAAAAAGAAATTTTCAAATAATAATAAATTCTCTAAAAAAATTCGGAATAGAAGCAGAGCAGTCAGGAAGAAATGACATTCTCGTAAACGGATTAAAAATATCAGGAAGTGCATTCAAAGAAAACCCAGATAGAGCATTTCACCACGGAACTCTTTTAATCAACGTAAATCTATCAGAATTAGCAAATTATCTTACGCCTTCGCAAAAAAAATTATTATCCAAAGGAACAACATCCGTAAGGTCAAGAGTAGCAAATCTTTCAGAATTTGATCAGGAAATCTCGCATGAGTCGTTGACAGATGCAATCATTGACGAATTCTTTAAAACCTATAATACAGAAAAAAGTATAGAAATTTTAAATAAAGAATCTCTCAAAAAAATACCTGAATTAAATAATTATTATGAATTTCTAAAAAGCCATGAATGGCGGTTCGGAGAAACTCCAAGCTTTAATACTCACCTTAATGAAAGATTTGACTGGGCAACATTAGACTTGCATATAAACGCAGAAAAAGGAAAAATAATTAGCGCGAAAGTCTTTTCAGATTGTTTGGATACGCAATTAATAGAATGTTTGGAAAAAAAATTTCATGGGCTGGAGTTTAATAGCCATGCAATAAATATAAGTCTGGATAACCTCAAAAATGAACTGCCTCATTCAGCCAAGCAAATTGAAGATATTCAAAACTGGCTAAAAAATGAAATCTAAGCCTCCTCCAGCTCCCCCACAACTCCCATCCCCTTTTCCTTAGCTTTCCCAAAACCCTTATCCTGCACCTTCGCTCCTTTGTTTTCTTCCTTTATCGTCGCAAATTCTTTAGCTGCCCTTTCTTTCTGCTCTTTCAGTTCAGGCGTCAGCTCTTCATATAAATAATTAAACATTTCTTCCGGTTTATACAATGGGGTGTTCTCAAATTTCTGCACAGCGTTTTCAATCTCTTTTTCAGCTTTTTTCCGAGCATCTGCAAAATAATTTTCGTCAGCGATTTTTTTGTTTCTCATATATTTTTCAAGTCTCAAAATAGGGTCTTTCTTTTCCCATTTCTTAACTTCTTTATCTTCCCTGTATTTTTTAGCATCGTCAGAAGTTGTATGATCTGCTAATCTGTAGGTAAAACATTCAATCAGCGTCGGCCCGTTTCCTGCCCGCGCTTTCTTCAGGGCATCCAAGGTTGCGGAATAAACAGCAAAAATATCGTTCCCATCAACTTTGATTCCTTCAAAGCCGTAAGCAATTGCCTTTTGCGCAATTGTTTCCGACGCTGTTTGTTCTTTCACAGGCACGCTTATTGCCCACTGATTGTTCTGGCATATAAAAACGCACGGCGATTTAAACACCCCTGCAAAATTCATCGCTTCATGAAAATCTCCTTCAGATGTCGCACCGTCGCCAAAATAAACAACAGACGCAGATTTTTTCTTCTGGTATTTAAAAGCCATCGCAGCGCCGACAGCATGAGGCAGATGCGCCCCAACCGTTATTGAAATCGGAAAAACATTAACGCCTTTAGGAATCTGCATTCCTCTCTCGTCGCCTGCCCAGTATTGATATAATTGATAAGCAGGCACGCCGCGAAAAATCATAAGCCCATTCTCCCTAAAAGCCGGAAAAATCATATCCTCTTTCTCCATCGCAAATCCACTACCAATCTGGCACGCTTCCTGCCCGCGCATCGGCGCATAAGTCCCAATTCTTCCCTGCCTCTGCATCTTCAAAGATTTATCATCAAACGCCCTCGTCAAAACCATATATTTATACATCTGCTTAATCACAGCATTGCCAAATTTAGGCATAAGTTTCTCATCACACTTTCCATTATCATCCAGAATCTGCAGATATTGCACATCAAATTTGGAAATTATTTTATTAACCATCTTCTTAATAAAATTAAAACCCAAATCTATATAAACCTTAACAAAAAGTCCCTTTCATGAAAACATTAGAACTTCAGTTTAAGTTAAGAGAAGGCGAAAGACCGAAGAGGTTTAGTGAAATAGCGGACAATCTGCAGTATCCAAGCTTAATAATATGGATAACTGCGTTGTTTAGGTGACTTCGTTTTAGCAGTTATCCATTAGAGAAATGCGTACAAAATATAATTCAATTAACGCAGTTCTCTATATCTCTCTTAGTACCCGGAGACTCTTCAAGATTAGTGATACGTGCAGAAAGTAAAAAGAGAGATGCAAGATATTTATTAACAAGAATGGAAGAATTGGGCTATGAGGTTATAAACAATACTTGACTTTACTCATCGTCCCTAATATTTCCAGTTGCCCGAAAAATTTAAATAGTCCTAAAAACAAGACTATATAGTCTATAAATAAGGACTAATAAAATGCTAAAAGAAGAACATATTATAGGAACTGCCTTTTTAGAACAGCCATGGAAAAAGCTTACTTATAAAGATATTCAAAGAATTACTAAAAAAAAGTCAAAGGGGTATATCTACAAAGCATTAAGCAGGCTTTTGCATGAGAAAATTATATTATCAGAAAAAGTAGGCAAGTCTTTATTATACTCTCCTAATTTAGAATCACTAAAAGCGCGCTCATATTTAGGATTTCTTAATGAATACAAATCTTGGCACTCTAAAAATCTGCCGACCAAGGTAATAGAAAAAATAGCAAGTAAAATAAATAATCCATATTATGTGTTTATCATAACTGGGAGCTATGCTAAAAAAAAGCAAACCCCTAAATCAGACTTAGATATTGTAATTATTTGCGGAGATAATGTTAACCCAAAGTCCATTATGGCAGAAATTGCGTTTGAAGCAGATATAAGCACACCGGTTGTTGAGTCGTATGTATTTACAAGAAAAGAGTTTATGCAAATGCTTTCAGATAAAGAAGAAAATTATGGTAAGGAAGTTGCTCGATATAACGCTATTTTTTATGGCGGTGCTATATACTATTCAATACTCAATGAGGCATTAGCAAATGGATTTAGAGGTTAGTCTTTTAATTAAACGAGCTGAAAATGAACTGTTGGCAGCAAGAGCATTGAAAAAGATCAGCGAAGATACATCGCTTAAAATTTCTGCGGAGTTACCTTCAGATACTACTTTTTATAGCTCTGTTATTAGCCATGCATATTATGCAATATTTTACAGCGCAAAGGCATATTTAATAAAAAGAGGAGTCATGTTGCCAGAACAAGGACAGCATCAAGCAGTTTATTTTGCATTCAAAAAATTAGTCCGCGAAACTCAGATTATTGCAGACTTAATTGCATTTTATGACGAAATAAAATTAAAAACAGAGACTCTGCTAGAGATTTTTGAAACAGAAGGGGAAAATCGCGCAAAATTCACTTACAAAACATTAGCACAGGCAAATAAAGAGCCTGCAGAATCTTCAATCAGAAATGCACAATTATTTTTCTCATACATTAAAAATTTAACATAAGTAAGTTAACTATTCATCCGCCCACTCCTTCAACTCCCCATAAGAAGTCGCCCCGCAAATCCACTTCTTAGTCTTCTCATTATAAAAAAACGGAACCCCCCCGCACTTTCCATTATCCAGCTCTTTAAGTTTCCGCGCATTAGCAGAATTATGCCAAGTCTCAAGCCGCTCAACCTTAACTTTCTCTTCTTTTTCCAATTTCTCAACCAATGGAATCATCTCATGGCAATGCACGCACTCTGTCCCGTAAAACATCATTAATGCCATGACTTAATATTGAAACAAGATTATATAAAAGTTATTGCAAAATAGTTAAACCGCTTTTAGACTATTGGGATATGCATTAAGAGGAGCTCCATAAATTTGGTTGCATTTCCATGAATTACTTAGACATCCAGTTCCACTAGTTCCAACATATTGTGCAAGATTAGGGTTCAAATTGGGGGAAATGTAAAATATTAATATCTTTCCATTTTGTGTTGAATCCGTTGCATAAGGAATAACTTTTGTGGAAGAGTATACCATATTTGCATCAACTAAGGCTATAGTTTGAGGATTAAAATTATAATTTAATGTAGACGTCCATTTCATATTTATTCCTGAAGCTACAGACTCTCCTAAGTAAATCAGTAAATTATCGCCATTTTGATTATGAACTATTTGAATAATTCCTAAAAAATATTTTGACAGCCAATATAAATCATTTATGCTCTCTACATTGAAGCAGTCCCAGGTCATTGAATTTAAGCATCTGTTGCCTGTATTATCCTTAGTTGCATAGACTATATTTCCCCTTAGCCGATTAGCAGTATAAGGTGCACCTTCCATGTAAGCAATAGAAGGTTTGTTGGAAATAGGGTTGTAATGTATACTCAAGTCCCATATTCTATCATCTGGATTTCCAGTTTTATAAATAACACTCTCTTGAGTTTGAATTGATCCATCTCTGTCAATTTCTAAATAGATTATTTCTTGATCAAGAACCTGTTGATTAAGTCTTACTTTCAATATGGCAATATAAGCATTTTTATTTATCTCATCAAAGTCAACTTTAGGGATAGCAAGCCCATTATAAGTATAAATGGTATTGCAAATCCATGAAAAATTATCTCCACAATTGCCCAATCTCTGTTGTGTTTTTTCTGCTCTTACAATGTAAGAAGTAGACCCTGCTAGATACATGAAAAAAATTACTGGCTTTTCATTATCTAAATAAACTGCAGGTAAAAAATATTCATAATAAGATGAGGGATTTGGAGGAAATATATGTTCAGTTCTCCACTGATTGCTAATCTTTGTAATATATCCAATTGCAGGAGCAGATCTATCAGGGTAAACAATATGAGGGCTGTTTTTAGAATCATAAGTAATATCACCCCCACGTGTATCCTCAGGATCATTATTATTAAAACTAATTTGAAGATTTACCCCAGAATCAGTTACACTAGCATACCAACTATTTCTAAAACCCGAAGGAGATTGGCTGTGCATTAGCAAATGTCCAATTATGCCTTCTTCAGTTTCTAATGTTTTTTTAACAGGCGATAGGTTAGGGTTTACAAATTTATTATCAATAATGCCCCAAGTCTGCAATAAAATAATCAGCACAATAATTATAATAACAAAGAGGATATAAAAAATCTTTTTATTAAACACATATATATATATTCTAATTAACTATTTAAACTTATTCTCCTATATATTCAAATGAAACAAAAAATCTTCACCGGCTTCGCCGCAGAAAAATTCATCTCAAAATATCTCCCAACATCAAAGAATCAATTAGTTCATTCAGTAAAAGAAATAAAAATAAAAACCCCTCTTGTCCTAAAAATAATCTCGCCATTTTCCAACAAATAAGCCCCAGAATTATCCCAGTTAATCCTTAATGCTCAGGATTATACCTTTTAATATCTAAAACCAGATATCTTTGATTTCCTGCAGGAAGATTTACATCTGCTATAAAACCTATTCTTTTTCCAATTAATTGCGCTCCTAATGGACTCATATAAGATATTTCTCTTTTATCTGAATATGTGGGGCCCTTACCAACTATATTAAATGTAATTTTCGACCTACTATCGAGGTCTAATACCTCTATTGAATTACCTATCCTTACCATATCAGTTGCTACGCATTTTGTATCTACAATTTCACAACTGCTAATTTCCATTTCCAATTCTCTTATTCTTGAGAAATTTAATCGCTCTTCACCAACAGCAGCGTTAAATTCGGCATTATCTATTAAATCTCCATGTTCAGCAGCCAATGCAGCTTCTTTAGAAGATTCGTCCAAACGAGTATGTAGTTCTTTTAATCTTTTTTCAGACCTCCTATACTGAAAGTCAGTAGTATAACCTTTTATCATGAAATTAATTGAGATAGTTATTTTTTAAACTTTTCTCTATTGTCAGTATTTCTACATAGATATTATCTAATTAACATCATCTGCCCTATTCTGTTTTTTCTGCGGGATTGTAAAATAAATATCTGAAAAGAATTAATGTCCATAAAATTGTAAAATGTTGTCTGCATTTAGAAATAATAATTAAAGCTAATAAAAGTCAAAACCCAAATGAGCAAAAAAGGTTTAGATAAAATGTTTAAGTGACGATAAGTTTACAGTGTCTTCTACATGAAGCAGATCAGTCCAAACAGCTAATTTCTCAAATCTATAATTCTTACCTGATTCCGCTCTAAATTTTACTTCTTTTTAAAAAATCAAGAGTTAATATAAAATTTCCTATATAAGACATATACTTTATTGCTTGAATAAGATGATGGCTGATTATAGGGTTTTTCTCATCTAAGGATTCAAGAAATTGCCCAAAAAGTCTATCTCTCTCCTCAAAAAAATTCTTTGTCTTTTCAACATCTAAGTTTTTATAAGCTAACAGCAAGTCATAAAAATAACTTCTTGTTTTAATTAAAAGGCCATATTCTTTATCACCAAGTTTTAAGATGCCTTTTTTTGAAAAATATTGATAATTGAATAAAATAAATGAAGAAATGTATCTTATACTCGTTAAAAATGAATAAGCATATTTTGATACAGTAGAATCATAGATATTTTTTTTATTTAAAGTTCTTCTACATAAATTGACTAATTTTGAAACAGTATTAAAAATTTCATTAATCTCCGTAAACATAGCGGGCTTTCCTATTTTTTCATCATCTATAAAATAATCAAACTGAGATAAAACCAACCAAAAAGCACGATCTATCATAAAGTCATAATCCATATTCTCCAATGAGGCGACAACTCTTAACTTGCAAAAGAAAGGCTTGCTCTCGAGAATTTCTAATCCAGTAAGAAGCTGAAGAGACTTTCTTATCAATAAAATTTGATTAGGATTATTGAATTTTATTAAAATTTCATCATATCCGCATATATACAAATGTCTTACAATCATAGAAATGTACCATTCATCATTGCTATTAATGTCAATCTCAATATTTTCAAAAGGTTTTTCTACAGGCGAAATTTTTAATTCTTCTTCGGTAATTTGCAAATTAAGCTGTTGTCCTCTAATTATTTTATTATTTTTAACCCATTTAGAGGGTAATGAAATAGTCATAGTATTCTTACCATGTCTAACAACTTTTCTTTTCATTCTAATAGCAAATAAAATAAATATATAAATCTAACTAAAAGTAACCATAATGTTAAATAATAGTTATATCACCTCATAAAATCTATATATTCACTAAGATTATTTATCTTATGTTAGGGTCATTAAAACGCAAAATTTGGGAATCTAAGTTAAAAAAAAGAAATGAAGTGAATATTAGGGAGTATATGTTATCTATTTACTTTGGTTTTCATGATTCATGTATTACAATATCTGATAAAAAAGAGATTCTATTGCATTTAGAAGCTGAAAGAATCTTTAGGAAAAAGCATATTAGGCTGAATAAAGGACAAATGATTAAACTTATTAAGATAGGACTAGATTACATTAATATAAACATAGAACAGGTAGATAAGATTTATCTGGCAAAGTGGAACAATCAATTTGGTGAGGGGATTATAGAGATTTTAGGTAAAATATTTAATCCGATAATGACGAGCCATCATGAAAATCATATAGGGGCTTGTTTAGACCATAAGCTCAAAGATGCAATTATATTTTGTGCTGACGGAGGATCCGAAGATGGGTCAACAAAAGTTTATTTTAAAAAACAAAAAAAGATTTCACTAATTGACGATTTGGATAGCAGTCCATTAACTGGAAAGTTCTATGGGACAATAACCCAAATGATAATAAATCCTGAGTTTGGGAGAGCCCATGATACATACCCTGGAAAAACAATGGGGCTTGCTTCAACTGGCAATTTTGATAAAAAGATATATTCTTTAATTGATAAGAACAAAAAAGAAATTAATAAACTTCACATTAATGGCTGTAATCACTTATTGAAAAAATTTAATCTTACGAAAGATTATAGCTCCCCATGGTTAGATAAGAAAAGAAGAGATTTAGCATTCAATGCTCAATTGTATTGGGAAAATAAATTTTTCGAGAAGGTGAAGAAGTATAGAAAATATTCTAAAAATTTGATTTTAGTAGGGGGTTGTGCTTATAATGTATTATTAAATTCTAAGATAGTAGAATCTAGTATCTTTTCTAGAATAATAATTAGCCCAGTTTCAGGCGATTGTGGTCAATCTATAGGTGCGATTCTTTATCATAATCCTCAAATTAAATGTAATTATCCATTTTTAGGCAGATCTTTTGGAGAAATTGATTTAAAAGAAGAAATAATAGAAAGTGTGGTAAATGATTTATTAAATCACAAAATAATTGCATGGTTTCAAGGTAGGAGCGAGATAGGTCCAAGGGCTTTAGGACATAGAAGTTTTTTAGGTTTACCAGATTCAATATCTATGAGAAACAAACTAAGTATTAAAGTTAAAAGGAGAGAGCCTTATCGCCCAGTAGCTTCAATAATTGCCGAAGAATTTTTGCAGGAATTTTTTGAGACTAAAAATAATTCGCCTTACATGAATTTTTCTCCAAAGGCAAAGGAGATTACTAAGAAAATTGCGCCTGCAATAGTTCATTATGATAATACAAGCAGGATTCAAACATTATCTGCGCAACAGAACAAAGTTATTTATAAAATTCTTTTAAGAATAATGAAAGAAACTGGGGCCCCTATCCTTATGAATACCTCTTTTAACACTAATGGAGAACCAATTGTAGATACACCCAAAGATGCATTTAAGTCTTTTCAAAAAAGCAAGGCAGATGTTTTATATTTAAATGGGAGAAGATATGGAAGATAAAAAGTTTAGTATTATTGTAGCTACAAAAGACAGGCCAGAATCAATAAAAGACTTTTTAATTAGTTTAAGGGATACGGAAATAATCTCAAGGAAGGATGTTGAAGTAATAATAGTCGATAATAATTCTAAATATGGTCAAATAAAAAATATTTGCAAAATATATCGAGCTATTTATTATAAAGAATGTAAACTTGGGAAATCCTACGCATTAAATAAAGGAATAGAATTATCTAAAGGAAGATATTTAATCTTTACAGATGATGATATAGTAATAAAGAATAATAATTGGTTAAATCAACTTTATAGGCCATTTGAAAAAATGCCTAAATTAGGCTACGTTTCAGGAAACATTCTCGCATTTAATCGCAGAAATGCTGTAGCAGATTTGTGGGAAAAAAAAGGAGGATTAAGTAAAGGAAGTAAAGAAAAATACTTCTCAAAAGAGCTTTTATCTAAATTTAGATTTATTCCTTGGCCATTAACTAAAATCTGTGCGGGGGCTAACTGTATTATCCCTAAGAAAGTGCTTTTAGAGGTAGGAGGGTATAATCCCATTTTTGGTCCAGGAGGAAGGATGGGGCATGGAGAATCATTATTAATAGGTTATGAAATTATAAAGAAGGGTTATGAATTATACTATAATCCAGAAGCCATTGTTTATCATAAACATCCAACAGATGCTTTTAGTTTAAAAAGAAAATTATTTTTATATGGTATGGGAGATACAGGAATACATGCTTTTATTTTTGCGAAATATAAAGATTTTAGAAGTTTATTCTGGGGGATTTTTGGCCATCCATTGTATACAATTAAAAATTTAGTTAAATCCGTATTCAAAAGATATGCCCTTCCTCCCTCTTATGCGTTTCATTCTTTTAAGGGGAGTTTAATTGGTTTTTGGAAAGTTTATAAAATACGAAAAAGCTTAAATTTAAGGCACAATTCAAAATGAAAGAAATATATTTTATAACAGGGAATGAACTGAAATTTTCGATAGCGTTAGATATTTTAAAAGATTATGGTATAAAGGTTATACAAAAAAATTTAGAAACTCCAGAAATCCAGTCTTTTGAGGGTAAAGAAATTTGCGAATTTTCTGCTAAATTTGCTGCAAATAAACTTAATCTGCCAGTTATAAAAACCGACGTAAGCTATCATATTAAAGGTCTCAATGGTTTTCCCGGCCCATTTATAAAATTTATAAATAAATGGTTAGATGCGAACGATTTACTTATTATTATGAAAGACAAAGATAGAGAAGTTGAAATTAAAGAATTTTTATCATTCGTTAGTCCTGGAAAAGAGCAGGTAACCTTTGATTCTGTATCAAGAGGAAAAATTGCTGAGAAAATAATTAATGATAAGGGAACAACAATTGATAAACTGTTAATTAGAGAGGGGTTTGATATCCCTCAAAATGCAATGAGTAAAGAAAGCCTAAATGAAATGTTTAAAAAAGAAGTTAAAATATATCATAAGTTAGGAGAATTTCTGAAATATGGAAAGAAGTAAGAAAGGATTTTTTTCTTTTTCAGGAATTGATGGTTCAGGAAAAACATCAGTTATTCAAGAAATAGACAGAACCCTAAATCAAAAAGGTATATCCTCTGCGATTTTCGTAAATCACGAGCCATTTTCAGCTTATTGGAATAATATAAAGAAAATTAAAGATGCTTTGCAAATGTGTGGAAGAGATTTAGATTATGAAACGGATAGAATATTTCATACGTTAGAATTAATGATAAAATTGGATCAAGGATTACCTAAACTATTTGGAGATAATTCTGTTGTTTTGTCGGATAGATATGTATTAGATAAATTAGTTTATGGAGGACTAAGAGGAGATATGGGTATTACGAGGGAGGTTTTACTTTCATTAAACCATATACCTGAAGTTACTTTCTTTTTAGATATTTCTCCAGAATTAGCTTATGAAAGACTAATCAAAAGAGGACCTCCATATGATTGGAAAGAGAATTTAGAAATATTGAATGCAGCAAGAGAAAGATATAATATGGAGATACAAACTTATGAAGGAAAAGTAATAAAAATAGATGCTTCTAAATCCTTGGAAGAAATAACTCAAATTATCTTAGATTACATATATAACAAGTTATTTATTGAGAGAATTTAAGCCTTCAACTGGATTTAAATCCCCCCCAGCTTGCTGCGGTGGAGATTTTTAATTAATTAGAATCCTCAAATCTTCTATAATTTTCTAAAACAAACCAATCAGTTCCATAAAAAGCATATCTGCATCGGAGATTTTAATGTCTTCAATAAAATCTTCACAGATTGCAAACCATTAAATAATCCACTTCATATTTATCCAAATGAAACAAAAAATCTTCACCGGCTTCGCCGCAGAGAAATTCCTCTCAAAATATCTCTCAACATCAAAGAATCAATTAGTCCATTCAGCAAAAGAGATAAAAATCAAAACCCCCTTGGTCCTAAAGATAATCTCGCCTGATGCATTGCACAAGTCAGACATTAAAGGAGTTAGAATAATAAAAAACCATTCAGACATAGAATCAGAATTCAACGAGTTGATAAGAATAGCAAAAAAAAGAAAATTAAAGCTTGAAGGAATCATGGTGCAGGAATTTATTGAAGGCGAAAAATTAATTCTCGGAATAAAAAAAGACCCAACTTTCAATCACATTATTTTATTTGGCTTGGGCGGAATTTTTACAGAAGTTTTAGACGACATCTCTACAAGAAAATGCCCCATAACAATCAGCGACGCAGATGAAATGATTAACGAATTAAAAGCGTCAAAAATCTTTCATGGTTTTAGGGGGATAAAACTAAACACAGATATTCTAAAAAACACCTTGGTAAAGTTATCTAAAATCCCATTAAAGCACAAAAGCATTTCAGAGCTTGATATAAATCCCTTTATCTTAAATGAAAAATCCGGCATTATTGTAGACGCGAGAATTGTTTTTGGTAACTAATCTTTGAGTTAAAGATTATCTTGTTCTATAAAACCCAATAATTATTATAGTAAACGATTTTAAAATTTCCCCGATTTGTCGTTGACTATTTAGGGAAAGACTTATGTCTTTCCCTATAGGTGCAAAATCATCAAACCTCTAAACCTATAAAATCATAATCCTTATTTACCGAAAACCTTAAAAGCCATATATACATAGTATATACATGACAGAAAATGAAAAGCTCATCAGAAGAGTAACAAGCATAGGCAATGGCGCCCACGTTTTTACCCCGAGAAATTGGCTCGGGAGCGAGGTAATTTTAGTAAGAACCACACAAAAGCCGCTTAAAGAAAGAATTATGTCCCTCTTAGATCTTTATTTAGAAAATATAGAAGGCGTTTATTTATACGGCTCTCATGCAAGAGGCGAAGCAGAAGAAGGTTCAGACATAGACTTGCTGATTATATCCAATAAAAAAATTAAAATAAAATCCCAAGGATGCGAAATAGTCTGCTTGCAAAAAAATGAGATCTCAAAAGCAATAAAAATATCCCCTATCTTGATTTATTCCGCGCTTGCAGAAGCAAAACCAATAATAAATTCAGCCCTCTTGCATGAATTAAAGAACAAATACAAACCGAAAAGATCCGATTTTTACGAATATATAAATGAAACTAAAAACATATCGGAAATTAACAATGAGTTAATAATCAGGAATGAAAATTTAGCAGGAGTTTTGTATTCTTTGATATTAAGATTAAAAGGTGTCTTCATAATTAAATCTCTTTTGGCAGGAAAAGAATATTCAAACAAAAAATTCAAACTATGGCTAACAAAAAGTATCAATTCCGTTAATATAAATAAATTAATAGAAGGTTATAATAACATAAAAAGAGATGTTAAAAGAAAGTTTGTTGTAAAAGCAGAAGACTTATCACAGCTTATTAATTTATTAAAATCCGAGATAAACAATTTGAGATGACAAAAAGAAAAAAGCGTCTTGAAAAAGGCATTGAATCATTAGAAATACAAATTAAACTTCATGAACAGAAGAAAAAACTAGCAGAAGAACTTGGGCAGGAAGAACTCTTAGGTTATTAGGAAAAAGAAATAAACGCTTTAATCAAGAGAAAGAAAGATAGAAAAAACAGATTATCCCCAAGCTAAAAATCCCTTCTCTTTAAACAACCTTCACTTTCCCATTCGATAAACCCAAAACAACTTATAGCTCAAAACTCCTGCAATCAAAAACGCAAGCACAGAAAACCAAGCAGGAATCATAAAATTTTCAACAATCAAACTCCATCCCGCAAGAACCCTCACAAGATGCAGCAAAGAAGCAAGTCCTAAAACAATAGAAGCAATTAAAGTAATCTTTTTGTTTCCCATTTAAATCTTAACTTTATTCAAAGGAGCAAAATCTTTCCAGGAGTTATTCACCATCTGAATCATTGATTTCACAAAAAAGTCACTGGAAAGCCAAACCCCTACATCATAACTTGGGTGTACCGTCTTATCATCTAAAAGCAAGAACATCATTTGTTCATCATCAACAATTGCAAATCTTCCATGCGGTTTGCTCAATGCTCTAACCTCAGCAAATTTTGAAAGCTCTTTAGCAACCTTCATATTGTTGAGAGTTATAGGCGCGGCAATTCTTACATTAACGCCCCTTTTCTTCGCCTTTTCCAAAGTTTCTTTCAACGACTCAAACTTTCTGTCAAGACCTTCAGCAGTTGTGACAATAACAGCGTTCTTCTTGGCGTTCTTTATCATCATATCTAAATGATTGTAAATATTCTGCCGACCTTTCAAGCTTCCCGACAAATCAGCCGGCTCAACAAATTTTATTCCGTTATCATACAAATTAGTTAATTCCCCGAGCATGTCGCTTCCCTTCATCTGCTCAAGTCTCTTTGATTTTTCCTGCGCAATAACAACCATATTCTTCTTGACCCTGTCAACAACTTCTTCGGGCTTCAATGCAATGAATTTTATCGGCTTCCCAAGTTTCATAAGAATAAATCCTTTCTTTTCCAATGACTCTAAAATATCATAAGTCCTGCTTCTTGGAACATCAGAAATCGTGCTCAATTCCCCTGCAGTTGAAACTCCTCTGGAAAGCAAAGACGTCCAAACCTTTACCTCATACAAGTTTAAGTCAAAGATTTTCCTCAACCTGCTCAAAAATTCTCCGTTTGCTATCATTGTTAAATTATTAATTCCGCTATTTTATAATTCTTTTAGTATTTAAATCTTTTCCATGATTTTTTTGAAACATAGTAGTTAAAAATCAAAACTTATTTTTTCTCCTCTGACGTCAAAAACCACAAACTTATCACTCGCCCCGACGACAAAATCCAATTTTTCAGAGCCGGTTCTTTGCTTTATAAGCTCCTTATGCGAAGAAAGCATCTGTCTCAACTCGCCCTCAACAAAGATTTTAAGATTAATTTTATCGCTCTTCTCCATCCCCCTGTTCTTTCTTTCCGCCTGCACTCTTCTTGAAATCTCCCGCGCAAACCCCTCTGCCATAAGTTCAGGAGTTAAATTCTTGTCAAGCGTTGCTTTTATTTCAGCGTCGCTATTTTCAACTTCAACATGTTTGACATTCAACTGTCTCATAATAATCTCTTTAAGTTCTTTGTTAAGATTTGCATTGCATGAAATCGTCGCTTTTTTTAAAGGCCACTTCAGCCCAATCTGCGCCATGTCCCTTTCCCGCAGGCCAATTTCAATTATTTTCATAACCTCCTCAAAATCTTTTTCAAGCTTATCGTCAATCGTTTTGTCGTCGTATTCCGGCCATGAAGATAAATGAACAGACTCTTCTTTGACAAGTCCTTTTTCTTTTAACTCCTGCCATATGTTTTCAGTGATGAAGGGAATAATCGGCGAAAGCATTTTAATCAACCCCGAATAAATCTCCCGTAAAACAAATTTTGATTCGTTGTCTTCAAATGCAATCCTCTCTCTGACAAACTGAATATATCCTCTACTTAGTTCATACAACCAAAAGTTTTGCAAAGCTCTGGCAGCTAAATGCGGATGAAGATTATTTAATTCTTCTGTAACTCTTTTAATCAGATTATTAAATTTAGACAATATCCATTTATCTTCAATTTTATTTATTTTTGAATTAGAACCCCTTTCTATTAAGTTGCTTAAGTTATACAAAATATTTAAGTTGTTCCTTGGCTCTTTAGCGACATTAAATCCAAATTTCAACTCGCTCGCAGGATCCTGCAGGCAATAAATGAGTCTCATAGCATCTGCTCCTATTTTTTCAGCAGCGTCGTCAAACCAAATTGCATTTCCTTTACTTTTATGCATCTCTTCTCCATTTTCATCTTTCAGAGATTCATGTCCAAGTATAGACTTGAAAGGGGCTTTTTCAGTCAATGTTACAGAAGCCCAGAACAATGCATTAAACCATCCCCTATATTGCCCCGGCATATTCTCGCAAATAAAATCCGCAGGGAACCACTCGCTCCAATATTTTTTATCCCCTAAATAATTCAAAGTTGAAAATGGAACTATTCCTGCGTCAAGCCATGCATCCCCAACATCCTTTATTCTTTCAATTTCTTTTTTGCATCTTTTGCATTTTATTTTAATCTCATCTATCCATGGCCTATGTATTTCTTGGAGATTATCAACTTTATTTTTATCAACTGCTTTTTCTCTTAATTCCCCTAAACTCCCGATAACTTCAATTCCTCCGCAATCACATTCCCAAATAGGAAGCGGAAGACCCCAATATCTTTTTCTTGATATAAGCCAGTCACCCATATTGTTAAACCATTCTTCCTGTCTTTTCTGCCCATATTCAGGAAACCATTTTATTTTTTTATTCTCTTTAATTAACTTGCCCCGTATTTCTTCTGATTTAATATACCATTCGTCAACAAGTCTGAATACAAGCTCCTCTCCGCATCTCCAGCAGTGCGGATATCTATGTTTTATCGTCTTAATTTTATATACAAATCTTCTTTGCCCCATATCTTCAATGACTTTTTTATTTACTTCAGAATATTTTTTTAAACTGAACTCCTCAAATCCTTCTTTGTAGTTGCCTGATTCATCTAAAGGAGATATAGCAGGAAGATTTTTTTCTTTTCCGAGGTCAAAATCTTCAGCACCGCATCCCGGCGCAATATGCACAATGCCTGTTCCATCTTCTTCAGATGCTAAATCCCACAATACAACTCTATGGGGAGAACCCCTTTGCTGCTCCAAATTAGCATAAGGCATAACATATTCCATTCCTTCAAGTTCATATCCTTTTTTTCTTTCAAGAATTTTATATTTTCCTTCTAATTCTTCAAGTCTTTTTTCAGCAATCCAATATTTCACACCCTCATTATCAACTTTCGCATAATCCCCTTCTTTATTAACAGCAATAGCAACATTAGCCGGAACAGTCCAAGGAGTTGTAGTAAAGATCAAAAAATATTCATTAGGATTTTTCTTTAAGGGAAATTGCATAAAAAGAGCAGAGTGAGTTACTTCTTTATATCCTTCAGTAACAATGTCGTGTTTTGAGCTAGCTGTTCCGCATCTCCAGCACCAAGGGACCGAATCCTTTCCTTTGTATAACCAGCCATTTTCAAAATATTTTTTCAAAAGATGCCAATTATGAAGATTATTATTGTCGCTCATTGTGTAATAGCTGTTATCCCAATCCATCCATTGACCAAGTCTTATTGATTGATCTCTCTGAATTTTTGAAAATCTTTCAACTCTTTTCCTGCATGCCTGAACAAAATTAAGAATGCCGAATTTTTCAATATCCATTTTATTTTTTAGTCCAAGATCTTTTTCTTCTTCTCTTTCAACCCATAACCCCTGGCAGTCAAATCCATTTTGAAACCTCTGATCAAATCCCTGCATTGCCTTAAATCTTTGAAATAAATCTTTATATGTGCGCCCCCATGCGTGATGAACTCCCATGGGATTGTTTGCAGTAATGGGTCCGTCTATAAAACTAAACTTTTTGTTTCCTTTATTCTTTTTCCTTAATTTATTAAATATCCCATTATCTTCCCAAAACTTCAAAACTTCTTCTTCAATTTTCCTAAAGTCTATCATCCCAATACCCCGCAAATTCGCCTTTTAATCTTTTCTCCATTAATCTCTCCGTTAAAAAAATCCTTCATCGCTAAAGTTATTTTAAAAGAAGCCATCTTGTAAAAGCAGAGACATCTCTGCATCAAATAATAATTTCAAACATAGAATTAATATAATTCATCATAGCATCAATCAAGGGGAATATTATTTAAATTTTGCGCATTCCATTTCTCAAACTAATCCCCCCAACCACAAACACAAACCCCCACATCCAAGACAAATAACCCTCCCCCATAAATGCAAAAACCACAACCCCAATTAAACTCAATCCGCACAAAACCATAAAATACCTTTTCCCTGAAGCAAGTTCATCATGAGCAAGCCAAGCTATCAAAAACCCCGCAGGTATCGCCAATAGCAAAATAAAAATTTCAGCAATCATTTTAGTTAAATATAAACTCCTCGCCATCTTCAGAACCGCTTATCAAATCTTTAATATTCACAACACCGACAAGGTTTCCCTTTGAATCCAAAACAGGGAGGACGCTTATCTTGCTTTTCTTAACAATTTTAAACGCTTCAGCAATTTCTTCATCTTCTCTTATTGTTACCACATTTTTTGACATGACATCATAAACCATCTCCCCCTTACCAAAATTTTTGACAAGGTCCTCTTGAGTGATTATCCCAGAGATTTTGTCCTTGCTCATGACAATTATACTGCCGATATCGTGCTTCGTCATAAGCCGCGAGGCATTGTTCAAGTCAATATTGCTGTCAATAATCAGCGGAGTCTTCATCAATTCTCTGACAATCATAAATATCAAAGATAATGCTTTTATTTAAATATTATGAGTTGCGGATAAAGTAAACTTATAGTCCTCTAACTTTTTTATCAGATACTATTAAATAACCTGTACAGATTTAGAATTAATATTTGTAAAGATAATTTATATTCTACCTTCAATAAATCATCTAACTTAACATTATAATCTTAATAATCCAGATTTGAATAATTATTTTAGGATATTTTGGGACAAAGTGATGTTAATTATACAATGCCTAAGTCGCGCTCTGCTAAAATTCTGGCAATACCCGTGTAATTTGCCGGAGTAATCTGCTTCAATTCTTTTTTAACATCTTCAGAAACATCAAGCCCGTCAATAAATCTCTTAAAATCATCAAGTGTAACTTTATTTCCTCTTGTCATCTCCTTTAGTTCTTCATAAGGCATCTCTTCTCCCTCGCGCCTCAAAATTGTTTGGAGCGCTTCTGAAATAACTTCAGGGTGAGCTTCCAGTTCTTCTGCAGCTTTTCTTTCACTCAATGCAATTTTACTTAATCCTTTTAATGTAGAATTATATCCCATCAAACTATGCCCCAAAGCAGTGCCAAAATTTCTTTCAACTGTTGAGTCAGACAAATCTCTTTGCAGTCTTGAAATCGGCAGTTTAGCAGAGAAAAAACCAAACAATGCATTTGCAAGTCCAAGATTCCCCTCGCTGTTTTCAAAGTCAATTGGATTTATCTTGTGAGGCATTGTAGATGAACCGACTTCGCCTTCTGCTGGCTTTTGCACAATCCACCCGTCGCTTATATATCTCCAGATATCCTGATTAAAGTCAATTAAGATTGTATTCAACCTGCGCAAATTATCAAATAGCTCTGCATAATTATCGTGCGGCTCAATCTGTGTCGTAATTAAATTCGGCTTAAGTTTTATTTTTCTTCTTTCGTTGAATCTTTCAACAAACCTATCTGTAAAATCAAGCCAGTCAACATCAGGATAAGCAGCATGGTGGGCATTATAATTCCCAGTTGCGCCGTTTAATTTGACAAGAACCTCATAATTTTTTAGTTGCTCTAATTGCCTTGCTATTCTTGACGAAAAAACTTTGAACTCCTTTCCAAAAGTTGTCGGTGAAGCAGGCTGTCCATGCGTTCTTGCAAGCATAGGAACATTGCTATATCTCTTTGCTAAACCATCTATCTTTTTATACAGCTCATCCACAGCAGGCAAAACAATATTTTCAAGTCCGTCACTCAACATCAATCCGTACGCAATACTATTTACATCTTCCGACGTCAAAGCAAAATGTATCCATTCCAAAGAGTCCATTAATGAAGTATATCTTAACTTTTTCTTTATAAAATATTCAACTGCTTTCACGTCGTGGTTTGTCGGGCGGATATCTTCATATCCTTTAACTTCAATATCCTTGACAATCTTTGCATCTTCAACAGAAATCTCGGCTAATCTTCTTACCAGACCCTTTTCATCGTCTGAAAATCGTCTGACTTCAATCATAGGATGTTCAGATAAAAATATCAAATATTCCCCTTCAACTTTAATTCTATACTTTATCAAGCCCAGCTCACTAAAAATCCCAGCCAATTTTTCAACATATCGCCTGTATCGTCCATCAAGAGGGCTTATTGCTTCCAAGTTGTTCATGTATGAAATATAAAAACTGCTTTTAAATAAATTTATATATTCTATATCTACAAGAACTTTATGAAAATAGGATATTTAGGACCAGAAGGCACATACACTCAACAAGCCGTAGAAGAATTTATCGTAAAATTAAGACTTTCTGGCGTAGAAAGATTGCCTTTAAAATCAATAGATGACGTTTTAGAATGTTTGCGTCAGGGGATTGTTGATTCTGCCGTTGTGCCGTTGAGAAATAACCTCGCAGGAGATTGCACAGAAACAATCAGAGGTCTTGAAAAATATGATTTTAGAAGGACAGAAGAGATACAATTACAAATTAGATTAGCATTAGGAATCCATCCAGAAGCTGATAGAACTAACATAAGTGAAATAAGGTCAAAAGATAAAGCATTAAGAGAATGCAGTAGATATTTGGGAGAACATTATCCGAGAGCACAACAAGTTGAAGTTGAAAGTACTGCCGCCGCAATGAGAGATATTATTCAGGGAAATCTAAAACATGTTGCAGCTATTGGGAGTGAAATAGGAATGAACCTATATGGCTTGCAAATTTTAAATGATGATATTGGGAACGAAGAGGATAATTTTACTACCTTTCTCTATTTAGAAAGAAGAGAAAATTAATTCTAAGTTTATGCAAGTTATCTAATGGCTTCTGATAAAAAAACCGATTAGCAGTTAGTTATGTGTTAAATAAAATTATTTTCATTTATTTCGAGACATCATCCAACCTCTCAAAATAATCTTCCCCTATAGGTTCAAGAATCCCAAAAAATAGTTTAGTAGTTTTCTCCACATCCTCTTTTGTCTTCCCCTCTATTTCTACAAAATCTATTTTTGCCGGCTCAAGAATCTTCATAATGCCCAATTCAACTCCCCCAATATCCCAGTATTCTCTTAATGTTCTGTTTTTTAATATGTACTTAAATCCCAAGTTAACTAAAATAAGCCCCATTTTTTCAGGATCTCCTACAGGCACATTTACTTCAACTCTCTCCCAAATCTCGTCGTCAGTTTCTCTTTTTCCTTTATAAGTAAGTTCAGAAATTCCTTTCTTAATGCGTACACGAAGCAAGTTCTCAGCATTTTTCATAGTCTCTCCATCTTTAGCATAATAGCAATCTGCAATTTCATATGTTTCCGTATGCTTGGCTTTTAAAGATTTTAATTTGTCTCTCAAAACAGCTTCATCAGAATATTTAAGTTTTATTTCTATTTCTTTCATAAATCATCTCTACAAAACCCCCGCCCCCAAAATCCTAACCTCCGCCAAAGGCCTATCCTCCACGTCTGTTTCAACTTTCCCAATAGCATCAACAATTTCCATGCCTTCAACAACTTTTCCAAAAACAGGATGCCTTCCGTCTAAAAAATTATTGTCTACAAGATTAATAAAAAATTGGCTTCCCCCAGTATTCGGCCCCGCGTTTGCCATTGAAATCGTCCCTCTGTCATTTTCATCCAATGCAGTTCCGGTAAACTCATCTTTTATCACATACCCAGGTCCGCCCATTCCGGTCCCAGTCGGATCCCCTCCCTGAATCATAAACCCGTCAATTACTCTGTGAAAAATAACTTCGTCGTAAAACCCCTCGCTCACAAGTTTCTCAAAGTTTCCCGCAGTAACCGGCATCTCCGAATTATAAAGTTCAATAACAATTTTCCCCAAAGTAGTTTCAAGTTCAACTTTTGTATTATCGCCAGCCATATTGTAAAAAACAACTCCAATTATCAAAACCACAGCAATAATACCTATTAAAATCTTTTTATTGCCCAAAATGTTTTTCATATCTTATAAAAATAAACAGGGTTTTTAATTCTTTTTGATTTTTGTATTTAAATAAAATATAAAATAACTCTGCATACATTTCTTAAATAATCTAAATTATCCTTACACAAAGCATTGATAAATAAACTCAAAGAATAAATGCTCTCCAGATTAATTTAAGTTAATAATTATTTTGCATTATGGGGTTATATTAATACAAGATTAATTTAATAAGATTTAGCACTGCCTGTCAGAAAGATTATTATATCTTTTACACGATAAAAAAAGATGACTGAAGTTATCACAGACAAAAAAGAGATTGATAAAATTATTGCAGACAAGATTAAAGGAAAAGAAATTATCTTTACTCAATATTACAGAATAGGCATTGCTCAAAAAGGCATCTCGCATGAAAAAGTTATTCAAATTTTTCCTCAATTTGAAAAAGTGATTGCCATTGAAAAAGACATTCTAAAGCATGGAAATATGGGTTATGAGTTATTTTACGAATTAAGCAGCAATACCTCCTTCTCTATTGCAACAATTCCTAATGATAAAAATATATTAATTATACACACAGTAGAATACAAAAGAGATTTAAGCCACAGATTTAAGCAGAAGTAGAAATAGTCTTATCAGTGAGAATATTATAAGGAACTCTTTCTACATATTCTCCTGCTTGCAGAATAAAATAAATAAGAAATCCGTCTCTTTGCTGTTGAACAACAATTTCTGCTCCAGTCAAATTATCTAAAATCTCAGGATTAATTCCAAGAGATTCTAAATAAACAGACGCCCCGCGCATTTCAATATTCACAACACGCTTGTCAGTTGTAAAATCAAGCGTCAAATTAAGAAGTCTCACGCTGCCATAAATTACATCTTCTTCTTTCTTGGCAGAAATAAATAGTCTGTCAGAAATTTCATCATATATAAAAACAGAAGTTTTTTCCATATTTCTATTAACAAAAGGAGTTTTATAATTCTTTCGCCAAAAACAATTTCAGCAAACCCTCCTTCCCGTCCTCAAAATATACTTCTGATGATACCCCTCCGCCCTGTAAAACTTCCCCGCCTTCAAAATCTGTGTAGCAATCTTCTCGCCATATTTTTTCTGTTCTTCTTTCAAAGAACTTTTTCAAAAAATAAACTTGCTGTAACAATAAATATTCAAAAAACAAAAAAACGCCCGGACCAGGATTTGAACCTGGGAATCCTTGCGGAAACGAGTTCTCCAAACTCGCGCGGTAACCACTGCGCCATCCGGGCATAACCAACTCAAACTCACACAGCTTAAAAATATTTCCCCAAATCAATAATGCAACTTATTATCATCCGGACTTTTACCAGAAGCTATTAAATAGAATCTATAAATTTAGTATCAATGTTCGCAAGTATAATTAATATTTACTATCAATAAATTGCCCAACTTAATGCTATAAAATAATATCCCTCAAATCAAGCAAATTCTCAAAAGCCAGAATTACCAATATAACACCGACAACCTTGAATACTTTATTTATTATTTTTTCAGAAAATCCTCTTCTGAATCTTCTAACCAAAAACATCAAAAACATCAGCCCGCTGAATGCCCCAATCCCCGCAGACAAAGAAAAGCTGACTACATCAACATAATTCATAAATTCAACAAGCCCGCGGTAAACCAAAAAGCTGGAAACAGCCGCCCATGTCAAAATTACCGACGGATTAAACAGCACTAAAAGAAAACCCCCGACAAGATGAGCGCCATTCCCATAAATTTCCTTAATTTTCTTGCGTCGCGAATTTATCTTCGCCGCAAAAATAAAATATGCTCCTATAACTAAAAACAAAGCTGAACTTGCAATTCTCATGCCAATCTGAAAATTTCCGCTCTGTGTCAACAGCCCCACAAAAGCAACGCCAAGCCCGCAGTAAATTGCATCCATAATAGAAGCGCTGACACTAAGTGCAGTTCCGTGCGAATACCTCTTCTCCATCGCCCTCTGCAAAACCATAAAAGAAACCGGCCCCGTCGCAGGCAAAGACCCGATAAACCCAATTACAAAAGCGGTTAAGATAAGAATTAATTCAACCATTTATGAATTAATCAAAGGAGAATTATAAACTTTCCTAAATTCCCTTTCTATGTCAGAAGCAACTTCATCTTCAGACCTCGCACCATCAATAGTTACAACCTTGCCGAAAACATCTTCATATCTTTCATCCTTAACCAAAGCCCTATACTTGTAAATAACGTCCTCAACAAATCGTTTATCTCTTTCAAACTTATCCTTATCTCCTCCTCTGCCATGAACTCTCCGTATCGCAGTCTCCAAATCAATATCCAAAAAGAAAGTAATGTCCGGCACAAGAATATCTTTATGTTTGTGCATTTTAATCAAACTCTGAATAGTAGCTCCCTGCGCCCACTGATAAGCACAAGTTGACATTGAATACCTGTCACAAAGAACAAGCAAACCATTATCTAAATTAGGAATTAAAACTCTTGCTGTATGTCCTATCCTGTCGTCAAAATATAACGTGGCAAATTCATCAGCTCCAGCGTAGGCATCTAGATCTTCTTTTAATCTTCTCCTTATTTCATCTGCTTTTTTCGTCGGCTCTCTCGCCAAAACCAACTCCTGATATTTATGATGTTTCTTAACATAGCCCGCAAGTCGCGAAATCTGCGTCGTCTTCCCGCACCCATCGGCTCCTTCAAAAACAACAAACATTCCCCTCTCCCTCGCTTTAACTTCGCCTTCCATATTCTATATTCCATAAAAATTTATCATTATAAACAAACATGCTCAAAGAAATATATAATGCACAATATAAATAATTTAAATAACCCCTGTCTAATTCAAAAAATGCAGGAAGAATTTGATCAGGAATCCTATCAAACAAAGAGACCAATATCTCCTGAAGCAGAAGAAATCTTAGGAAAAGAGTTTAAGGTTTTAGACAGAGGGTTTGTCAGATTAGTTGATTATATGGGGACAGACGAATCAATAGTGCAAGCAGCAAGAGTTAGTTATGGCAGAGGAACAAAAAAAGTCCAGGAAGATAAAGGACTTATTAGGTATTTGATGAGGCATCGCCACACAACTCCATTTGAAATGGTAGAGTTAAAGTTTCATGTCCGAGTGCCAATGGATTGTTGGAGGCAATGGATAAGGCATAGAACCGCTAATGTAAATGAATACTCTACTCGTTATTCGGTTGCGATTAATGATGCCCAAAAAACCAAACCAGAAGAATGGAGGCTGCAGGCTCAGTCAAACAGGCAAGGAAGCGGGGAACTTTTAGAGACAGAACAAGGACGGCTCCACACAGAAAGAGAAGCGGAGTTGCAAAAAATTGCGAGAGAAATTTATGAAGAGCGCTTAAATGCAGGAATAGCGAGGGAGCAGGCAAGAAAAGACTTACCATTATCCACTTACACAGAAGCATACTGGAAAATAGATTTGCATAATTTGTTTCATTTTTTATCCTTAAGAATGGATGCTCATGCACAAAAAGAAATAAGAGAATACGCAACAATAATAGGCGAAGAAATAGTAAAGAAAGTAACCCCTATAGCATATGAAGCTTTTAAGGATTATAGGATAAATGCTATATCTTTCTCCAATTTAGAAATTGAAGCAATTAGTTCAATAATAAAAGAAGGAAAAAGTCTTGAAGAGGTTGCAGGCGTTTTATTTCAAAATAAAAGGGAAAGAGAAGAGTTTCTTTTAAAATTTCAGAGATTCATCAGATAACCTTTAACAAACGGCCACGAAATCCGCGTCCATGATTCAACTTCATTTTGCGGATTAGCAAAAATATCTTCCAATTCATTAACAGAATAAAACTGCCCATGAGCCATTTCATTATCTCCCTTTTCAACAGGGTGTGTTGTTTCAGCGATGGCAACAATTGCAAAATGCACTTTCCCAACAGAATTTGAGTCATCATTTAGATACCCAACTATTTTTGGTGTCGGGTATTCCACAATCCTTACTTCTTCCATCAATTCTCTCATCATAGCTGTTTCTATAGGATTCCCCGAATCTTCCCTGTCAATATGTCCACCAAGCCCGCATGATATTTTATTCATCAGTCTTGTTTCTTTATAATTCTCTTTTCCAGAAGCCCTTCTATAAGCAAAAACCTGTTTCGTTTTAGGATTTACAATCCAAACATAAGGAATAATTTGTTGAAGCCCGTCATTTCCCTCAAGCTCATCTCCTCTGGGATGATACTTATAATTTTTCAAAATCACTGAAATAAAATCATTTTCATGTACCGAAAGAAATCCCTGAAATTCTCTGTCTCTAAAAAGAACATCTCTATCAACAACCAGAGCCTCTTTTCCCATGAGTTATTTTTGTAAAAATAGTTTATAAGGATTTATATTCAATCCTTCATCTCAATCTTAATCTGCACCGACCTCGGAATCTTCAAACTCATAATAGGATGCAAAACCCTGTCCTGCGCAGGCAGGTCAATTATTCTCTTGTGAACCCTCATCTCAAACCTGTCAAATGTCGCAGTCCCCGACCCGCAGGGCGATTTCCTCGTCGTGACTTTCATTCTTCTCGTCGGCAAAGGTATCGGTCCCCTCGCTATAACCCCTGCTTTCTTCGCTATTTCAATAATCATATCAATTACAGAATTCAATGCACCTATGTCTATGCTGCTCAATTTGATTCTTACCTTGCTCATTCTGAATTAAAAAACAAGTGGTTTAAAAATATTTGCTTTGCCCATTAAAAAGCCGCCTGATGCAATTTTGCAAATTCTCCAATCCCACCCGCCCCCAAATTAGAGATAAGCCCGCACCGCCGCGTGGTGCAGGCCTTCTCATTTCAGCCAAAGTGAAATGAGCATAATACAAAAAATCAAATAGCAATGTATTTAAACTTTTTTTCCAATGTCCTTTAAGGAAAAAGAAGGTAATGGCGGACATACTTTTAGAGATAGGTTTGATAATCGGCATAGCAGCAGTGCTGACAATAATTGCCCGCCTAATAAAACAGCCGCCGATAATTTCTTATTTAATCACAGGAATTCTCGTCGGTCCTCTTGCTTTTAACATACTAAAATCAACAGAGCTGATTCAAACCTTCGCGCATCTGGGAATTGCATTCCTTTTATTTATCATCGGCTTGAGTTTGGACTTGCGTGTCTTAAAAGAAGTCGGAGGCATAGCAGCCTTGGCAGGAATCGGTGAAATCATTATAGTTTCCGGAATTTCATTTTTAATTGCCACAGCTTTTGGGTTTGGAAAAATACCGGCGCTTTATATTGCAGCAGCGCTCGCATTCTCATCAGCAGTTGTCGTCGTCAAATTGCTTTCAGACAAAAAAGAAATGGATACTCTTCACGGAAAAATCGCATTAGGAATAATAATTGTTGAGCATTTCATCGCCGCAATATTTTTGATGATTATGCCTGTCCTCGGCACAGGAAACACCTTGATCATTTTGTCGCAGTTCGGCAAGGCAATATTATTTACAATATTCTTATTCGTTTTCGCGCACTTTGTTTTATATCGGGCTTTGAATGTAATGGCCAGAAACCAAGATGTATTATTTTTGTTCAGCGTCGCATGGGCGCTGCTCATTGCAATGCTTTTTGATTACTTCGGTTTTTCAATTGAAATCGGCGCCTTGCTGGCAGGAATGTCCCTCGCCCAGTCTCCTTATAGCTTTGAAATGACAGGCAAAATAAAAGGACTGCGTGATTTTTTCGTCGTCTCATTTTTTGTCTTTTTCGGCAGCCAGCTTCTTGCAGAAATTAACGGCGAAATGATAAAGCAAGTCCTGATTTTTTCCGCATTTATCTTAATAGGCAAGCCGCTTTTTGTTATGGCCTGCATGAAAGTTTTCGGCGGCTACAAAAAAAGAATTAATTTCCTCGCAGGAATAAGTCTCGCGCAAATAAGCGAAATGTCACTCGTCCTTATACTGCTTGGTTACACTCTGGGATTTGTTGAGCAGACAACAATGTCCATGATAATTTTAGTCGCCCTAGTAACAATCGCCGCGAGCAGTTACAGCATTTATTATTCTTCGTCAATTTTCAAAAAAATATCAGGAATCCTGAATATATTTGACGGCAAAAAGAAAGAGTTAAAATATGTAAAAAGCAACGAATACGAAATAATTCTATTCGGCTACAATAGAGTCGGCTTCAGTCTGCTCAAAGCATTCAAGGCAATGCACAAAAAATATTTAGTAGTAGATTACAACCCCGAAACAATTCTCCATTTGTCAAATAAAGGAATTGACTGCGTATACGGCGACGCAGAAGACATTGACCTGCTTGAAGACCTGCCGATTCACAAAGCAAAAATAATTATTTCAACAATTTCAGAACTGCGGGTAAACCTCTCAATATTAGATTACATAAAAGGAAAAAACATCTTGTTCATCCCGACTTCGCAAAAAATAGAAGACAGCCTGGAATTATATAAAGAAGGCGCAAATTATGTTATCTTGCCTCATCTTTTAGGCGGAGATTACATGGCTCATATGTTAGTTAAGGAAGACTTTAGCAAAAAAAACATCAGCAGCGAAGGCAAAAAACAAGTCAAAGAATTAACCGAGCGCCTCCAGCAAATTCATGACTATAAGAAAAGGAATTTGATTAACTAAATATATGTAAACATTCTATTGCTCATCATCTCGTTCATAAAGCAGTCCGACAGTCAAGTCAATTAGTCTAAGAATAACCTCAAGCCCGACGATAAGTATAAGAAAATAATAAATATTAATTACCAAGCTCGGAATATTAGAAAGATTTGTTATAATCCTCTCCAAAGAAAAGAAACTTGGACTCAATATAAATATTACAAGCATCGTAAATGGAAACATCTTCGCCAAATCCATTGACAAATCTTCCTCATAATATGAAAGCATTCTTATCGCAGCAACTATAGACGCCGCTACAATCAAAACTTGATTTATCACAAGCTCCTCTGAAAGCAAAAGAATCACCAGCGCTAAAACCGCAAACCAGAAAAAAATCAGGAACGGAAGGATTATAATATATTCCGCAAAGTAAAGAACAATAGCAAGCCCCTTTCTAAAAAATGGATGCGAAACTTTGTTGTACCGCGCCAGATTAAGGTCAAGCAGATCTTTCTTTGAAATAAATCTGTAAAATTTCCATGTAAAAATAGAATAAAGCGCTATCAAAATTGAGAAAACAAAAATATTCACCAAATCCGCATAATGCCCCGGAAGGCTCCCCAGCATGCTCTTGTAGCTGCTTGAAAACCCGCTGAATAAAAAGCTCCAATCACCCATATGTTAAACTGGCTTTGAAAGTTTATAAATCTAATTCAGTAAATGAAATTTGCTACTAATTTAGATAACAAAAGTGGAAAAAAGCTTATATAGTAATATTTTGTAAGAGTATTATGGAAAAACAAAAACTAAAGCAGACATGGAGACAGAGATGGCTTCCAACTCCAGATGATGCTCAAGAAGCCGCAGATTATTTAGATAAAGGAAGCGAATATTTCATATGGCACATGACTAAAAGGTATGCAAGAACATTATTTCTTGGTGTAGCTGCATTAATCGGCTCCTGTGGAGGAATAGGCAACAATATAGAATACTCACGCGGTGAAAGAGTTGGCATGGTTAACAAACTATCTGAAAAAGGTTTATTCTGGAAAACTTGGGAAGGTCAAATGGCCCTTGAAGGAATTGTAAGCAGCAACAACACAATGGGGGCTAATGTGTGGGATTTCAGCTTAGACAGGGAAGCGTGGAATGGCGAGGATACTAAAGAACTTGTAGCAAAACTTAGAGGTTATATGCAAAATGGGGCTAAAGTTAAATTAACATATAAAGAACCTCTTGCAACTTGGCCATGGAGAAGCGGAACAGATTATTTAATTCAAAGCGTAGAGCCGGTTGGGGAAAGGCAATAATTATTTTATTCTTAAAAATTATCAATTCATAAAATTAACTTCTAAACCAAACCTTCCCCATATTATAAACAATTATTTTCATAATGAAACAAATGACAATGAGGAAGATAAACAACTGTCAGACTAATTTAAGTTAATAATTCACCACAATAATAAAATTCCTCAAAAAACCACACAATTTAAATAATCCCCAATTTATTTTATCCCATGATAGACATCAAGCTGATAAGAGAAAACCCAGAATTAGTAAAAGCAAACATAAAAAAGAAATTCCAAAACGAAAAATTAAAGTTAGTTGACGAGATAAAAAAGGACGACGAGCAATGGAGAAAACTGAAAGCTAAAGCAGATGACTTGCGAGCCGAAAGAAACAAAATCTCAAAAGAAGTTTCTGAAGCAAAAAAACTGAAAAAAGACCCAAGGCAATTGTTAAAAAAGGCGCAGGAAATCCCCCAAAAAATTCAGGATATAGAAACAGAAACAAATAAACTGGAAGAAAAAATAATTGTTAATTTAAAGCAAATCCCAAATATCCTGCATGAATCTGTTCCAATCGGAAAAGACTCAAAAGAAAATGTCGTCCGTGAAATAATCGGCACGCCCAAAGAACTTAATTTTGACATAAAAAACCACGTTGAAATAGCAGAAGAATTGGGAATAATTGATTTTGACACCTCGGCAGAAATATCCGGCAACGGATTCTATATTTTGAAAGGCGACCTTGCATTATTGAATCAAGCATTAATAAATTACGCAAGAGATTTCATGACTTCAAGCGGTTACGAATATATTGAGCCGCCATTGATGATAAGAAAAAAAGTTCTTGATGGAGTTTACTCAAAAGCAGATATTGATGCAATGTCTTACAAGGTAGAAGGTGAGGACTTGTATTTGATTGCAACTTCAGAGCATCCTTTGATAGGAATGTTTATTAATAAGACATTGAACCACAAAGAACTCCCTGTAAAAATAACTGCTTACTCAATGTGCTTCAGAAAAGAAGTCGGCTCACACGGCATAGACGAGAAGGGACTTTATAGAACGCACCAATTCAACAAGCAGGAAATGGTTGTAATCTGCGAGCCAAAAGACTCATACAAATATTACAAAGAACTCATGGACTTGTCAAAACAATTGTACAAAAAATTAAAAATTCCTGTAAGAGAACTGGAATCATGCTCCGGCGATTTGTCAGACTTAAAGGCAAAAGGCGCTGACTTGGAATTCTGGCGCCCCAGATTAAAAGAATACAACGAAATCGGCTCGGTCACAAACATGGAAGAAGCCCAAGCCCGCAGATTAAACATAAAATATTTTGACAAAAGCGGAGAAAGAAAATTTGCCCACACATTAAACAATACCGCAATCGCAACCTCAAGAGCCATGGTAGCAATCCTTGAAAACTGCCAGCAAAAAGACGGCACAATAAAAGTCCCAGAAGTTTTAGTTCCTTACATGAATGGGAAGAAAGTTATTGCGAAGAGGAAATAATTTTTATCATTTAATATTCTCCAATTCGTTTTTAGAGGTTATATAGATTATATTATTCTGCCAGTTTCTTTCATTATTCAATTCATCTAGCAACATTAGAGCTTTTTGTTTTGATAGATTATTAGATAAAACCAAAGTGAAAAGAAAATAGGTACTAAAATAAGTTTCTGTTTTTTTATCCAAATGGCGAATAAGTTTTATGTCGTCAGTAATAAGCGGCAGAGACTTTTTCTTAGAGAGATTATAGACTTCATTATCAGTTTTGGAAACATGTTTTATTTCTTCCTGAATCTCTACATCAATTATATCAAATTTATCTTTCAATCCCAGAATGTCTTGACTTAATACGCCATATTTATCTTTATATTTTGCAAATTCTTCAAGCTCATTCAAGACCCCAACAGGAATTATTATTTTTGATGTTTTAATAACATTTTCAATTAGCCCGACCACACCAAGACTAATTAAAGCAGAAGTATCAAAAACAAATTCATCTTTTGATTCTCCGTCCATATTGAATTCCCTTTCTAGCAGATTCTTCAGCTTTATTCTTTATAAATTCCATCTCATCCGCAACATCTTTACCGACCAATTTCTCAATCTCATATCTGCTAATAATCCCTCTGCCATACAAAGTGCTTAACTCCATAAGGAGTTTATTTTTTTCTTCATTAATTTCTTCAGCCAACTTGGTTTTAACCCATTCATATTTATTTATTTTTAACAAATTTGAAATAATAATTAAATCTCTAAGTAGTTCTCTTGAAAGCCTAATATTAAACTGCTCTGTTTCCATATAGCATATAATAGCATTTGCTACTTAAACTTTTCTATTTCACCCCCTCTTACCCCGAAACTTCAAAGCCCCCGAATTAATGCAAAACCTCTTCCCCGTCGGCATATCCGGCGCGTCGTCAAAAACATGCCCCAAATGCCCCCCGCACTTTTTGCATGCAACTTCAATCCTACGCATTCCGTGGCTAAAGTCTTTAGTAAATTCAACAGCATCTTTTTTTGCATCGTAAAAGCTCGGCCATCCGCAATGTGAATCAAACTTCGTCTTGGAGTCAAAAAGTTCATTCCCGCACCCAGCGCAAACATACTTTCCATCATTACTAAAATTAACATATTCACCGGAAAACTGCGCTTCAGTTCCTTTCTCCCTCAAAATGCGAAACTGCTCCGCAGTCAATTTATTCTTCCACTTCTGTTCGGATTTTTTTATATTTTTCATCTTCTGCAATTAATTAAAAAATTGAATTAGCCCAATTCTTTGATGAGGACAGAAACTCTTTCTTTATTCATATTAAAAACCCAGGGTTGCAGTGCAAACCTGGGGAGTATATCGTTATAAATGCAAGGGGAATATTAAAAATCTTTCGCTTTTCATAAAACTTCTTTGACAAAGAACCCAATTAACCCAAAATATAAAAACCCAAATTCTTATTTCAGCCCATGAAAAAAGGCTCCGACTTCAGAAAACCAGAATATCCAATAAATCCTCTATTTTTAGACAGATGGTCTCCCAGAGCAATGTCCGGCGAATCTTTGAAAGACGAAGAATTAATGTCTCTATTTGAAGCTGCAAAATGGGCGCCGTCCTCGTCAAACATCCAGCCATGGCGATTCATTTACGCAAAACGCAATTCAAAAAATTGGGATAAATTTTTTAATCTCCTAGTTGAATTCAACCAGCTTTGGTGCAAAAATGCTTCGGCGCTTATCTGCTTAATCGCTAAAAAAACTGACGACAATAATAGCCCAAACAGAAACGCATTATCAGACGCAGGAGCAGCTTGGATGAGTTTAGCCCTGCAAGCATCATTAAAAAATTTAGTAGCCCACGGCATGGCTGGCTTTGACGTTGAAAAAACCCGAAAAGAATTAAAGATTCCCGACGATTACGAAATTGTCCACATGATTGCAGTAGGAAAACCCGCACCTCCAAGCGTACTGCCTGAAAGAATGCAAAAATCAGAATCTCCAAATTCGCGCAAAAATATTTCGGAGATTGTTTTTGACGGAGAATTTACAACCTAATATTTTTCTCAATTTTTATAACTCTTTCAAAACAATTTCTTAATCCAGTTTCTAATCTGCCTATTGTTCTAGCCTGATTTATAAGAAAACCCCCAATAACAAAAAGTCCTGCCATTATAATCCCAACCCCAGAGATAATTATATTTTCAGTAGTCCATGTTCCGCCAATAATAGCTCTAAAAACCTGATACGCCACATAAATCATTATCACAATTATAATTACTCTAAACAATGCATAAATTATCTCCTTTAAATCTAAATCTTCAGCCATCCTAAATTTTTAGCCAGCCATAAGAAAAATAATATCGCTAGAACTAACAATAGCCATCTAATAATTTGTAAAAATAAAATCCTTCTTTTATCCATTTAGTTCTCCATTTATTAAGGTTTAGATTCGCCTATTATAAACCCTAACAAAAATCCACCCCAAAACATACCCCATAACATACGCCTGCACAAGCCCCACAAACAAAGTCCAGTCGTCAAACAAAAACCCAATTGGGAACTTTTCAATAAACGCATACCCCGAATACCCGCCGAACCACGCCAGCACAGCATAAAACAAAACCATAATCACTCCCAAAATTCCAAGCGCATGTCCAAACGCATATGCATCAAGCCCGCTCGTCCTCTTGAACAAATTCATCACACCTCTTCTTTTCACCATGAATTATTTAAGGGAAATTTGTATTTAAATGTTACTTTTGTTCGCCAAAAGGATTTATTCTTGTAATGCAATGGGTGCAAAAGTTACTCAACTCTAAAGCTCCATTGCTTTCAAAATGATATCTCGGCATATTTACTCTTGCAAAATTTCTCGCTTCATTCGCAGCCCATATCAAGTCGCTCGGCTCATTGTAAATAAGAGAATCTAATCCAAGATGTTTTCTTCTTTCTTCCAAATCCCTATATTGGTTTGCAATATGTTCATCAGGAGTCTTCATGTCTACTCCGCCCCAAGGACATATATCTATAACCGGAGGAAATCCTATTCTTGCATGAATCTGTCTTGCTCCGGCAAGTCTAAGTCTATTGATAAGTTTGCGTGCAGTATGTCCTCTAACAATAGAATCATCAACTAAGTACCCATCAGGGTAACGCCCTATATTGCTCTCTAATAGCACAAGTTTTTGTCTTGCTTCCTTTTGTCTTGTTGCATCATCAGGAGAGATAAACGCTCGTCCAGAATATCTCTGACGACGAACCCATGATGTATAAGGGTTTCCTGTTTCTCTAGCAAATCCCTGCGCCCAATCTATTCCAGAAAACTCAACAGGAACAGTGACAAAACCCCTGTTCTTGTCTTCAGGATTTTTTCTTCCCAATGCCATGCCGCCAAACTCTCTAAATAAAGAAACAGGTATTCCATCTATAACTGATGCGCTGTTGGCAAAATAAACAATCTCAAAAATGTCAAGAGAATAAGGAACTTTTTCTTTATCAGGAAGTTCAAAAGTTTCTTCGCCGTCTCTTCCAGCATGAAATATCTCTCCTGGTTGAACATATCTTTCAAATTCCATCATTAAATCCAGCGACGAGAAAACGCAGCTTTCTGAAAAGACTCCGACAGCTTGACTATTTCGGCCAATACACAAAGGTTTTAGCCCCCGGGAATCTCTTACAGCATAAAGATCTCCTCTGTCAGTCAAAAGGACAAGAGAGTATCCCCCGAGTATCTGTTCTGAAGCATATCTGATCCCTTCAACAATATCATCTTTCTGCGCGATTAATTTGCCTATAACTTCTGAGTCGCTTATAAAATCAAAATTATATTTTCCAGTCCAATTTCCAGATTCATCTAAAACTCTTCCAGTGCTAAAAGTTTTTCCTTCAGAAAATAATCTTCTTGCAAGTGCAGCAGAATTATATATTGTTCCGTTATGTGCAAATGAAAAATCTCCGAAAGAAGCTCTTTCATCAAGTGGCTGCCTATAGTCATCTCCCCCGGGTCCAACAGTTCCATATCTGTTATGGCCTATTCCAGAGCTTCCTACTAATCCATTAAAAATAGAGTCTTTACAATAAAAAGGCACAACACCATGTTGTCTTCTTGAAACAAGTCTTCCATCAGAAACAAATGTACCCCCATGGGAATCTTTCCCTCTGTTTTCCAGGTGTTTTTGTCCCTCATGCAGCATCAAGCCAATGGGATAATTCTTCGTCTTAGAATAAATTCCTAACACCCCGCAATTATGTTGAACATCCCCCATAACTCAAAAACAAAACCCACCTTCTTAAACTTTATTCATCTCAAGCATACATTTCAAAAACAGCAACGTTTAAAAACAAAATTTATTAAGATAAATTAAGCCTTGCTAGTTAAGTGGTTATAACACTGGCCTGTCGCGCCGGAGTCCCGAGTTCGATTCTCGGGCAGGGCGTTTTGATTCCCTCTCAAGGACATCTTTTCCCCTGTCAAGTAAATTAAAAATCCTTTTATAGCACTCCAATTTAGTCTTTCGGTTTTTTATTGGAGTGCTATTAGGGAACCAACACCGAAAGATTTAGTTGGTTCACTATATATTCCTTTACCGCAACTGCCCTAAAAGGCCTGTCCTCAATAGTTCTCTTCAGAGAATCATGGCTCATCAAGCTCCCATAACCCGCAACAAGATATTTCATTAATCTTTTAGGATTTAGAATTTTAAATATGTTTTCAAATCAAAACTTTCTCGCATTTATTTTCAACACATTTAGCTTTATAATTTCCATTTATTCCGCCGATGCATGCGAGGCACAAAGAATCAGGATCTTTTGTAGGGCATCCAGGATTCCAATTTACACTGACAGAATCAACAGCTCTGTCTGCAGAGTCATAGCTCTTGCATCCTAAGGGGTCGCACGGCAGGCACTCCAAGACTTTTGAAGGAACCGTTAAATAGCAGTCGTCGTCATCGCTGCAGGTATAGTCCACATTATAATTCTTATTATCAGGGCTTGAGTCATTTTCGTTTGAGCCAAGACCAATCAAATCAAAAAAATAGCCTCCAAAAAAATAACCCGCACCCAAAACAACCGCCGCCAAAATCAATAGTTTTATCATAATAAAAATTGGTGGAAGAGTTATTTAAACATATAGAAGATTAATTACCTATATAAAAATCAGTAATTCATTTCATCTTTATAATTTTCTTCATGAGGGAAGCTCTTTGTTACTTTAAGCCATACAATAAAAGAAGTTATAACCGCAAAAAAAATTATTGCCTGTCCAACAGTATCATGAAAAATAACTAAGATATTGGAACCAAATTCCCTTGATAGTATAATTCCAATGATTATCCTTAAGGCGTTTATAAAAAATAATAAAATTACAAAAGGAACCGCAAATAATTTCTGTTTAATAGAATATTCAGGAATTATAAAAACAACAACAAGGAACATCATAAATAAAATAATTCCGCTACATTCAGCAGATAACTGAATAGCATAGTTATAATCTTTAATAAATACAATTACATAATCTTTATAATGATAAGTAGGAATTCCAAAATACTCAAGAGTTTTAGATATTAATGAACCAGTAATCTGAGGGAAAGGATAATAATTGGGAAAAGAAATAACGGCATAGCTAAAGATAATTAATATAAATAATAAATTAAATCCCAATTTAAATTTATTTTCTATTTTCATCTTGTGCCCCATCTAGTAGTTTTCATAGTTAAAAGAGAAAATATTCTAACTGGTATGAGTAGGAAAACATGAAGTATCGCGTATATTGGAAACAAAAAGAAAGATTTATCTTTTGTCCTAATAAGTGCATAGAAAGAGCGAGCAAAAGCAATGCTCCCTAAGACGGTTAGGTATCCATAAAGATAAATTATGCCAAATGTAAAAGATCTATAAATCATATAAATAAGAGAAAAGAATAAAAGTAAAGGCAATATTGTTTGTACAATCACATCATAAATAATATAAGGGTGCAATGCGAAAGGTTTTCTGATAATTATCCTAATTGTCCATAATAATTCCCTATAAAAACTTCGATTCCACCTTGCTTGTTGTCTTAACCATTTTTTTATATTAGAAGGGACATCAGTTTTGGCTTTTGCTTTGGGCTCAAACTTAACTTGATAGCCTCTTTCTAAAACAAGGTTAGTTAAATGACGATCGTCTCCATAAGTACAAAATTCTCCCAAAAACCTTTGAGATATATATTTATCTTTAACCTTATTAATCACTGATTTTCTATAAGCTGCTAGAGGACCGCTACAACAAAGAACTGTACCAAAAAGACTCTGTGCAGCTCGTTCTTGATTAAATGCTGTCCAATATCTACAATCAATTAGTCTTGTTAAAATATTTTCTTTATTAATAACACGTACATCTCCTGTAACTGCTCCAATAATAGGATCTTTAAACTTCTGAACAAGATTTGCAATAGTATTGTGCCTTAAAATTGTATCGCTATCTATTGTCACAATTATCTCAACATCATTAACCTTATCAAAAGCATGTTTTTGTGCATGTCTCTTCCCCTTGTTTTTTTCAAACTCTTCAACAACAAGATCTTTAAGTTCTATCTCTTTTTTAAAATACCCTTTAATCTTTTTTATTGTTTCCCTATCACTACTTCCATCATCAACTAACATTACTTTAATTTTCCCTCCATATTCCTGTCTTAATGTAGAATCTATTGACCTCTTTAGAGATTCGTAATCTTCATTATATGAAGGAATAACTATTAATACGCTTGGAGTAAAATTTCCATCAAATTTCTCTTTCCTCATTTTTAAATAATATATATGGGCTAAGTTTAATTGTATAAAAAGATGAGTAAGAGCTATAGCTCCATACCACAAGAGTATGTCAAAAATAGCCATATTATTACTTTCTCCTATATAAAAGATACGCAATAAACATCCCAAAAAGAGAGGCAACTAATACTATTGGGAAAATTGGGACCCTTATTATGTTAGAAGATATTGGGTCAATGTTTAGCCCATCTACAATTGCGAATATTTCAGAGTCCTCTTCATCTCTAGTAACGTTAAAAGACCTTTTAATAGAAGCTCCTGGATATACAATACCAAACTCTTGCATATTCAATGGACTTACTTGCCATCCAGAGGGAATATTCTTTAAACTAGCGAACACATCAAATGCCCTTGTAGATCCTATATTTTCTAATGTAACTGTAGCTTCAAAAGTGTCTCCAGCATTTTTTATAGGACCGCTAACATTTAAATTAACCAATACATTTGCAGAGGGCAAGGCAGATTTATCCAAATATTCTCCAATCATTATTCCATTGTGATTGTTTCTCACCCACCAAGTATTATTTAAAGAAAACTCTCCCCAGAAATAACCTTCATTAATTGGGAGATTAACAAAACCAAAAAAAGAGCCATTAGGATGAATAACCCCCCAAATATTACCTTTACTATGAATAAGGTTTCCCTCAATAGAGAAATATAATTGTGCTATAAAATTACCATTAATCCCTATATCCATAATAACAAAAGTTTTTCCAACATGATCCCACATAATTCTCCGTTGTAATTCACCATCATTTAGTATCCTATCAGCTTCATCAAAACTATTTGGGATATTATTCAAATTATCAATCTCAATATTTTTAAATTCAGAATTATCCACACGTTCTTTAATAGCTTCAAAAAAAGAATCTTCTTGTCCTGCTACAACACCAATAAATAATAAAATCCATATAGCCAACGATAAAATTCCTTTCATATAGATTTACCCACTATTGCTTTTAAATAGTTTATTATACTCAAGTAGATATTGAAAAAAACACATCCTCTTCTCACAATCTAAATTCTTTTATATCCAAAACACTATTAAATTACATGCAAATCCTAAAAGGCCCGGGTAAATTCAGCGCAATAATCACCAACTTTGTCAGGTTTCTTTTAGTGCTGGCTTTAGTCGGCTCTTATTTAAGAGGACGCCCATTGCTCACAATTTTTATTGCAATAACAATATTAGCAACTTATATCCCAAAAATCATGAAGAAATTTTTCAACATAGACACAAAGTCAGAAGCCCAGATAATTATGCTTCTTATGATTTACGGAACATTATTCTTGAGCGAAGTCCGCGGATTTTTTCAAGGTGCATTGTGGTGGGACGTCCTGCTGACTTTCGGCGCAGCTTCAATAGTAGGTTTTATAGGATTGACAATAATTTATTCAATGTATCAGGATGGTTTGATAGACACAAGCCCATTCATGATAATCCTGCTGTCATTTTCATTATCATTTGCAATAGGTGCATTATGGGAAGTCTTTGAATTTATAGTAGACACATCATTAGGCTTCAACCTCCAAAAAATCGGCACCGGCGACACAATAAAAGACCTGTCAATCTATGCAATAGGCGCAATAGTTGTTTCATTCGGCGGATATTTATACATGACTTACAGCAGAAAAAATATTTTAAGTTCTTTAATACTGAAATTCATGCAGAGAAACCCCAGATTATTCAAATCAAAAAAACACTTAGAAAATCCATCGGAAAAAATAGCAAGTCTAATAAAAAAAGGCGAAGGCCCGAAAATGGAATTTAAATCAACATTAAGAACAAATCTTCATACAGGAGAAATAGACAAAAACATTGAGCTCGCAATTTTAAAAACAATAGTTGCGTACTTAAATTCAGAAGGCGGGACATTGCTTGTAGGAGTTTCCGACGACGGGAAAATCGCAGGATTAGAAAAAGACAATTTTGAAAACAACGACAGGTTAAAGCTCCACTTGGGAAATCTGATAAAACAGCATATCGGAAGAGAATTCTTTAATATGATTGAATACGAATTGTTTCCTGTTGAAGACCGCCACGTCCTAAAAATAGACTGCCTCCCAAGCGATAAACGAGTATTTCTGAAAAACGGAAAAGAGGAAGAGTTTTACATAAGGAGCGGCCCGTCAAGTTCAAGGCTTTCAGGCAGCGCACTAGTAGATTATATAAATAACAGATTCAAATGATTTAAATGACAGATTATAATTTTAAAAACCTTGTCTTTGAAGGCGGAGGCGTTAAAGGCATTGCATATTGCGGAGCCCTGCAGATTTTAGAAAAGAAAAAAATCCTGCAGCAGATAGAAAGATTTGCAGGCACATCTGCCGGAGCCATCACAGCGTCGTTCCTCGCAGTGGGGTTGACCGTAAAAGAAATTGAAGAGCTATTATGGAAAACAAATTTTGAAAAGTTCAAAGACGAAGGATTTTTCATAAAAAACATATTTCAGGTCTTCAGAAAATACGGATGGTTCAAAGGAGACGCATTTCAAAAGTGGTTTGAAGACGCAATATCAAAAAAAGTTGATAGAAAAATAACATTCAAAGAATTAAAATTAAGAGGAAAAGAATTATACATCGTAGGCACTAATTTGGACAAAAGCACCTCTGTTATATTCAGCAGCGAAACATTTCCGGAAATGCAGGTTTCAAAAGCGTTAAGGATATCTATGAGCATTCCTCTCTTCTTCAAATCAGTAAGATTTGATAATAATACTTTTATAGACGGGGGAGTTTATTACAACTATCCGATAAATTTGTTTGATAACGAGAAATATTTATTTAATCAATTAAATTGCTCATCAGCCCCATATGACAAAAGAAAAGGCGCAGTCTACAACAAAGAGACTTTAGGATTAAGAGTTGACAGCATTGAGGAGATATCGCTGAATCTGGGAAAAATAGATGCAGTAGAAAAAAGAATAAGTTCAATTAAAGATTATTTAATCTCCATAATAGAAGGTCTTACAGAAATGGCAAACAGAGCCCACTTGCATAAAAACGACTGGCACAGAACAATTTACATAGAAAACCCCGGAGTAAAAACAACAGATTTCAATCTCGCCTCAAAGCAAAAAAGTCTGCTGGTAAAAAAAGGAAAGCTCGGCGCATCAAATTATTTCAAATGGTTTGACAGCCCATCGGAAAAACCTCTTAATAAATAACTAAATCGGTCAAATTTTTATAGGCCCAATCTTTTTCAAGAAGATATAGGGTTGCCCGCACACAATTTTTATTTCTTTATCAAATTTACTTTCTCTTGCAATTCTGCGGAGATTCTTAATATTGTCGTGTGTTTTTTGACCAGAGGATATAGTGATATGTTGAGCGAAATTTTTCCCGTCAATATTTTCAAAATTGTCAATATCTTTTCCCAAACTATTTATAATTTCATTGTGGAATTTATCAATTTTAGGATTTCTCTTAAAGTTTAACAAAACCCCGACATCGTCATGTTTTGTTCCAACCTTTATTCCTCTAACTTTGACTTCAAGTGGAAGGTATTTCAGAGAAATTTCTTTCAATTTAGGAGCCAGCCGAAGTATTTCTTTGTTTGAATATTTTTTATGATAACCCAAATATTTTATGGTTATATGCATTCGCATTGAATTTGTCCTAGGGTATTTATAATCTTTTTTTATAAACCAATTAATATAAGGTCCAATTTCTCTTTTATATTTAAGAATGTAAGGGTAATATCTTTTAGGAACAAAAATTCCAAATCCAAACACTTTATTGTCGGTAATTTTTTTATATTTCACTAAGATTATAAAAGTACGATCTATAAAAAGTTAACTCTAAACTACCGCCAGATTTAAATAATAATCTCCTTTATTATCTCCGAGGTGAAAATGAAGCTTCTAAAACAACTAATAAATCTCAACGGCGTAAGCGGAAATGAGCATGATGTCAGGGAATTCATAATTAAAGAATCTAAGAAATATCTCAAGAATATAAGAGTGGACAACATGGGGAATGTTGTTGCAATAAAAAAAGGCGTCAGGCCAAGAATAATGTTCCTCGCTCACATGGACGAAATCGGCTTGATGGTAAGAACAATTGATAAATACGGAAAAGTTTCCATGAGCACAATAGGCGGAATAGACCCCGCTGTTCTGCTGGCGCAGAGAGTTTATATAGACGGCAAAAAAAGAGTCGGCGGAGTGATAACAACAGACTGGATTTTGAATGATTCAGAAAACGCACCGAAAAAATTGCAGATAGAAGATTTATATATTTATACAGGTCTGGCAAAAAGAGAGCTTGAAAAAAAAGGCGTTGAAATAGGAAACTACATAAATTTTTCAGAAGCATGCAATTACTGCACTCTTGGCTCGGAGAATATAATCGGGGGCAAGGCATTAGACGATAGAATGGGCTGTTTTGTTCTGCTTGAACTGATGCGGACGATGAAAACAAAAAACGAAATAAATTTCGTTTTCACAGTGCAGGAAGAAATTGGATTATACGGCGCCAAAGCTTCAATTTTCGGATTAGAGCCTGACTACGCAATTGCAGTTGATGTCAGCGGACACGACGACGAGAAAGGAAGAGTATTAATAGGAAAGGGCCCCACATTAACAATTAAAGACGCAGAAATGATAGGCAACAAAAATCTAAATGAGTATCTTGAAAAAATTGCAAAGAAATTAAAGATTCCCATGCAAAGAGAAGTCAGCGACGTCGGCACCACAGATGCGACATCAATCTTCGCCGCAAGAGGCGGGGTCCCCTCATCAGTCCTTGGTGTTTCAGTAGCAAACGTTCACACAACAACAGGCGTCGCCCACAAAAAAGACATTGAAGGCGCAGTCAAAATCCTCGCGCAATTTTTGAAAAATCCGCCGCCGATTAAAATGGTTTAGTCTTAAGATTAACCAAACATTTTTAACCATCTAAATTATTAATTAATACGAGAAACAAAAATGGAGCTCCTGCAATTCGCCGACGAACTAGGTCCTGAAAAAATAATAGAAGTCTACGACGTAGAGACAGGAATGAAAGGCTTCGTTGTAATAGACAACACAGCATTAGGCCCTGCAAAAGGCGGAATAAGAATGACTTCTTCAGTTGATGTAAAAGAAGTTTTCCGTCTGGCAAGAGCAATGACTTTGAAAACAGCACTCGCCGATTTGCCTTTCGGCGGAGGGAAAAGCGGAATAATTTACGACGAAAATAAAGACAAAAATAAAAAAGAGCAGTTCATAAAAGCATTCGCAAAAGCAATAAGAATAATTTCTCCGTCGCATTATATCGCAGCTCCGGACATAAACACCAATGAGAAAGATATGCAGGCATTTGTTGAAGCAAACGGCAGTTTCAATTCAGCAACAGGAAAACCTCTTCAACTATGTCAGGAAATAGACGGAAAAAATGCATGCGGCCTTCCGCACGAATTAGGAAGCACCGGCTTTGGAGTCTCGCATTCAACTCAAGTGGCTTTAAAGCACGCAAAAATCCCAATTGAAAAAGCCGCTATAGCAATAGAAGGTTTCGGCAACGTCGGAACATTCACATTCAAAAGTCTCCAGGAGCACGGCGCAAAAATCGTCGCCGTAAGCGACAGCAAGGGCTGTTTGTACAATCCAGAAGGAATTGACTTTGAAGAAATTTCAAGAATAAAAAAAGAAAAAGGCTCTGTGATTTACGGAAATGGAAAAAAACTCCCAAACAAAGAAATATTTGAATTACCCGTTGACGTTTTAATCCCCGCCGCCTTGCCGGATGTAATAAACCGAAGCAACATGCACAAAGTAAAAGCAAAAATAATTGTTGAAGCCGCAAACATTCCAATACCCTTGGATGTTGAAGAAGAGTTGAGCAAAAGAATTTTGATAATCCCTGATTTTGTAGCAAATGCCGGCGGAGTTATTTCAAGCTACGCAGAATATATAGGCGAAAGCCAGAGTTACATGGAAAAATTAATCAAAGAAAAACTCCTAAAAAACACAGACATTGTTTTAAGTGAGGCATTCAAAAAAAACATCTCGCCAAGACAAGCCGCAGCAAAAATTGCAATGGAAAGAATTAAAACTGCAATGAAAAAAAGAAGCAAGCTCTAAGGCTCTTTCAGCTTATACGCGTCTCCAATAGCCCGATAAGGATAGTGGCTCATATTTGAACCAATTCTCTCAACCTCATATCTCACACCAAACACATTGCTATATCAAAGCTTTCTCGCTTCGCCAGCAAGTCTTTCATTATAGTGCACCAATTTAGTCTTTCGGTTTTTATTGGTGCACTATTAGGGAGCCAACGCCGAAGAACTTAGTTGGTTCACTATAGCTGTATCAAATGCCTGGACAGCACCATTTCCATTCATACAAGTTCCATCAACCATAATTGGCCTCACAGAAACTAAATCAGGAAAACACTCCAAACCGCCGGCATCTCTGAATGATTGAGTATGCAACTTTACATCAGGAACTTTATTTATCCTATAAAAATCAAATCTCGCTTTATAAGGATTTATTTACTACACTATATAAAAAATAAAATAACAAATATTTTTTAACTATGCTCAAGCAGCTTTTCTAAAACTAGGTCTTTCTTCAAAACTCGGTTTCTTATGCTTTGGATAGCACTCTTTGCAAAATACGTCTCTGCCTTCTGTCGGCTTGAACGGAACTTCGCACTCTTGCTTGCAGTCTGCGCATACAGCTTTATGCATTTCTCTTGGCCCAAAATCTCTTCTGAACCCGCCGCCCCCCCCTCTGTCTCCGCCAAAACGCCTTCCGCCGCTGCGACCCCCACGATTGTCGTTAAATCGATTCATTGTTTAACCTCCTTGCATTTATTAACATTTTATAAATTATAATATCCCATTTCTTTAAGAAAAAGACTTCTCCTTGATTTTCATGTATTAACTGAAAAAAGCCCCTTTATATATTTATGCCTCCTTTATTATTCCACAATAAACACGCCTTTCATTCCGTTTTCCCTATGCTTTCCAACACTGCAATAATACTCAAAAGTTCCCTTCTTGTCAGCAGTAAACTCAACAAAAGTTGACCCGCCAGCGTTCACTTTTTCAGTAGCCGCGCCAAACTCGTCAACAACCCAATCATGAAATCCCTCTGTGCTTGTAAATTCAATTCTCACTTTATCACCTTCTTTCACTTTAATCACCGGATTTTCGGCACCATTAATAAAAAATCTTAAATTCGCCCCGGTTATAACAAAAGTTTTCGCATCATCCAAGATAACTTTTCCCTCAATTTTCTGCGAAGGTCCGGTAATAAAATACAATCCAACAAAAGACACAATCAAAACAGCAATTACTCCGGCTAAAATTCTTTTCATCATAAACTTAAAATGAAATTATATTTAAATCTTTCGCGGATTCATTATTTTTAATTTCCAATCCAGGCAAAACTCATCAGCTCCATTCAAGAAAACAACAAGCGTCGCAAAAGCCAGCCCAAAATCCCTCACTCCCAGCGGAGTAAGTCCGATAGAAAAAACAATTCCAAAAAGATGCAGAGAAAGAATCAGCGACGAGAATTTAGAATAAAGCCCAATCAAAAGAAAAATTCCCAAGCTCAATTCAACCACCCCATTCAGAACAACCCAATTATTTGAAGTCATAATTGTGCCGGCAAGAAAATCAGGAACAAACCCTGTCCAATTGTCAGGAGCATAAACTTGCTGAAAACCAAAATACAAAAACACCAAGCTCATTGATATTCTCAATAGTGGCTTTGCAATTTTTTCTTTATGTATCATTATTCAAAATCCCCGACAACATCAAAGTCGCCGATAACAACCCCCGCATTCATAAGCGTCTTAACTTTGCTTTTCCCGTGCTGTTTAGTAAAAGCTCTTTCAAACTTTTCAGCGGTCCCGCAGTAAGGAAGTATTGCTCCGTCGCTTCCAGGATGCCTCGGTAAAAACGAGGTTATAGCACTCCAATTTAGTCTTTCGGTTTTTTATTGGAGTGTTATTAGGGAACCAACACCGAAAGATTTAGTTGGTTCACTATATATCATAAACTTTTCGGTCATAAACAACCCAGCAGTCATCCAAATCAGAATGTTTGCCAAGCTCTTCAGCACTTATTCCGGAAAGCTCTTCAATTTCAGCATCGCCAAGTTCGCCGCCAACAGCATTAGAAGACAATTTATCGTCAAGCTCTGAATTTCCATTCTGCGAAAGTCTAATCAAAGAACTGGCGCCAATCACAAAAAACACAATTAAAACTGCGAGCAATAATCTGCTTTTCATCATGAAATTTAAGGCATATAATTTTTAAACATTTCTCATTTGAAAGTTGAGTTGCGAAAAAGGAGTAGCTTTAAATAAAAAAGAGTTTTAATAGCCCCATGAAAAAAAGAGCAATCGGCTTCATCTACAACACAAAAAGGCCGACAATAGAGGAAAAAAAATTTTTCAAAGTAGCCGACAGAATGAACATAGAGCTTGTCCCATTTAATTTGGCAGAAGAAATAATAGAAAAAGAAATAGAAGAAAAAGCAAAAAAATGCAAAATTATTTATAATGACATTGGAGACTATCTGGCGGAAGAATTAGTCAAAACATTAGAAACCTTCGGAAAAAAAGTCGTTGAAGACTCAAGAGCTTTCTACGATATGGAAGACAAATGGATTCTCTTTTTAAAATGCAAAAAAAATAATATCCCCACACCAGAAACAATTCTCCTCTCCGCGAATATAGAAAGCATGAAAAAAGAATTAAAAGACTTTGCGCATTGGCCAGTCGTCTTAAAAAGAGTTCAGGGATGCAGAGGCGAGTTCGTTGAGCGCGCTGAAAACATTGACGAGGCAGTAAAAGTAGTAAAGAGCTTTTGGGAAAAAGGAAACGAAAGAATGCCGATAATAGCGCAGGAATATATCAATTCAGATTCTTACAGAGTCACAACAATCGGCAGCGAGATAGTTCAGTCAGCAATAAAAAGAAGAAGCGGCTGGAAAGCAACCGGCTGTTATCCAGACAGATTATACAAATTCAAAATTGACGACGAGCTTGAGAAAATAGTTAAAAAAATGATAAAAATAAGCGGCATAAAAATCTGCGGAATAGACTTCGCAAAACAAGACGGAAAATGGCTTGTCATAGAAGCAAACGCCGAACCCTCTTTAAAACTCTTTGACTGCGAGCACGAAAAGCTTATTGAAAAAACTCTGGAGCTGCTTTTGAGATTAAAATGATTTTTTGTTTGGATAAAGTTTGCTAAATTTTTTTATTTCTCTCAAATTAATTTTTGAGCAGATAATTCCCTCTTTGCTTTTAATCTCCTTAATTATCTTATGAGGTCCGGAAATCGCCGAATAAGAAATTAAATCTTTATTGGTCATAACAGGATTAACAAGCGCAACGAAAAATAAATTTTCAAATGCCCTAGACGAAATCATGGATTTTAATAATATCAATTCTTTATTCTTATGATCAGAATCGTGCGCACTTTCTTCGTAACACCATTTAGACGGGCAAAAAACTATTTCTGCGCCGGATTTTTTCATCTTCCTGAACAATTCCGGGAAAGCCAAATCCCAACAGATAGCAATTCCTATTTTTGCGAAATCAGTTTTATAGGTAAATATTTTTTTGCCTGGCTTGCCATCGTCATCGTAAAGATTTATTTTTTTGTATCGCCCCCTGATTTTTCCATTTCTATCAATTAAAACTGCGATTTTGTATGGTTTTCTTTTAACCAAAAAGCTGTCCGTAACAATTGCCCAGATAGAATTCTCTTTACATGCATTCCTGATCTCCTTTATTAAATTATTACTGAACTCCAAATAATCTGTTTTATGAACGCAAGTTTCAGGGAAACATATTATCTCGGCTCCGATATTTTTAGCTTTAGCAATATACTTTTTTATTTTTTCAACATTATGTTTTTCTGCAGTATCAAAATACTTTATTTGCGCAAGAGCAATAACAGGATTTCTTTTTTTCATAATTAAGATAATCTTATTATATATTTAAACCATAGCAAAATTGTGCCTATCTTTCTTTCTCCCCCTAACCCTCCCCCCAACCCCCCTCCTAAACATCCTCCAAACCTCCTCATAAACCCCATTAGGTATTTTAACCGCTTTCTGATTAACAAGCTTCTCAATCTTCTCCCCAAAATTCATAATTGCATTCTCGTTTCCAAGTTTAACTTGATTTTTTAACTCATTTAATATAACCCCCCAATCAACTTTGTTCTTGTTAATAATTGAGATTATGTCATCTAAATCTTTTGCTCTGGATGTTGCGCTTTTCATTATTAAAATATCATTTACATCAGCGACTTTGATAATAAGATTGCCAAATTCATGAATCTGTCTGGCTCTTTCTTTCATTGCATCAGAAAAAGTTGAACTAATAACCTTGTTCATAAACATATCAAAGCGGCAATCACCAAGCTTGAGCATCAAAGGAGAATTATTTCTTAATCCATAAACCAAGGTCACATCAGACTCCTTTGCTCCAAGTTTTTTCAGTGAGTTAATAAATTCTTCTCGGTCATTCCTTTTATCAAAAACAAGATCAACATCTAAAGTTGAATTTTTTATCCCTCTAAGCATCATAGCAGTTCCGCCAATAGCATAAACAAATATTTTTTTAGCAATAATTTTTCCTATGGCAACCAACATTTGCTCTTGTTGCTCAATATCAATCATTTTTTATAATCCTCCAAATCAGAACGATTTAATGGAATATAAACTTTCCATTTTTTTTCAATATCCTTGAAATCATCTGAAGATATATTGCTGACAATATGTATAAACTTTTTAGTCTTTTTTTTCTGTGCCAAATGCAGAAATCTTTTTGGCATTTTTCTTACTTTTCTGACAACTCTTCGTGCAATTTCATAAAGTGCGGCAACTTCTCTAACTAAATTTTCTTTTTTGGCAAGTCTATACAACAAACACCAATCAGATATTTTTCTAAACAACACTAAAGATGCAATAATATAACGAACATCTTTTTGTTTTAATGCATAAATAAGAGCTTCCTCGTAAGAAGGCTCTCTGCCATGCACGTAATAAGCATCAGACGGCACAGCCAAAGCAAAACTCGCAGAAACGCTTTTAGAAGCCTCATTTATTTTTTCAGTATAAGACACACCACTTTGCTTATTTTTCATAGAGATATTATACAATCTTTTCTTTCCGGCCCCATAGCTTGTTTTTACAAACCCAAGTTTCCTCAACCTATGCACAACATAAATCGCCTTAACTCTGTCAATCTTTAATCTTGCCGCAAGAGTCTCCAAAGTATAAAAGCCCTGCAATTTTTCAGCTAATTTCTCATATTTATTGCTTCCCTTTATCATTATTAAATGTATGGCTTTTAATATATAAATCTTTCTATTTTAACTATCATTATTAAATGTAGGGTAATTAATATATAAATAAAGTCAAAAAAGCCAGCATAAAATATTTAAACATCCACCAAAAAATAAAAAACGCCCGGACCCGGATTTGAACCGGGGAATCCCGAAGGAAACGGGATTAGCAATCCCGCGCCGTAACCGCTGGGCCATCCGGGCTATTCAAATTAAAAACAAAAACAGCTTATAAGTTTTGTCATTGTCCTACATACCATTGTCCTATTCAATCAAACAGCTCGCTAAGACTACTGCCATTGCTTATTCTGTAAATTGCCTCTGCAAACAAGGGAGCAAATGGAACAACTTTTAGTCTGACATCTTCTTTTTGTTTAAGTGTGTCCCCGACGAAAAAAGCATCAAAGTGCGGCAATACATATTCAATCCCTTTCGTGAACAGACCATGAGTGCAATAACCATAAACTTTGCGCGCTCCCTGCTCGCGAACGACACTGCTTGCTTTTACAAGAGTTCCGCCGGAATCAACAATATCATCAACAATAAAAACATCCTTGCCAGAAACCTCACCAGAAATTCTCAATTTATCAACCTCACCCTCAATCTTTCTTACCTTATAACCAATAACAACTTGTTCTATCCCCATTCTTCTGGCAAATTCTTGAGCTCTGGTAGCACCGCCTGCATCCGGGCTCATCATTACCGTATTTTCAGAAGAAATCTCAAAGTTTTCACGAAGATACCTAATAACAATTGGAAAAGAGAGAAGATTATCAAATCTCGTTTTGTAAAATCCGTCAATTGCAGGATTATGTACATCAAGCGTTAATACACTGTCTACATATTCATCCACAAGACGAGCAACCACCCCCGCACTAATTGGAACTCGCGACTCATCTTTTCTATCCTGCCTCGCGAAGCGATGATAAGGAAATACATCAATAACTTTTTTAGCAGAAGATTTCTCTAAAGCTTGATTAATCAAACCAATTTCAAGAAACCATCTTGAAGGGTCTTTGTTTGAATCGTGAATAAAAAAACAAGACTTCCCGCGCACATTTTTTTCTATTCTCGGTTTTATCTCTCCATCTCTGAATTCTTTTATTTTGATTGGACTAAGCTCAAAATTTCCGCCCCGCGATTTTAAATCCTCAAAAATGTCCAGCGCAAAATTCCATCCAACACAGGCAGGGTCAGCGAGAATAACATATTCATCATTCATAACAATCTAAAAATTTAATTTGTTTAAAAAGATTATTATACAGCATTTCTATTTTTTGTCTTCTTCCTTTCCCACCCCCGCGCCAAAAAAGCCCCCGCCAAAGCCCCAATCAAATTAAAAACCAAATCCAATCCAGTGTTGTACAAGTCCCCAACGCCAGTTTGAGACAAAGAAATAAATGCGATAAATTCAACAACCTCATTCAAAGCTCCAAGCCCCATGCTCCCAATCCACGCAGCAAAAACAATCAGCTTTGACTTTTCAATATTTTTAAAATAAGGCGCAAGCAGCTGATAAACCACAATAGCAGCGACGGCAAACCCGTAAAAATGGATTAACTGATCCATTTTTAGTATGTAAAAATCCCCGCCTCTGTCAATTATATCAATCAGTCTAAGGCGGTAAACTGTCTTCCCTAAAATTCTGACACCGCCTCCGACCATATGCAAAAGCCCCCAAATAGAAAGCCCCCACAAAGCAAGATAGTCCAATTTTGTCTTCCTTAAATTAATCATGATAATCAGCCCAATCACTGCAATCACCGCAATATAAATCATAAATTCATAATTCCCAATAAGCAGATAATAAATCGCAAATCCAAAAATATAAATCGCATTAAAAAGCAAAATCAAAATTTCTCCTTTCTTCAGCATCTTACTTCCCCCATCGCCATCTAGGCCTCTCCCCCTTTATATAGCAAATTATAACTAAAACAATAATCAGCAAAAAAGCAAAAGGAACAAAATTGATCAATGTATCGCTCGCCGAATGAGATGAATAATTTATTATTTTAAATAATAAGATTTCAGCAATAGCAAAGAATAAAATAATCGCCCATCCCTGCCAAGTGCAAGGATACCAGCCCCAGCCATAAAGCTTTGCTTTGAACCAAATTTTATCGTCTGCTTTTTCCATTTTTGCTCATCCCAAAATTTATTTTAAAAGCCCTGACAAATGAAACAAGAGCAACAAACCCATTAACAATAATAAACGGCACATCAGAAATAATTATAGCATGAATAGCCAGAATTAAGCTCGCAACCCCGACAATAAAAAAGAAATGCCTCTTCCACTTCGTCAATTGCGTCATCCATGCAAACAAAAGCAAAACAAGCCCAATCCACCCGATATATTCAATCATTTTTACTTCCCTTCTTCACCAAGTCTTCAGCCCTCGCAATCATTTCTTTTTTCAGCCCGATAAAAATCCCCCCGTCCTTAGACCCAACATAGCTCGTTTCCCCGGGCTTTATAATATCATTCAACTCGTCAAGCTCAATATCCACATGCGTAACCGTCGCATTAGACTTCCCTTTAAGATGAATATAAACATCCGCCTTCCCAATCTTTATCTTTCCCTCTCCTGGTCCGCTCATGATTATGATTGGATTTTGTTTAATTTAAATATTGTTATCTCTTATTTTCTTCTTTCTTCTTTGACTCCTTTATCTTAAAGAATATTATCGCCGACGGGATCATTAACAAAGCAGACAATAAAATTGTATATCTCGCTCCGAGATAATCAACACTTAAACCAGCTAAAGGCATTGCTAAAATTCCAACAAACCAGATTAGCATACTCTCAACACTCCCAATAGTTGCCCTTAATTTGCTCTTGATAAATTTATGAAAATAAATTCGTTCAACAGGACGGCTCATGTGAACGAAAAATAAATAAGAAAAAAGAATAAACAATGCAAAGGAAATGGTCTCAACGAAAAAAACAAGAGCTACCACAAAAGCGCTCAATAAAACAGAAATTGATAAAAATTTTCTTTCATTTCCTCTTTTTAATAGTTTAATAGAAATAAAGGGCGCAAAAATGCTGACTGCACCCATAGCAGACCACATATAACCGAAAGCATGTTCAGGAAAGTTCAATCCCTGCAAAAATGTTATCCAAGCCAAATTTCCATTAAATGCACTTGCAAAAACAAGCAGCGAAGTAGCCATCAAAAACAAAAATAAAACAGGATGATTCTTAGCATATCTGATAGAAACATTAGATTGTCTTATAATATTTTTCAATGAACTTTTTATCTTAGCTTTTCTTTTAACAAAATGTTCTTTAGCAAAACTCAATAATAAAAATGTAACAAAAAAAGAAGCTCCTGCAAAAATCCATATTATAGAAACTCCAAATTGTTTTACTAAAAAAGCTCCAATCAAACCAGAAATAACTAATTCAATACCATCAATACTTCCACTTTTTGCAAAATATCCGTGCAAAAAATTCTTTTTTTCTTTTTTAATTAAATCTGTTACCCATGCTTCTCTTGCCCCAGAATTAAATGCTTCGCCAAGCCCGATAATTCCAAAAGCAAAAAGCAAAGCATAATAATTGCTTAAGAAAAAAATAGAAATTATTGTTATTCCATTAATTATTGCTCCCAACAAAACAGAAAATTTTCTCCCATAAATATCTGCAACAGCGCCAGTCGGTATTTCAAACAAAAGCCCAAATAAGGACATCATCATAAATAAAAGAGAAATTTGAAACAAACCAAAATTCAAATCTCTAAAATAAACAACTGAAAAAGCAGGCATAAAGAAAAGCATAGAAGAAACCAAGGATTCTAAATAAAACGGCCAAAGCAATTTAAGCTCTCCAGATTTAAAAAATCTCATGAATCCTCCAATGTTAAAATGTTTTTTAGCTTATTAAGTTATGCAAACTCTTTTTTATCCCTCAACCTCAAACATAGAAACAACCTCCACTCCTCCAACCAGCTCCTTCTCAATCCTTCTATCTGCGACGACAAAAACCCTCTTAGGTTTATTTTTAAACAAAGCCAGTGCCTCAAGCAAAGAGCCTCCTGTTGTAACAACATCATCAATCAAAACAAAATCTCCACGTGGCATTTCTCCTTTTAGCTTGCCATCTTTAACAATTGAAAATCTCCGATGATATCTCTCAGCTCCCAATGCAGCAATAATCGCCCCGCCAGTCGCAATCCCAACATAATGCCTCGCCGACGGCAAATTTCCCAAGATAGCTTCTCTCCAATAATTATTAGTTAATAGATAATTGATATCATAAAGTCTATCTGTCCTCCCCCCGCTGTGAAGCACAAAATCACCGCGTTGGATATATTTTTCAGGAAATCTTGATAAGCTCATTTTCTCTTTTTCACCTTTCTCAATTTCTCATAAGTCCCTATTTTCATAGCCTGAATATCCTTAATGTAATGCAGTCCAGACATCACCCCCAAGAGGCCAATAACAATAGACAGAGGAAGTGAGAAGTAAACCCACCAATGATAATAGACACTTAATATCACAGCAGGAAGCGCAAACCCTTGCAAGAACGTTGTAACTTTAGCAATATATCTTGCGTGCGGAAAGATGCCGCCGCTGAAAAATCCGACGAGAGCAAACGGAGCAGATACTATTTCTCTTAGCATTATCAGCAAAATCTGCCAGCCATGAATTGGCTCAAGCATCCCTTTAATCCCGAATACAAAAACAAAAATAAGAGAAGTTCCAATCCACAAAACCCTGTCCGCAAGCATATCTGCCTTCCTCCCGAAATCATTCGCCAAATTATATTTTCTCGCAAAATACCCGTCAAACCAGTCAGTCAGCGCAGCAATAACAAAAACAAAAACAACAAGCCGTATGTCGCTGTCAACAATAATCATATATCCTATAACGAAAGTCAAAACAATGCGCGAAACATTCAAAAACGTCGGCAAAGTCAGTATTTTTGTAGAATCTTTTATATCTTCAACAATTTCTTTCCTCACTTCTTTTATTGCAACCATGTTTATCATGTTAGATATTGGAAATTTAAGTTTAAAATATTAACGCTTTACAAATTTTTTGTAAAAAAATCTACAGTTGTTTTAATGACCTGTAAAATTTCACTTTCATTTTCGTAAGAGTGTCCTGCCCCATAAACATATTTAATAAACCCTTTTGATAAATGTTTAACTATTTCTTCAGAATTTTCTTTTGGCACAATTTTATCTTCTGTCCCCTGTATAACTAAAATAGGATAATTTATTTTTTTCAAAATGTCTTTGCTTATTTTTATATCCGTAAAATTATTTATTCTAGAAAATTTTATTCTTTTTAGATTATTAATATTTGATTTGGTATTGAGCCCAATTGCAGGTGCCCATAAAACAATTGCTTTAATATCTTTAGAGTTATAAGAAAGCAAAATGCCTCCGCCAAAACTTTTCCCGACAAAGCCTATTTTCTTGCATCCGATAGATTTTATATAATTAATTGATTCGTCAATTTTAAGACAAACCTCATTTAGGGTTTTATCTCCAATATCTTTCTCATCTTTCCATATATTAACTCTCAAAAAATAAAAACCCCTTTTCTTTAATTCATTGGCTAACAACCGATATCTTTTATCTTCTAAAGCATGACCTTTAATACCTGGGAGCAAAATAATTCCTTTATCAGATTTTCCTTCCGGTTTATCCAATAGTTTATCTATCCTCGCAAATTTCATCTAAAAATAAGAATCAGATAACTTTAAAAGTTCTTTTATATCCCTAATATCAGCGAGGTGGAGCAGCCTGGAGTGCTCACCGGGCCCATAACCCGGAGGTCGCGTGGTTCAAATCCCGCCCTCGCTATAACTTGCGGGATTTTTCAAATACTTCATCTCGGCTCTTCAAAGAGAGATGAAGTTGCCGTGAACTAAAAGTTCACGAGCACCCGCCCTCACTATAATTGGAAGGATTTTTCAGTTCCCAATAAATTTATATCCTCCCTCTCAATAATTGATCTATGGGATTCCTAAAAAACTCCGCAATCTTCATCCTTTCAATATTGGCAATTTTATCAATCATTCTGTTCTCACTCGCATTAACATTAAACACATTTCTCTATCCCGAAGTTTACATAAAAAGTTTTGAAGAAGCCGGAGTTTACGATTTCATCCAGAACAATTTGGACAAAGCGCAGGCGGCAACATTCATTGCAATACCGGAATCAGGGCCCAAAATTATAGTAGAAAACCTTCTGACAAATTTTCTCTCTTACATCCGTTCCGACGATAAAGAGTTAAATCTCACAATAAAAATAGACACGCAAAAACTAAAAAACTTTTTCATAGAAAGCGTTGAAAAAACCCCATTCTGTCAAAGTTCGCAGCAGCAGATACCCAAGGAGATTTGCCGTCCTCAAAACCAGTCAGCAGAAGAATTCTTAGAAGAGTTTCTCGCCGAAAAAAATCTTTCTTTTTTTGAAACCGACGTCGTTGATTTAAGCAATGTTTACGGCTTGGAAAAAGGTTCAGAAGGCAAAATTGCATTGGACAGAATAAGATATTTCATAGAAATTTATCAAAAAACAGCATTTATCCTCGGAGTAATAATCCTCGCAATCTTAATGATTATGTTCTTCCTCAAAGTAAACAAGCCATCATCATTCATCAAATTAATCTCCTTAATATCAATCACATCAGGAATTTTAATCGCCATGATTGCTTTCTCAATATCAAAGTCAATGACCTTAATCCCCCAGCAATCAGAAATAATAGTTAAGACAATTTTAGACTCAATAGCCTCGCCAATAAGCAGCAAGCTCTACCTTCACGCAAAAATCCTCGCAGGCGTCGGCATAATTCTTTTCTTTATCTCCTTCCTTGTAAAGAAAGCCTCTCCGAAAAAAGCCAAAAAACCCCAAACCCAAAAGCTTAAAAACCACTGATTTCTTGAATAATTATGTGTATGGGATGTGATAGTTTCGTAAGGGGAATGAACGGAGTAAGGAATAGTTATAGCAGTAGCAATTATAGCGATTCCTCGTCTTCAACCCCAAACAGCTATTCGCCAGCTTCATCTTCAGGGCATTCAACATCTTATTCTTCTGCAAGAGATAATTAATCTTCTGAATAAATCAGCATATTTTTATAATTATCTTTCTTATCAAATAAATGTTAATCTTAGGAATAGACGACGCCGGCAGAGGCCCCCTAATCGGCCCCATGATTCTCGCAGGCGTCTTAATAACAAAACCCCAAGAGCAAGCAATAAAAAAAGCCGGCGCAAAAGACTCAAAACTTCTCGTCCATTCGTTAAGAATAGAGCTGTCAAAAGTGATAAAACAAAACTCAATATCAGAAAAAATAATAAAAGTCTATCCCCAAGAAATTGACTCCTCAAAAAACCTAAACACCTTAGAAGCAAAAAAGTCCGCAGAAATAATAAATTCATTAAACACAAAAAAAGACAAAATAGAAGTCATAGTAGACTGCCCGTCAACAAATATTCCAGCATGGACTAAAACTCTTATTTCATTCATAGAACACAAAGACAATTTAACAATAAAATGCGAGCACAAAGCAGATGTAAATCATCCAAGCGTATCAGCAGCATCAATCTTAGCAAAAGTCGCAAGAGAAGAAGAAGTTGAAAAAATAAAAAAACAATACGGAAACATCGGCTCCGGCTATCCGTCAGACCCCGAAACAAAAGACTTCCTAAAAACGCACGGAAAACAATTAGCAAGTTCAGGCATCTTCAGAAAATCGTGGGCAACTTGGAAAAACCTCTTTCCCGCACAAAATGAAAATAAAAAGCAGAAAACTCTCGCTGATTTTTAATTTCGTAAATACTCTCTTAAAATTAAAAAACTCCCCTCTAACAAAGATATTTAAGTCAATCTTCATTACAAAATTTATGCCGAGAATTGCTGTTGCTCAAATTGAAGTTTTTGATGAATTAAACAAAAATGTAAAAAAAGTTCTTGATTTTATAGAAAAAGCTTCATTAAAAAATGCGGATATTGTTTGCTTTCCTGAATCCTGTTTAGGCGATGATTCTCTAAATATTAATTGTAGAGAGATTAAGTTAATTCGGGAAAAATGCAAAGACAATTCTATTTACTGCATTTTTGGCGCCCACATAAAAGAAAAGAATAAAATTTTCAATTCAGCAATTTTAGTTGACAGATATGGCAAAATTAAATATGTTTACAAAAAAGTAAATCTCTTTCCAAATCTTGATTTAAGAAAAACATCTCCTGGAAAAGAAAATAAAGTTATCCAAACAGATTTTGGGAATATTGGAATAATTATTTGTTGGGATTTCGCTTTTCCCGATTATATCAAAAAACTTTCGCAAAAAGGAGCGCAGATAATATTCTGCCCATCATATTTATTAATTAACTCTAAAATCAGCAGAGAGGTATTTAGAAGTTACCCTCTAACAAGAGCATTTGAAAATTTAGTTTATTTTATAAGCTGCGATGCTTTTACTGATGAAGTGCTTTCTGAAAGTTACATTTGCAGCCCATTAAAAATTCTGAATAAGATAAGGAATAGGGAAGGAATAATTTTTGCCAATTTAGATTTACAAAATATCAGTAAATTAAGAAAAATATATAATAACTTGGACAAATAACTTTTATATATCCTCACAACAATATCTCTACATGACCCACATAAAAAAACTGGTGATGCACGGATTCAAGTCATTCGCAAGAAAAACCGAAATAATTTTTGACAAAGGAATTAATACTATCGTGGGGCCGAATGGAAGCGGAAAGTCTAACATTTCAGACGCCCTCTGTTTTGTCCTCGGCAGATTGTCAATAAAATCCATGCGCGCCGCAAAAGCAAAAAATCTTTTATTCATGGGGACAAAATTAATAAAACCCTCAAAAGAAGCTTTTGTTGAAATTATATTTGACAATCACGATAAAACCTTTAACATTCCAAGCGAGGAAATCTCAATCAAAAGAATAGTCCGCTTTAATGGGCAGAGTATCTACAGATTAAACAACGAAACAAAAACCCGCGGAGAAATAATAGAAATGCTCGCGCACGCAGGCATAGACCCTTATGGTTTCAATTTAATTTTGCAGGGCCAGATTCAGGCAATAGTAAAAGCCCATCCCGAAGAAAGGCGGAAAATCTTGGAGGAAGTTTCAGGCATCGCAATTTATGAATCAAGAAAAGAAAAATCACTGCACGAGCTGGATAAAACCGACGAGAGATTAAAAGAAATAACCGCTGTCTTGAGAGAGAGAACATCATTCCTAAAAAATTTGGAGAACGAGAGAGCGCAGGCATTGAAGTTCAAGGAGCTGGAGCAGACAATAAACCGGTGCAAGGCGTCAATAATTCACAAAAAAATTGAGGAAAAATCCAAAGAACTTGAGTCAATAAAAAACTCAATTTATACAAAAGTAGAGCAGAAAAACAAGATGAAGTCCAAATCAGAAGAAACGCAGAACGAAATAGACTCAACAAATGAAAAAATAGAGAGCATAAACAAGCACATAAAAAAATCAACAGGAATTGAAAAAGAATCATTGCAGGAGTCAATATCAAATTTAAGGGCGGAAATTGAAGGCATGAAAGTTAGAATAGAAAACTACGAAAACCGAAAAGCAGAAATAGAAAACAGAATAAAGCACATGAATTCTTCAATTCCGGAATACGAGTCAGAAATAAAAGAGCTAAGAAAAAAATCCCCTTTAGTTGCGAAAAAGCAGGAAGAGCTGAAGAAGAAAAAAGAAGAGCTTAAAATTTTGGAGGAGGAAAAGAAAAAAATTTATTCAATAAAAACCGAAATAAATTCTTTAAGGGAAAGGGTGAAAGAAAAAGAATCCGCAGCAGTCAGAATAAACACAGAGTCAGATTCATTGCTGAAGCAGATTGAAGAATATACAATTGAATTCAGGCACGACTCAAAAGAAGCATGCGAAAAAGCAATAGCTCATGTAAAAAAAGAATTATCGTCTTTAAACGAAGCCCTTGCCAATTTATCAAAATCCGAATTAGCCAGCACAAAATTAATTTCGTCGGCAGAAACGCAGATAGAATCAGCAGAAGAAATAAAAAGGAGAATAGAAAAAATAGATGTCTGTCCTCTTTGCCAGAACAAAATGACTGAGATGCATATTCGGCATGTGATAACAGATTCAGACAGCAGAATAAAAAGCGCAAAATCAAAAATAAGCGAAGCAGAAAATGCAATCAGCGAAGTAAAATCAAAAAAAGAATCAGAAATAAATAAATTAAAAGATTCTGAAAAAGAATTATTCAGGCTGGAAAAAGAGCTATCAGCCCATTCCGTCGTCAGAGAAAAGCAGGCATACTTAAAGAGATTAGTTGAACAGCACGAAATTATATTGAAAGAAACAGCGCATTTAAAAGACAGGAAAGATGCATTGGAAAAAAAGTCAATAGATTCTTCAAATATAGAAGAGAGATACAGCGCAAGGCTTATGGAAATAGAAGAAATATCCTCAAGAACCGAGGAGGATTTGGACAGAACATTGCTTTCAAAAGAAAGAGACCTTGAAAAAATAATAGAAGTAATTAAGCGAAGCAAAAAAGATTTGGAAGAAATTGAAATAGAAATTGAAGAGTTGTCAACCACGATGGATGAAAAAGTCTCGCTGCTTGAGAAAAGAGAAATTGAAATAAAAGACCTGAATGAAAAATTCAAGAAACTTTTCGCAGAAAGGGATTCATTGCATGAAGATGCAAACAGAAAAAATCATATTCTTTATGAAGCAAGAAATATTATTGCCCAGATTGAAGAGCAGATAAACACATTGAAAATAGGGAATGCGCAGATAAGCGCGGCAAAGGAAGCTTTGGAAATGGAGCTTTCCGACGTGCCTGCAGGGACAGAGATTATAAAAGCAAGCATCAATGTTTTGGAAGAAAAACTCGCAAAAGCAAAAAGCACAATCCAGACAATAGGAGCAATAAACATGCGCGCACTTGAGGTATACGACGAGATAAAGCAGGAATACGACAGAGTTTACGAAAAAGTTGAAACACTCAAAAAAGAAAAAGAGCAGATAATAAAAATAATAGAAGAAATAGACAACAAAAAGAAAAAAACTTTTATGAAAACATTCAACAACCTAAACGAATTATTCAATCGCAATTTCTCGCAATTGTCAGCAAAGGGAAGTGCACTTCTCAAAATAGAAAACAAAGAAGACATTTTTTCAGGCGGTGTTGACATTGAAATAAAATTAGCTAAGGGAAAATATTTTGACGTCACATCTTTGTCAGGAGGAGAGCAGACCCTCGTAGCTCTTTCGCTTTTGTTTGCAATACAGGAATACAAGCCATACCACTTCTACATCTTTGACGAAATAGACGCCGCCTTAGACAAAAGAAATTCAGAAAGACTTTCAGCATTGTTAAACAAATACATCCAAAAAGGCCAGTACATAATAATAACTCACAACGATGCTATAATAACAAATTCAAACTTCCTCTACGGCGTCAGCATGCATGAAGGTGTTTCAAAGGTTTTGAGCTTGAAGCTGGATTAAGTTTATAAAATATTTGAAGAGTTATTACTCTGGTCTTGATATACCTAATAATCTTGCCCTTTGATGATAAGCAGTTACCTTTCTTCCTCTTAATGCGTCCAAATCCTTCCCAATGCATTCAAAATCACACATAAAATCAACTATCCTATCCAGTCCAGCAATTGAAACAGAAGCATAACCATAATCCCTTAATTTGACTGCAACCATTAACCCAGAATTCATTTTATCAACCTTATTTCTGTCAAAATCTATTTTATGTGTCATTCTATTTCCATCAACCTCAAAGAAATAAGCCTTGTCTATATTGCCAACATCCTTTCAGCAGCAACTAAATCTTCACTCTTCACAGGGAAGGGTGCATTAGTATAAACTCTCTTTCCAGCATAGTCTATGGTTTCCATAAAATAAGTTAATTAATATGCTATTTAAACTTTTTGCTTTTGTATCTCAAAAGTAATCACTATATCTTCTATCATTGAAAAGATAATTGATAAAAATAGCTATTAACCAAGCGAGTTTACTTCAACAACTCCTCACAAAAAACTAAAATCTCCGAACATGCTCGCCAGAAATATACCCATACATATCAATTTTCATGCATCTCAACTTCGCCCGGAATTTCGTCATCACCATGCACTGGCAAGCTTTTTTTAGGATTATAATGAAGCGCCTTCAATAATTTATCTGCGCCCCTTTCCAGATCTCTTCTAAAACGTTCAGGATTATCATATCTATTAGAAATAGGGAGCATCCCAATCCTCCACCGATAATTCCTTGTCATATCTATAATTATGAAATTTGGTTTTTAAATATTATGGGCATTTAATGCTCTCAATTGTAATAGAAATTGAATTAAAATTAATCATAACTCCATGAAGTTTTAATCTTAGTATCAAAATGCAACAAAAGTCTCATCAGTATCAGATTAAGTTAATAGGGTTTGATAAAAACATTTTTCTTGAAAATTAGAGCTCAATTTTACCCTGACCTGCAGTCAGGGTGCTTTATTCAATATAAATTAATCATAAAAATATTTCATCTGCATTAACAGAAGTCGCTCACCAAAATTGAAAGTATAAAATAAGTGAGCGATTTGGGCGAACAAATGCAATGCGGCGAGCCTGTTAATGTCGGTTATACGAGGTTTTTCAGAATGAAAAAAGTGCAAAGTCCCCGAGCCATTTATGGCGAAGGCGTTTGTGAGTGTGCGTGGGTGGTCTGGGGTTTGGATGGTGGGAAGGCGCGCGCGATTTTTTCCAGTTTTTCTCCCAATTCAATTAGATAATCCCTCCCATGAGATTTATTTTCTAAATCTCTAAATAAAAAATCAGGTAATTTTTCTATTCCTGTCTTTATCGCAACAATACCGAAACAGATTGAAGCTACAGTGTCGGTATCTCCCCCAAGCAATATTGCTTCCCTGAGAGTTTCTGAAGGATTTTTATAGAATTTTGATATAATATAAAGGGCGGCTCCTGCAGTTCTCATTCCATTAGGTGCAACTCCCTTAAATTCATTTTCACTTCCAAACAAAATTACAGGATTAAATTTTTTCATATCTTTTATAATCTTGAAGTATTCAGCTGATTCTTTATCTATATTCTCACAGATATTTATACAATAATCAAATACGTCTTCTGGCTTACCTAGATTATAATAAAAATAATGTGAAGCAACGCCAACACAAACAGATGAGGCAATCGCCGAGGGGACATTATGAGTTACCTTCGCATTTATTTTTGCATATTCAACAACATCTTTAATTTTAGGTAAAACTCCTAAAGGCACAGCCCTCATGCAGGCTCCATTTCCAGAACTATTACCTGGAATAATTCTTAAAAATTCTTTTGGATTTTTAGATTTTTTAAGCCCTTCACATACAGAACCACCGTAACCCATGTGAGGGTCTCTTTGATAAATTCTTAAGAAATAATCTGCTAAATTATTTATATTAAATCTTTTTTTAGAGATAAGCAGTTCAGTAATAGCTATGCTCATTTGAGTATCATCGCTATATTGGCCACTTTTCCACCCCACTCCTCCTGGAATATAACAATCAAATTTGAATTTATCTCTGACTTTTTTTCGGTCCATTAACAATTCAAAACCTACTCCCAAAGCATCCCCCATTGCGATGCCCAATAACATATTCTGACATTTGTTGAATTTGTCCTCTTTTGATACTTTTTGCTCAGCCATACTTTTTTATCAATAATCCCGTAGTTTTAACCTTTTCGTTGCGCGCGCCTTCCGTTTATTTAATTTTCGCGAAGCGACTAACTAGGGGAGCACACTCGCAAATGTCGTATAACATTAAATTATCATCAAATAAAAAAATAGGAAAACCTCAAACCTCCCATCCAAAACCCCCTCTTATTCCCAATCCCCCCTCTCCAATCCCTCACCCAATCCATCCACACCTCAATTCCCTCAAATCCCCTTCCCTTTAAATACATGACCCAACCCCCCAATTTCCCCAGATTCCAAAAATAAAAAAATAAAAAATAAATCAGGTTTAATAGTAGCTTTCGCCAAAGTTCTCTGATTTCTCAGGTTTTCTTGTCAGCAATACTATAAGCACTACAAGAAGCACCACGAAAATTATCGCCAAAACAATTGTCAGAACAACAACAGCGTTTCCGCCGACTGCTCTTCCTTCAACATTGGCAACAAATTTCTGCTCTTGCACAAGAGTTCCGTCAGCCGCAAATACTCCAACTTTAAAGTTGTATGCTCCTTTTTCAGAAGCCACAGCAGTTAATTTAACTTGCTTTGCGCTTCCTGCAGGAACAGCAACAGCTGTTTCTTCAAGGTCTACTGTAAGACCTTCATCAGCTTCTGCCGTCAAGGTATACACTTTTATTGTGTCGCCGGAGTTAACAATTGAAAAGCTGTATGTAGCTTCTTCGCTAACAGCGAAATTCTTTGTTACCAAAGAAGAGATAACGCTGCTCGCAGAGCCGCTGCCAACTATTTCAACTCTCCTCGGCACAGTTGTTTCAGTGTCGTCATTAAAGGCTTCAACTTCAACTGTGTAAAGGCCTGGCTTCGCGTTTGCTGGAATGCTTAAAAGAATTCTTCCTTCTTTGGAGTCAAACTTGTCTGGCAAGTTTGCGCCGCCTTCATCAACAGCAGCCAAATCTCCCAAGAAGATTCTCTTGCTTATTCCAAGCTCCGGAATGCTTGCTTGAACAAAGGTGTCTTCAGATTCTTGTCTTCCTCTGTTCTTGACAACTACGTCAAGCGCATAGGTCTTTCCGGCTTCTACTTTGCTGTCAGCTTCAACAGACAAAACTTCCAATGTGTAGCTTGTCCTTTGAATTTCCAGATTTGCGCTCATAGGTGCAGCGCTCTGGGAGTTGCTTTCAACATTAACCAAAAGAACAAACCTCTCGTCAGGATCTATATTACTTGGCAAATCCAAAGTTAAGGACTTGCTGTAACTTCTTCCAGCCAAGACGTCAAATCTTTCAGTCGTCTCAAAAATGCCGGGTTCTCCAAGAATTCTTGCAGTCACCCTGACATCTGTGTCATTTGCGTTGCTTGTGAAGACAACATCTAAATCCAATGTTTCTCCGGCAAAAACCGCAAGATTGCTTCCTCCTGTAGTCAAGCGAGTCCCGTCAACTAAGACATAATCAATAGTTGCAAAAGCGCTGACAGCAGGCAAAACAAACACAAACGCCAATATTGCCGCAACAAACCCGATAAGGTTTTTTGCTTTCATTTTTTGTTGCATTTTAAATTTAGTTAAAAATGTAACCAAAACCTCCTTTATAAACTTTATGGTGACAACATATTTGTATAAGCAAATAGTAACAATAAAACTTATTAAGTATACCTGCGTATAATTATAATTATGAATAACGCAAAGATAACTACAATAAAGCTTGACGCAGCAACAAAAAACCGCCTTGACAAGCTGAAAGTTCACAAAAAAGAAAGCTACGACGAGATAATTCAGAAAATCTTATACATTTTAAACATCTGCAAAGCAAACCCTATGAACGCAAAAAAAATCCTTGACGAATTAGACATCGCCAGGAAATTGTTAAGCATGAAGGATTCCAAGAAATAAATATCATTGCAAACCAAAACCTTTATTACCTCCAGTCAATTTAATTTATCAAATGGCCATAGAAGAAGACCCCGGTGGCTGCGAACAAACTTTAAGAAACGCTTCTCTTTGGTACCTCAATTTCTGGCAATTTAATGGATTAAGATTAGAAGATTTATTAACCGCCGGAAGGGACTCTTTATCGTCGCTTAAATCTTCTTCCCCCGTAGAATATGGCCGAAGTAGCAAGGCAAAAGCAGCAATACGCAGAGGCATTTTTTCAGTACTTGAAAATCTCCCTCTTTCAAGCGAAGATGTTTATTTAGTCAGGCAGACCGAAAACGAATCATTAATTTTAGACTTGCTGCCTGCAAAAAAAGAAGGCAATGTTAGGTTAAATCCTTCAGAATTAAGATCTTCAGAAGAATACCCTGAATCATTTTTGAAAATAATCAGCAAGGCGCGGAATCTTTATGATTTGAATTTATCAGCAGAACCTTCAACGCCTCAAAAAGAAAGAACAAAGATAGTTTACAAAATGGATTTGTCAGACGAGGAAATGTTCGTTTACGCAAAAGTTCTTTTGGATTTAGAAAATTTCCCAAGAGGGTACGTTAAAAGTAATCATCAGGGAGCAAAAAAATACATAACCTTCCTTCTTGAATGCCTTGGCATAAGTCCACAACAATTTGCGTTTTTAGGAAACAGGACAAGATTTTTACAAAAATACAAGCTTGACTCTTTTTATCAGACATTATACCATTGTCACACTAGAGAATTATTTGCAGACGTGTTTCCAGATATACATCCATCAACAATAGTCTGGACAGGAAGATGGAAAGGTGAAGAAGGAGTAGCTAATGCATATAGGGAAATTCATACGTTGATTGATTGTTTGAATAAGCCCCCAAGGGAAGTGGTCAGAAGAGATTTTATGCAGCACAGACTGCAGAATATGCTTATTGAACTATTCAAAGGTTCTCCAAGGAAAGCAGTTGAATTTGCATTCCCGGGAACTTATCCGGATTTAAGGGCAAAAGTAAGGGAATTAAAAAGAAAACTAAAATCCTATCGCAAAGCACAAAGTGCCTATTAAACAAACCAGAAGAAACCTATATAACCTATCTTTCATTTAATTATCCATGAAAATCTTTGACATGAAATTCAAGGAGATATTTGTGTCAGAAATAATCTCAATTCTCTTCGGCTTGATTTCAGGAGTCATCCTCGCGGTCTACACAGACAACATCCTTTTGATTCCGGGTATGCTTATCATAATCCCGGGATTTTTAGAAATGAGAGGAAACATCAGCGGCTCCCTCGCAGCAAGATTAACCTCTGGCATGTATTTGGGTTTGGTCAACCCAAAAAGAATCGCATCAAAAATAGTAAGGGGCAACGTTTCAGCGTCGTTCATCCTCGCAATTTTAGTATCTTTGATTTTGGGAGTTTTTGCCTTCGGATTTAATCTTTTAATTCTTAAATCTTACACTCCAAGCATAATTCTCATACCCTTAATTGCAGGAATAATCTCAAACATGATAGAAATCCCCATAACGCTCTTCTTCACATTTTATCTTTTCAAAAAAGGCCACGACCCCGACGATATAATGGGGCCGTTCGTAACCTCAACAGGCGACTTGATAAGCATTATATCTTTGCTGGCTGCAATAGTGATAATATGAAAGACTTAAAAAGAGATCTGGAGAAATTAAGAAAAATAGAAAAAAGGAAAAAGCACCCTCTTTCGCACGAGATTCACAAAAAATACAACATCACAAAAAAGACTTTATTTTATGTTAAAGAATACGGTTCGCACAGCAATGTTTTAAAGACAATATTAAAAGAAAGCCTGAAAATAGTTTTGTTTGCTTCAATATTAAGTTCAGTCGGAGGATTCGCTCTTGAGCAAATTAAATCAACTTTTATTTCAATTACTCCCTTAATTATTCTGCTTCCTGTATTAAACAGCATGGTAGGAAACTACGGGATAATAATCTCTTCAAGATTTTCAACTCTTCTCTACACAGGAAAGTTAAAAGGCAAGTGGCGAAAAAGCAGCGACCTAAAGCACCTAATTGTGCAGATGTCCATAATATCAATAATCATGGCAGTAATAAGCGCATCCCTCTCTTTAGCAATTTCATATTTTTCTTCCTACCCCATCAGTTTATTGCTTTCAATAAAAATATTCACAATAGTAATTTTAAATGTAGTCTTTCTTGTAGGAATTTTATTTTTAATTTCAATAGCCGCAGGACTGCATTATTATGAAAAAGGCGAAGACCCAGATAATTTTCTCATTCCAATAACAACTTCAATAGCCGATTTCGGAAGTATGCTTCTCCTCGGAATATTTATTCTTTGGATGTTTTAAATTTAAGTCTTAATATGGACAATTATGTCGCTTATATAGCAATTATTCAGAATTATATATAATTAAGAGAAAGAAATACAATTTGTCAATTATTTATTCCTAACCATTTTTTTAGAATAATAAAACAAGAAAATTGCAATATAAGCAACCGTCGTTATAATCGCAACAATATATTTGATTATTAATGGCGGCTGCGAAATCATTACAGCGTAGATTAAGGCGATTATATTAGCAATTAAGAAAATTATAAATAAAACTAAGCTGACACCGCTTGTATCTTTTGACTTAATAGTCTTTATTATTTGAGGTATGACCATTATAGAAAACAAGAATGTAGCAGTCCACCCTAATATCTGTGTAATGTCCATAGATATTAGGTAAAAAAGAAGATTAATAAATCTAACCTTAAAGAGTTTACAATTCCCTAAACCCCCACCAACTCCTCCCTAATCTCCCCCAAATTCTTAACTATATATTTATACATTTTATTAATAATAATCTTCTA
>Ga0082335_1000483_pt1 | contig 101049 bp, 95 predicted proteins | sample Subgrocontami58m_FD_72375 | JGI IMG/M metagenome (GOLD analysis project Ga0082335, IMG submission 72375) | Subsurface groundwater microbial communities from S. Glens Falls, New York, USA - GMW37 contaminated, 5.8 m (SPADES assembly) (version 2) ... | reverse complement strand
ACCATGCCCGGGGGGGGCCCACGGGGATTAAGCATCGCCCCGGTGCGGGGCCGCCGGGCCGAGCCGGTATGGACCTCGAAGCGATCGGCGGCCTGGTCGCGGAAGAGTTCCAGGGCATTGCGGCGTTCGATCAGGGTCAGGCCCTCGGCGACGAGACGCTCCAGCTCGACCGAGCGCACCTCCGAGCCGTTCTGCTCCTTCTGGCTCCGGCGCTGCGCCTGCTCGTTGGCGTCGAGCTCACGCTCGATCCGGTGGGTGGCGCGATGGAACAGGTTGACGGCCGACCACAGCAGCTCCTCGAGGTCGGGCTCGAGGCGGGTATCGGTGAGGGTCGCGACCAGCGCATCGAAGATATCGACGACGGCGCCGGTGATGGTCGGGGCTTCAGGCAGCGGTCTCGGATCTGGCTCGTCCTGGAAGGGACGATGACCGTAGAGCTGCAGCTCGGTGAGGACGTGATCGGTCGGAGATGAGGCGTGCACGGGCTCGAATTCGGGATCGCGGTCGGTTGCCATGATGATGTCCTTTGTCGGATCGGCCGCGCCCATCGCGGCCTTCGTGGGCGTCGACAGACGGCGGGCAGAACGGGCCCGCACCGCGCTTGCGGCCGGAGCAGAGCGGAGGACGGCGGGCCGAGGCTTTCTTGCCTCGCGAGGAATGCCGGCTTCAGCCGGCAGGGGAAGAAAGCCGAAGGATCGCCGTTGCGGGACCGGGCGGCCTGCCGTCCGATCGCCCTCTTAGAAGGCCGGGGCGCGCCCTCATCCGATCCAAAGGACAGAGCGACCGGCCACGAAGCGATTCGCCGTGCCTGTGCTCATCCCGTCACGGACGTCGCCAAGGCCAGGAAGCGAACCACGTCCTGCGGGGCGAGTTGCCGGCGCACGGATGTTCGAAGCCTTTCCGCTCCCAGACGGCGGAGATCCTCGTTGAAGTCGTCGAAGCAGGGCAACAGGCTCCCGACCTCGATTCCGGCGGCCTCGGCGCGGTGGCACAGGCTGGCCATCGCCGCCTCCCCGGCCGGATCGGCATCGCGTGCGACATAGAGACGGCGCAGTGTCGGTGGAAGCAGCAGCGCAGCCAGGTGGTTGGCCGAGAGGGCGGCGACCATCGGCAGAGTTGGCAGCACGCTGCGCAGCGACAGCATGGTCTCGATCCCCTCCCCGGCGGCCATCACGTCGACGGCCACACCGAAGCGGACGCCATGCCCGAGGAGATGACCCATGGCCCGTCGCGGCGAGTCGATCGGCGCCTTGTCACCGCCTGAAGGATCGAGCCAGGTGCGATGCGCTCCAGTGATCCTGCCGCCAAGGTCGGTAACGGCCGCGATCAGGGCCGGCCAGGTCTCGGTCGGACTGTCGTCGTCAGGCCGATAGTAGCAGCGCGGATGGAAGCGCAGCGGGTCACCGTCAGGCACAGTCACGATGCCGCGGCTGCGCAAGTAGGTTTGCGCCAGCGTGCCCGTGATCGACCGAGACATGGCGTAGAGACGGCGTGCGGACTGAGGCGAACCGCGCGGCGCGGGAAGACGATCCAGCCGTGGCGCGAGCTGGTCTGGCGGCAAGGCGAGGAACGCGCGTGCCTCGTCCAGGGTGTCGCGCAGGCGATCGAGACCGCGATTGAGGGCAATGAGGTCTAAAAGATCGCCATGCTCGCCGGTTGCGGCGTCGGTCCATTTGCCGGCAGCGCCTTTGCCATGGTCCGGCCCGCTCAAGCGGACGAACAGGCTGCGGCCGCGGGTGTTGGCGACATCGCCAACCAGCCAGTAGCGGCCCTCGCGATGGCCGTTCGAGAGGTAGTGACGGCACACCGCCTCGGCATTGCGTGCGAGGCGGCGGGCGAGATCGGCGGCGGGTGACGCCATGGCCGCCTCCTCACGCTGCGGCCCGATCGGCGATGCGCACGATCGGGTAGCGTTCCATCAGCCCGGCGAGAATCGCGGGACCCTCGGCGCCGGTCGGCACGAACAGGCGCAGCTTCCAGGCGATGATCTCGGACATGAGGCCCATCGCCTTGAGCCGGTCGACCATCCCGTCGGTGAAGCCGCAGAGTTCGACCCGGAACAGGCCCATCACCCTGGCGCGGCGCAGGCTTAGCCCTTCCTGCAGCTCGAGGATGGTTCGACCGTCGAGCACGGCGGCCCAGGCGTCGGCCGGCGCGATGCTCACGCCGTCGGCGCTGACGGCCTGCGCCACCCACGCCGGTGAGACCAGCCGGCCGATCACGCGCTCACCGGCATCCGTCTGCAGGCGGTAAACCCGCATCGAATCGTCGGGCAGGCGCTTCCAGATCGGCAGCAGCAGTCCCGTGACGACGTGGAGATCGCTGTCCGTGAAGGCGGGAATCTCGACGAGTTCCCGCTCCCACGCTTGGGTGAAGGCGACGCGATCGGCCCTTTCCCAGTGCGTCTGGTCCAACGCCGCCAGGGACATCGCCGTGCGCTCCATCGGCCGCAGCAGGCGGACACGGCGTTCGACCTCGCCATCGTCGAGCATGACGCTGGGCGCGGGCACCTGCACGGCCGCCCGACCGGACTGGGCGTTCACCAGCAAGAGTGCGCGCGGGTCGTCGGCACGATCCAACGCCTCGGCGAGCGAGAACGGCCGATTCCGCTCCCGCCGGCGGATGGTGAACACCTGGGTCTCTGCGCTCGTCTCGGGATGGACGTAAAGTGCGCGGCGGTCGGTCACTGTCAGGCTCTCGGCGGTCAGCGTCTCGACGCCCACGTCGTAGGTGCCGGAGGCCTGCGCCCCCTCGATCTTCGCCCGCAGCAGATCCTCGAACACGCCGAACAGCGTGTTCTGCAACTCGATGGTGAGCGCCAGCAGCCGGTTTAGGAAGGTCGTGATCGCCGGCAGCTCCTCGCGCAGGCTGCCGTCCTGGTCGGTCAGATGAAGGCCGGTGGCGCCCTCAAAGGCCTCCAGCGAGCAGCCCTCCACTTTGCCGGCGAACAGCAGGAGATAGAGCTGGCGGAGCGCAGCGCGGCCATAGGGGGATTCGAGATTGTCGTCGGCGCGGAACAGGCCCTGCCCGCCGGTCTGGCGCTGGCCCTTGGTGATGGCACCCAAGGTGTCGAGCCGCCGGGCGATGGTCGACAGGAAGCGCTTCTCGGCTTTCACGTCGGTGGCAATGGGTCGAAACAGGGGCGGCTGCGCCTGGTTCGTGCGATTGCTGCGGCCCAGGCCCTGGATGGCGGTATCGGCTTTCCAGCCGGCCTCCAGCAGATAGTGGACACGCAGCCGTTGATTCCGGGCACCCAGATCCGCGTGGTAGGAGCGGCCCGTGCCGCCGGCATCGCTGAACACGAGGATGCGCTTGCCGTCGTCCATGAAGGCCTGCGCCTCGGCAAGATTGGACGAGCCGGGCCGGTTCTCGACGCAGAGACGCTCGCCCTTGCGCACGATCCGCCGCGACCGGCCCGTCACCTCGGCGACCAGGTCGGTGCCGAAGCGCTGCACGATCTGGTCGAGAGCGCCCTGTACCGGCGCGAGCGAGGCCAGCCGCTCGATCAGCCGGTCACGGCGCTCGACGGCGTCTCGGCACTGCACGGGCTGGCCGTCACGGTAGACCGGCCGCGACGAGAGATTGCCCTCGCCATCGGTGAACGGCTCGAACAGCTGGGTCGGGAAACTGTGTGCCAAGTAGTCGAGCACATACTCGCGCGGCGTGATGTCGACCTGGACGTCGCCCCAGTCCTCGGTGGGAATGTCGGCCAGCCGGCGTTCCAGCAGGGCCTCGCCAGTGGAGACGATCTGCACGACCGCGGCATGGCCCGCCTCGAGATCGCGTTGCATCGCTCCAATCAATGTCGGCGTCTTCATCGAGGTGATGAGGTGGGAGAAGAAGCGCTGCTTGGCGGACTCGAAGGCCGACCGGGCGGCCGACTTCGCTTGGGCATTGAGCGTGCCGCGCTCGCCGGTGACATTGGCGGCCTGCAGCGCGGCGTCGAGATTGTTGTGGATGACCTGGAAGGCGCCGGCATAGGCGTCGTAGACGCGGATCTGCTCGGGCGTGAGCGCATGCTCGACCAGCTCGTATTCGACGCCCTCGTAGGACAGGGACCGGGCCGCATAGAGGCCGAGGGCCTTGAGATCGCGGGCGAGCACTTCCATGGCGGCAACACCGCCGGCTTCGATTGCCTGAACGAACTCGGCGCGCGTGGCGAAGGGGAAGTCCTTGCCACCCCAGAGCCCGAGCCGTTGGGCATAAGCGAGATTGTGCACCGTGGTCGCGCCCGTGGCGGAGACGTAGACGACACGGGCATTGGGCAGCGCATGCTGCAGGCGCAGGCCGGCACGGCCCTGCTGCGACGGCGCCTGGTCGCCGCGTTCTCCCTTGCCGCCGGCGGCGTTGGCCATGGCATGGCTTTCGTCGAACACGATCACTCCGTCGAAGTCAGAACTCAGCCAATCGACGATCTGCTGGACCCGCGAAACCCTTTCCTCGCGCGTGTCGGTCCGTAGCGTGGCGTAGGTGGCAAAAAGGATGCCCTGCTCCAGGCGGATCGGCGTGCCCTGGCGGAAGCGGGCAAGCGGCGTCACCAGCAGCCGCTCCATGCCGAGCGCCGACCAGTCGCGCTGGGCATCCTCGATCAGCTTGTCGGACTTGCTGATCCACACCGCCCGTCGGCGGCCTTTTAGCCAGTTGTCCAAAAGGATGCCGGCGACCTGGCGGCCTTTGCCGGCGCCGGTGCCGTCGCCCAGCATCCAGCCGCGCCGGAAACGCACGGCGTTCTCGGTGTCGTCGGGTGCAGCCGAGACAACGTCAAAGATCTCGTCCACGACCCACGATCCGGCGATATGGCCGGCATGGGCCTCGCCGGCAAAGATGACGCTCTCGAGCTGGGCATCGGACAGCAGGCCGGCGCTGATGACATTTGCCGGCAGGTGCGGCCGGTAAGAGGGCTTGGGCGGCGCGACCGAAGCCATCGCCGCGGATTGCACGAGCCGGGTCGGATGGGGCCGCGCGCCGGCGATCCGGATCGACTGCAGGTCGTACCCTTCGTACAGCGCTTCGGTAAGGCTGCCGCTCTCGGCCGGCTTCCAATCGACGGTCTCGTACGCGAGTTCGGTGCCCGCTCGTTCGAGCGAACTGCCCGCAACGGCGAGCGGCCGTCGTGCGGGCCTGCGGTTCGGTCTGACCGCGACGGCAACGACGGGTGCAGGAAGTGCTGCCGCGCCGTCAACAGGCAAGCGCGCCGGAATACAGGTGGTCACCCACTCAAGCAGCGTGACAGCGTCCGGGGCCATGCCTGGTGATGCCGGAAAACAACTCGGATCATCGGCGGGCACACGATCGATGACAGTGAGGCGGGTCTCGACCGTGGTGCCGTGTCGAGCATAGACCCGACCATCAATGGCGGCGGAAAAGACGACGCGGCCACGTTCCTGCAGACGGACGAAGGCCTCGCGCCATGACGGGTGGTCGAGCGAGAGGCTGGCGCCGGTGATGGCGACCAGGCGTCCACCCTCGGCGACGCGCGCAAGCGCGGAGGTGACATGGCGCAGGGCGGCGTCGGCGACAGTACCGTCGACATGCGCCGCGGCCGAGAACGGCGGGTTCATCAGCACGACGCTCGGGCGCACGGCATTGTCGAGATGGTCGTGGATGTGCGCCGCGTCGTAGCGAGTCGTCGCAGCACTGGGAAAGAGCTGCCCAAGCAAGGCCGCACGGGTTTCCCCCAGCTCGTTCAGGGCCAGCCCGCTGCCGGCGAGCTCGGCGAAGATGGCGAGCAGGCCCGTGCCGGCCGAAGGCTCGAGCACGAGATCGGCCGGGGTGATCGAAGCAGCGGTGGCAGCGACAAACCCGAGCGCGAGCGGCGTCGAAAATTGCTGCAGCGCCTGGCTCTCTTCGGAGCGTCGGGTGTGTGTAGGAAGAAGCGCCGCGATCTTGCTGAGCATGGACAGTTCGGCAGCCGGCGACCCAGCCCGCGTCCGAATGACGGGGCCGAACTTGCGCATGAACAGCACGGTTGCCGCCTCGCAGGCGTCGTAGGCGGTCTTCCAGTCCCATGCGCCGACCGCGTCGGAGCCGCCGAAGGCGTGCTCCATGGCGGTGCGCAGGATGACCGCATCGATGCGGCCACCGCGTTCGAGGTGAGGGAGAAGAAGATGTGCGGCGGTGACAACGCCATCGGACAGATTGGCCGTAGAGGAGGCGAACGGGCGCAGCGGCGCCCGCGGGGCCACGGAGGCGGAAAGATTCGACATGGAGGAGACCTCGGGAGAGCGGGAACGGACCGAACCGCGGGGCGCTCTCTCTCTCGACCCCACAGGCTCAAACCCGTCCCGGCCGTCCTCTCCCTCTCCCTTGGGGATCGGTCATGGTGGATCTCTCACTGGAAAAAGCCTGGCGCAGCGGCCGGGCTTATCCAACGATTGGCAGCGAGAACGCGGAGCGGCCGAAGCCGCCCCGCGGGTTGTCGCTATTCGGCGGCGATGGGATGCGGCTCCGATTCGTCCGTAGTGGCATCCTGCCCCTCACTGTAGTCGAGGAAGGCAGGAAGTTCCTCGACCGTATCGGTCGACGTGTCCGACACGTCCACGTCGTCGACGAGCCGCAGCGGCTCGGGCAACCAGCCCGTGCCGTCGAGCAGCCGCTCGGCCTCCTTGGCCATCTCGGCCTTCTTGAGGTGATCGATGAGCTGCGCCGCCTGCTCGCCCTTGGCCTCCCGTACCGCTTCGAGGATGCGGGGCTTGGTGACGCGGCCGAGGTAGTTGTCGACCGTGGGCCGCCAGCCGGCCTCGACCATGTCGAGACCGACGGCGCGGGCGAGCCGGTCGGCCTGGGCAATACGGTGCTGGACGCCGTGTGCCGAGACGCCCGGACCGCCGTAGCGGTCGCCCTTCTCGTAGAGGGCATTCACCCCGAACGAGACGCAGTGCGCGAGCAGAACGGCACGGCGGGTTTCGTCGAGGGCGGCGAGCCAATCCCAAAGGGCGTCGTCGTCCTTGGGCAGCTCGGCCTTCCACGCCTCGTGGCGCTCGGCGACCGTCAGGGCGGAGGGGCTGTCCTTCAGGTTGGCCGCCTGGACGGGGAAGAACACATGCCGCACCGAGGCTTCCAGGCATGCGCCGGGGGCGCTGTGCTGGAAGGTGTCGAAGCAGAGCTTGTGCAGCAGCGCGGTCAGGGCGACCTGCGGGTTGTTCGCCACTGCATCCCGTAGCGCCAGGGTGCGGTGTGCGGTCAGCTCGCTGACCAGCCGCTCCGGCAGCGACTTGACGGCGTCGTTGCCGTCGTCGTCATCGTCCGGCTCGCCACCGCCGATGGTGATGACGGTGCGCTGCACATCGGAAGCGACAGGTACCGACCCGTCGACCTCAAGGGCATCGTCCTCCACCGGCCCTTCGCCGCCGACTGGCATTGACGGCTCGTCCTCCGGACGGACATAGCCTCGCTCGACAGCCAGGCGTCCATCGGCGTCGATGCTGACGAACACTCCGGCTCGCGCGACCTCGGCCAGCTCATAATGCACCGGCCGATTCTCGAAGGCCGCAAGCGCCGCCTCGATCTCGCCGAGCCGCGTATCGACCTCGTCCGGCAGCTCGCTGGCGCCTTCGTATTCGATCTCGAGTTTCGTCTGCTCGGCGGTCAGAGCGTCGAACGTCACCTGCTCGGCGGGACTGAACTCGAGCGTCACGCCCTCAAGTTGCCGAAGATGGCTCATGTGGCCATAGCGGAAATCGACAGCTACCTCGATCCACTTCCAACCCCCGGCGGCGATCTTCTGCGCCTCCGCCGCCAGCTTTTCGGTCGCCAACCTGTCGAGGAGGGCGACGTCCTCGAGCCAACCACCGTTGTCGTCCTCAAACAGATCGCGCAGGACCACGCCACCGGCCGATTCGTAAGCACCAAGGCCAACGAACCGTGCACGCCGATCGGTGGCCCTGATGGTGCTCTCGGTGAGCTGTCGCCGGATCAGATAAGGCTCCTTGTTGTACGACTGCTGAAGCGCGTCCCAGACCTGCTCCTGGCGGGCATGGTCACCGGTGACGGTGAAGGCCATGAGCTGCTCCAGGGTCATGCCATCCTCGGAATAAATGTCGAGCAGCTTCTCGGACACCGCTGCCAGGCGCAGCCGCTGCTTCACCACGGCGGGCGCGACGAAGAAGCGGGCGGCGATTGCCTCATCGCTGGCGCCCTGGTCGCGCAGCGCCTTGAAGGCACGGAACTGATCCAGCGGATGCAGCGCGACACGCTGGACGTTCTCGGCCAAGGAATCCTCTGCTGCCGAAACGTCGACACCCGGATCGCGCACGATGCAGGGGATCGGCGCCGTCTTGGACAGGCGCTTCTGCTTTACCAGGCGCTCGAGAGCCCGGTAGCGGCGTCCGCCGGCCGGGATTTCGAACTGGCCGGTCTCGGCGCCATCGGCGTCGAGGACCGGGCGGACGTTGAGGCTCTGCAGAAGCCCGCGCCGCCCGATGTCCTCGGCCAGATCCTCGATCGAGACGCCGACTTTCAGGCGCCGGACGTTGGACTGGCTGAGCACCAGCTTGTTGAAGGGGATGTCGCGCGAGGCGCTGAGGGTGATCTTCTGAACGGCCTTTGCCATGAGAGATACTCCGCGACGGACGGCCAAAAGACTCTCTCTCGACCTCCAATCCGTCAGGAACGTCGGCGCAGCCCTCTCACTCGCGCCTTTCGAATCATCAGGAAGGCAGGGCCATCGCTTTTGGCTCTCTAGCGCGAAAGATCGTCACTGAAGACGAAAGCGCGCCGCCCGAGAGGCAGCTTCGGAGACTAGGCAGCCTGCCAGAAGCAGCTCGATCGAAGACAGACACGCGGCGCGGTGGCCAAGGTCCAGAATGTTTCCTATGCTATCAGCAGTTGCAGCTCGTCCTTCCATTCCGGTGATTTCTTGCACTGCGAAGTTCGGTTTCCCGCCCAATGGATCAACGCCTCGCGCTTTGATTTGGCACTTCGCGCTTCCGGCGGACCGCACGATCCGGGCACCTTCGAAGTGACCTTCGTCGTCCCCGCTGGCTGCAAGATCATGGTCGAAGCGGCGATCCGTTTTCTCTCGCTCGCCAATCAACTGGCAGCAACGACCCGGCGCGTACGCATGAAGTTTGAGGAAGGAGATGCCGGGACGATGGGATATCTGAACCGCATGGGCTTCTTCGATCATCTTGCAGCTGAGGTCGAGGTCTTGCCGTCTCGTCCCGGTTATTCTGCGGCGGAGGCCCATCGAGGAGGCAATGCGGCGCTGGTCGAGATCGCGCGCATCAGCAAAGACGTGCGAGACGAAGACCTGCCCACCCGTCTGACGGCCGCGCTCATGCGCTCCTGCCATACCCGGTCAGATGCCGCCGAGCTCGAGGGCGCGGCTTGGACCATCTTTGCCGAGCTGATCGACAACATCTTCTCCCATAGCAGCACCGTGCTGGATGGCTACGCGGCGCTGCAGGTCTACCCCAAGGGAGACCGGCTGTCGGTGGCGGTGTCGGACAGCGGTCTTGGGATCATGCAAACGCTTCGCCCTTCGATAGGACGAGAATTTCCGAAACTGACCGGCCTATCCGACACGCAGTTGCTTGTTGAAGTATTCCGGCAGGGCTTGTCTCGGCACGGTCCTGATCGGGGTTGTGGGCTGAAGGGCAGTGCCGCCAAAGCCATCAAGTTCCAAGCCGTTCTCGATGTGCGGTTGCCGCGTCAGCGCGTCGTGCTGATCCCGGCACGGGGTGCCTACAAAATCAACACGGCGGAGTGTTACGACGGACTGCCGCTCATGTGGGGCACGCACATTGGTTTCGGCTTCAGGCTTGGGGCTTGATTTTGTCTCCTGATCTGCTTAAATGGGTTAAATGAACGAGGACGTTCGTGTGCTTGCTCTGCGTGAAATGATGGACCGCCCGGAAGGCTGGGGGCGCGCGCAGGGACGCGAAGTCTATCAGCGCCTGCTCCGGTCAGTGGAAGAAAGCCCAGGAACAATAGTGTTCAAGATCTCCATGAAAGACGTCAAGCGGGTCGATATATCGTTCGCCTCGGAGACGGTGGTGGAGATTGCCCGGCGATACCGAGGGAGCAAGGGCTTTTGCCTCGTCGACCTGACCGATCCCGATCTGATCGAGAATTGGGATGCTGCGGCGGCGAGGAAAGGCCAACCGCTCCTTGTGTGGGAAGGAAGAACGGGCCGGCTTATTGGGGCGGAGCCGACGCAGGGATGCCGGGAGGCTTTTCAGTTTGCCTTGAGTCATCCAACTGTGCGTGCCGCGGAGTTTGCAGAAAGCAAGGATGACATGACGATCGCGAATGCGAGCATGAAATTCAAGCAGCTGTGGGAACAGGGGTTCTTGCTTCGCCGAGAGAGCGCCGCGAATTCCGGCGGTGTCGAGTTTGTGTATCAACGGGTGGGCTGATTTTTTTTCAACGCCGTTAAGTGGATTCAATGAACGAGAAAGATCAGAGAGATTCTCATGGCTGAGCTACGGCCCTTTCGAGTCCTGAGCCTCGACGGTGGAGGCATGCGCGGGACCTATACCGCGACGTACTTGGATCTTGTCGCGGCGGCTTTTGCGCGACAGCGCAACGTGCCAGCGCTCGATATTGGGGCGGCCTTCGATCTCATCGTCGGGACCAGCACGGGCGGCATCATCGCCTGTGCGCTCGCCGCGGACGTGCCGCTCAAGAACGTGGTGGCGCTCTACAAGCAATACGGGGCGACGATCTTTCCACGGGCACTGCCTTCTGGCCTGGGCAGTGCCATCGTTGATCTCTACAAGCGGCCGGCTGCGTTGGCGGCGGGCACGGAAATCTTGCGCACGGCGCTGGAAGCTCAGCTCGGCAAGAAGACGATGGGCCAGATCTACAGCGAGCGCCGCATTGCCCTGGCGATCCCTGCGGTCGAGATGAGCCAGCACCGGGCCTGGGTCTTCAAGACCCCCCATCTGCCCGGCACGAATCACCGCGACGACAACTACAGTCTGGTGGACGTTTGCCTCGCAACATCAGCAGCACCCGTTTACCGCTCACTCGCAGCCGTCAATCATCCTGCGGCCGTCGCGTCACCCAGCGCGGAATCCGCGCCGAGCCTACACCAAGGCGAGAGTGACGGATTCAACATGTTCGTTGATGGGGGCCTATGGGCGAACAACCCAGTGCTGGTCGGCCTGGTCGATGCGCTCGATCTCACGCGACCGGGGCAAGAGATCGAGATCTTCTGCCTTGGGACCTGCCCGATGCCGGCAGGTGAGCAGATCGCGAAAGGCGCAGCCCATCGTGGTCTGGCCGAATGGAAGTTCGGTGGCGAAGCGGCGGCGCTCTCCATCGACGCGCAGCAATTCGCGTTCGACCATGTGGCCAAGAAGCTGGCGCGTCACGTGGACCGCAAATGCACGATCATCCGCTTCCCCAGCGAAAGGGTACCGGCCGCGCTAATTCCCTACCTCGGTCTGGACGAGACGCGTCCCGCGGCAATTCAGGCCCTCGTCAACCAGGCGCGCACGGACGCCGACATGACCAACAGCAAATGCGCCTACGCGGATAGCGATCCAGAGGCGGCCCTGATTTGCGCTCTGTTCAGCTCGGCGCCACCACGCGCCGAACCCATCGTTGCCGACATGTCGCCGGACGCAACCAACACAGCCGCAACCTAGGCGACAGGAAAGAGGAGGTAGAAGATGTTCGACTGTGCAAAAGACGTACTGGCCTATCACGACGAGAAGGTCACTCTGCCGCGGGCAGAGCAGACCGAAATGCGTGACCGGCGAAATGCCAACCGCGATCGCCTGAAGAAGGGCCTCAGCAACGCCGGGAAGCCGGCGCCGCGGGAGTTCGTGAGTCAGGGCAGCTACGCCATGAAGACCATGGTGCAGCATCCGGCGAAAGACTATGACGTCGACGACGGCGTCTACTTCTACAAGGAAGATCTCGTCGGCGACCGCGGAGCAGAGATGTCGGCTCTTCAGGCGCGCCAGGTGGTGCGGGATGCACTCGACGATGGGTCGTTCAAGAAGCCGCCGGAGGTCCGCAAGAATTGCGTGCGGGTCTACTACGAAGCAGGCTATCGCGTCGACGTACCGGTCTACCGGCGCGTCACCACGAAGACCCTGTGGGGAAACGACACTTACCACTACGAGCTCGCGAGCAGCGAGTGGAAACGCTCGGATGCGCGTGACGTAACGGCGTGGTTTGAGGCCGAAAACGACCGTCAAAGCCCGGATACCGGCAACGGACGGCAGCTTCGCCGCATCGTGCGGCTGATGAAGAAATATGCCCGCAGCCGCGACAGCTGGAAGGGCCAGATCCTAAGCGGCTTCGGCATCACCAAACTGGTGACGGAGCGCTACCGCGCCGATGCTAGCCGAGAAGACAGAGCGCTTTACAATACGATGGTAGCCATTCGAGATCGGCTACGCGGATCGCTCGTCGTCAATCACCCCGTCACGCCGAACGAAACAATCACGTCCGGACCGGACGACCCGCGCGCTCGCTTTCTACGCGATCGGCTTTCCGAAGCGATCGACAACCTGGCGCCGCTCTTTGAATATGGCTGCACGCGGCAACAAGCCTTGAAGTGCTGGGACAAGGTTTTCGCGACCACGTTCTTCAGCGAGCGGACAGAAGCGCGGGCGCAGGCTGCATCGAGCCTGCTGGGTGTTGCGACTGTCGCCCCGGCGGCAGCTCCGTTGGCTTTTCCCAATGCGCCCCGCGTTGATGACAAGCCGCGCGGATTTGGCTGATGTGGTGGGTGCAGGATCCCGTCCGCCTGAAGCAGGAGGTTGCTGCCATCGAGGAGCTTCGGAACCACCATTCGTGGCTCACGGCGGCGGTGCCTCGAGCACTACCGGCATTCAGGTTTGGCTTCGATTTCGAGATCACCGTCGGTGGAGTAACGCATCCGTTTCTGCTGACGTACCCGGCGTTGTTTCCGGCAGCGCCTCCGCAGATCACGCCGCGAGATGGACGGCGCCTGTCCGGTCACCAATACGGCGATGGCGGGGAGCTTTGCCTTGAGTACCGAGCTGACAACTGGGACCCTGCCGTCAGCGGCGCAATGATGATCGAAAGCGCCCACCGGCTTCTGGCGGCTGAGCTTCCTGATACGGAACACCGCGCGCCGGCGCCGTCGGCGCATCGCACGTCGATCGGTCAGGATTTGCGGGGTCAGACGTTTCGGTTCTTCTTGACGCGCAGCCTGCTTGACTATGTGGGTGCCCTACCTTGCCCCAGCATTCGCCAGGGCTTCGTTACGGAAGCGCAGCCGCCGAAAAAAATCTGGACGGCGCATGTCGCACGTCTTGGGCCGGAAGCGGCGCCAGACTGGGTCGAAACGGGCCTATCTGTGCCGGGAGCCGCCGGGGAAGCCTGCCTGCTGCTTCGTGTCGATACGCTTGACGGCGTCCCCGCAAGGCCGGATCACGCGACGCTGGTGCGTCTAATCCAAGATGCCGGAGCGACACCGGCGGAGTTCTTCGATGGTCATTCGAACCGCTTCGTGGTCTTCGTGACCGAGCATTCGGCACGTGCGTTCTTTTCATATCCGAAGGACGGCGAACGGCTCGTAATCGCCTACCAGACCGTCGACTTCTCGGATGACGTGGGTGGCCGACTGCCCCCCAGCTATCAAACGCTTCGATCGAAAAAAGTGGGGCTTGTCGGCTGCGGCTCACTCGGATCGAAGATTGGCGCCAGCCTTGCCCGATGCGGGGTGGGCGCATTCGTCCTGGTAGATGATGACATCCTGAAGCCGGGCAATTTGCTGCGTCACGAGCTCGACGGGGGTAGCATCGGTGCGCACAAGGTAGAAGCGCTCGAGGCCCGTTTGCTGGCCCTGGCACCAGGCATCAAGGTGCAAGCGTTTCGTGTTGGACTGGGCGGCCAAGAATCATCGGGCAGCACGGCAATGGTGCTCGACGAGTTGGCCACCTGTGATGTGCTGATTGATGCCACGGCAGATGCTCACGCGTTTAATTTTGTCGCCGCGGCCGCACGCAGTGGTCTTCACCCTATGGTGTGGGCGGAGGTCTACGCTGGCGGCATTGGCGGCTTCATGGCTCGAGTGAGGCCCGATAGGGAACCGGCGCCTCATTCTGCCCGACGGCAATATCTGGCTTGGTGCCGCGATCAGGGTGTGCCTTGGCATGGCGACGATCGTGAATATGCGGCGGCAGGCGGGGAGGATCGGCCTCTTGTTGCCGATGACTCCGACGTTGCCGTAATCGCCGCGCATGCGACGCGGTTGGCGCTCGACACCCTTATTCAACCAACCGTCTCGGCTTTTCCTCATTCGGCGTATGCCCTAGGTCTCGCGGCGGCATGGATTTTTACTGCCCCTTTCGATACTAGGCCGATCGACTTCGTTCCCGATGGACCGTGGTCTACGTCCACGCCCGAGAAAACAGGGGAAGCCGTCGATTTCATGGTCGCGCTCCTGAAGAAAGCCGAGGATGAAGGTCGAACAGACACCGGAGGTTGAACGGCGCATTCGACTCGCCCTTCGCAAAGCGGGCCGTCGCGAGATCGGCGGCATGCTCATGGCTGAACAGCTGTCTCCTGATCATTTTTGCATCGTCGATTTCTCAGTCGATAGCTTTTCTGGTTCGCATACGCACTTTCGCCGCGACCCACGAGTGCATCGTGCAACTCTTGATAAATTCTTCGAGCGCACCGGACGAGATTATGCGCGATTCAACTACCTTGGCGAATGGCACTCTCATCCTTCGTTCTCAGTGAGGCCGAGTGCGGAAGATGTAGCCACCATGATGGACATTGTCGAAGCACCCGGATCCACAATCACTTTTGCGCTGCTGTTGATTGTCCGTCTGAAGTGGCGGTATTGGCTCGACTATTCACTGTTTGCCTTTGTAGCGGCTCGGGACAGCACAGAACTGCGATTGACCACATAGTCTGGCTCTCTCAATGATCGCTATCGCTGACGACGACTTAAGGAGAAGCCATGAGCTCATCTAAGCCGAGCGCTTCTAACGATCGCAAGCTGACAGTGATCGTGGTTGCCGACATCGTTGGCTATAGTTTGCTCACGTTTAAGGACGAGGAACTCACGCTTTCGCGGGTGGATGCTCTGCATCGAGGCGTCATCGAACCTTCTGTCGCTGCACACGGCGGTCGCATCTTCAAGACGACAGGCGATGGCTTTCTCATGGAGTTTTCGAGCACCATCGCCGCCATTCGATCTTCACTGGCGATCCTGCGGGAGCTAGCGCAGCAAGAGATTAGTACGCCGCCGGAAGAGCCGTTCGAACTTCGGATCGGCGTCCACCTTGGGGACGCGGTGGTCGATGGGGACGATCTGAGGGGCAATGCCGTAAACATTGCCTCACGCCTTCAGGGCTGTGCGGAACCCGGCTCCCTGTGCGTGTCGGGCGCCGTATTCGATGACATCGCCAACAAGATCGAGGCAGTTCGCTTTATCGAGATGGAGCCGCAGCAGCTTAAGAATATTCCGACGGAGGTCCGTGCCTATCTTGTTTACGCATTGAGCGGCGACGATGTCCCGACGGAGCACACTTCAACACAGTCCCGTGCTGTCGCAGGCGAACTCATTGCAATTGGCCCGGACATCGTGGCCTTGGCCGAGGTAGATGGAATCACCGATACGATTTGGGGCTTTCGTATCAAGCGCTTCGTTCTTGGTGACTTGCAAACGCTTGTTGGTTTTCTGAGCGACTTCAAGAGTGTGAAACCTTATGACCAGTACATCTTGTCCACTGCACTAGGCGACGGCCGGACACTATCCGAAGCACCATCTCTCAACCTGCAAACCAACCAACGAACGGTGGCCTGCGCGATTCGCCCCCGAGTCTCGCGTATGCCAATTTCAAGTCTCCGGCCCGAATGGGCTATGTCCCGCAACTATGACCTACAGCTCGATGACAATCAGCGGTTTGTGCTGGTCTCCGGAGCGGGGGCGCTGCTCCAGCGCATAACGGCATCCCTCTCCCTGCAACGCGGGGAGAGCCCCCGGTTTCCAGAAGTGGGCTCCAAGCTGGCAGAACACTTCGTGTCGACCGATCGGAAATACTGGAGTGGATTGGTCTCGCTCGAGATTATCCGCCTCGCGTCCATTCGGCTTCCCGAGTCAGAACCGCACGGGTACGAGACGCCACTGCACTGTGTTGAGCGACTAAGGTCCGTCACGATCTTGGCACGGGAGCCGACAGATGGATGGCTCCGATTGCGCGTTCAACTGGACGTCAACGGCTTTGGTCGATGGTCCCACGAACTCCCCTTTCTGGTTGGACGAGCATCGTTCATCCGCCATGCCGACGCTGACACCGTACAAGAGGAAGCCACCAACAAACCAGAAAGACTGGCGATCGCTCTCGCCAGGGCCTGTCCAGATGGACTCGGCCGCACGAATTATACGAAAGACGACATCCAACGCCTCATGCCGCACTTGACCGCTACAGACATTGAAGACCAGGTCCATGCGTTCCAAGCGCGGGGCTGGGTCCGGCTCGTGAAGTTCGCTGGGGGCAAGTGGCATCTCAAGCTGACAACCGCGTTCTATGAAGAAGTCGATCCGCAAGTCATGGGCTGGACGCCAGCGGCAGATGCCAAGATTGTTGTCCTCCACATGCTAAACAAGGAGACTGGCCGTGCAGCGTCGCTTCATGAGGCCTGTGGATGGGATCGCAGGCGGTTCAACCCCGCCTACCGGCATGTGATGCAGCTTGTCCCCTCTTCCTCGATAAGCCAGGAGCGCAGTCCCACCTATCCTGCCGTGTCCATTCGCTGGCAGCCGGAGGTCAAGGCTGCGTTGATAAGATTCGGCTGAGCCGGATTAATCGTTGGGCATTTCGCCTGGACTCGGTTGAAGTGCACTCCGTATTTTGGCTGCATGGCAGAGAAGTACGACTCCAGAAGGCCTTTCCGGGTTCTTAGTCTCGATGGCGGTGGCGCCAAAGGCTTTTACACGCTTGGCGTGCTCAAAGAAAATCGAGGCGATGGGTGGCCCGCTCTGGCAGAAATTTGATCTCGTCTACGGCACCAGCACGGGCGCCATCATCGCCTCTCTTGTCGGCCTGGGTTACCCGGTCGATGATATTGTGGCCCTGTATCGAGAGCACGTTGTGAAAGTCATGCGGAGCTTGCTGCCGGGCAAGAAAACGGCGGCGCTCGAAGCCCTGTCGGCCCAAGTCTACAAGGACCGGGACTTCTCGGCCTTCAAGACCGACATCGGCATCGTTTGCACTGACTGGGATTCGGAACGGCCAAAGATCTTCAAGACCAGCAGGAATCAGGCATACCGCCAAGCCGCGAGCTTCGTGCCGGGCTTCGGCTGCAAAATTGGAGAGGCTGTGCACGCCTCGTGTTCGGCCTATCCATTCTTCTGGAAGAAGACGATTGTGTCTCCGACCGGCGAGAAGTACGAGCTGGCCGACGGCGGCTTTTGTGCCAATAATCCGACGCTATACGCCATCGCGGACGCAACGCATGCCCTGGGCCATGCGCGGGAACATGTGCGGGTCGTCAGCATCGGCGTGGGAGAATATCCTACCCCTCGTCGGCATGTGTTCCATCCTGGCCGCTGGATCGGCTACCTCTTCACGGTTCGGCTGCTCCAGAAGACGTTGGAGATCAACACGCAGTCGATGGACCAGCTCCGCACGGTCCTGTTCGGCGATCACGTGCCGACTGTTCGCATCAGTAAGGCGTACACCGAGCCAGAAATGGCTACGGACCTGTTCGAGCACGATCTCGATAAGCTTGACAAGCTGTGGCAACGCGGTCGCCGGTCGTATGCCGAGTTTGAACCCCAGTTGAAAGCGTTCCTGCTCTAGGAGAAAGCACGTTGGCTATACCCGAAGCTCAGCTCGAGACTTGGACTGGTCTAGGCTCCGTGACGCAGTCGCGCGACACATACGCGACCATCAAGCGCGCGCTAGAGGACAGCAATTCGCCGTACCATAGTCACAGCTTCGATACCTTCCTGCAGGGCTCGTACGGCAACGACACAAACGTCTACGGCGATAGCGACGTGGACATCGTGATCCGGCAAACATCGCTGTACTACTACAACATCGATGGCCTGAGCGACGCGGACAAAACCACTTTCCGGCGCGACCTCTCTTCTCCGGCCCAATACACGCTGCACAATTTCCGGCGGGACGTCGCGGACTGGCTGAGGCATCAGTACGCGCAGGATTTCGACCCGAGCGGGACGAAAGCGCTGTACATCCGGCAGCGCAACAATCGCAGGAACGCGGATGTCCTTGTATGTGCCCGCCACAAGCGGTTTCTCTCGTACCAGAGCGTCCAAAACCAGCGCTTCGTCGATGGTGTGATCTTCTTCCCGACGAGCGGCGGTGAGATCATCAACTACCCGAAGCAGCATTCCGACAACATGACGGCGCAGCACCAGGCGACGAACAGTTGGCTGAAGCCCGCGGTCCGCATCTTCAAGAACATGCGGAATAAGATGATCGAGGACGAGATGCTCCGAGAGGGCGTGGCACCCTCGTACCATCTCGAGGGCTTGCTCTACAATGCACCGCCCAACGTGTTCAACACGGACTGGCAGACCGCGATTGCCGGTTGCCTGAGCTGGGCGGTGCAAACTGACAAGACACAACTGCTCTGCGCGAGTCGGCAGCACTGGCTGGTCAGGGACAATCAGAATACGTCGTGGCCCACGGCAGATTGCGAGGCGTTTCTGACCGCCGCTGTGGATCTCTGGTCAAACTGGGGCAAGCCAAGGCGTCGCTGGATCTAGCGCGCAGCATTGACCACGTCCGGTCTAGTCACGCCAGTCTTCGCGCGCAGCATCTTCGTCGTGCCGGCGAGCATCCTCCTCATAGCTTCGGGCAATGCGGTCGAGAACCGCCGAAGTACGCGGCCATTCCAGTGCCGTTGCCTTCGAGTAGGCACGATAGCGGCTCACAAGAGCGCGCTCTTGTGCACCGCCTTCTTCGGGAAGACGGCTTGTCATGCCACGACGATTATAGAGGCCAATCGCAAATCCGCTCTCGAGATTCTTGCTGCGCGTGATTTCAATTGCTTCACGCACCGGTATTGCTGGCCAAATACCGTCTGCATCGACAGGTGATGCCGACAGAGCCTCGCCAATTTTCTGATCTGCAATGTCTGCGCGGCCAATCTTCGCCGCAAGAATACGCGCTTCCTTGATCCAGGCCTCGAGCTTGGCGCCATCGATATGGCCGTCCGGCATGGTGCCGGGTACTCGATCCCAAAGCCGCAGCAGGTTGAACGCCTGAGATGCAATAGCCCGCGCCCGCTCGAGATCATCAGGAGGCGGCTCAACCACGCCGCTCTCTTCACTTGGCCTATAGAGCGCACTTAGCACTTCGATGAAGAACGACGGGCGCTCCGCCAACGCCTTGATCAGCACCTTTACGGGCCGCCGCGAATACTCCAACAGCGGCAAGTATGTCCATTCCAGTTGCAACATTTCATCATCGGAAAGACCGGCCTTCTCCAGGCACTCCAACATTTCCGCAACATAGTGCTGAAACATCGTGGGTTCGTTGTGATCGTCTTGATTCTTATCCCATGGCTGTTGGACTGCCTCGTGAAGGACTCTCACCAGCAGCTCGCTCGGTAGCCCTTTGGACAAATGATGGCCAACAAAATGAAGCGCCGGTCGGGCACGCCCCACATCGATGAGTTTGTTGGCCATAAAGACGATATCGTCGTTAGTGCCTTCCATCCACAGCGCTGCTGCGCGCTTCCAGTACAGGTCTTCCACGACCGGTCCGGCGAGGCGCGCCTGGTCCCATGTCCATCGCGTGACCGGCAATGCGCCCAGAATTGTGAGCATGGCGTGGTCGCCCCAATGCTCCTGCGCGGCACGCGCCAGAAGCTCCGAGGCCCAAGGTTCCTTGGCTTGCGCGAAAGTGGAGTAGATGAGGCCATGGGCGAGATCTCGCTCCTTTGGGCTCTCGCTGCGCAGGGCACGAACGAGGATCTTATCCCGAGTGGATGGGTCAAGATCGAGTTCCGTGAGCGTAGCGCCCAAGAAGCCGGCCAAGTCCAGACGGTGCGCGAGTTCAAAAATGCCTTCGATTCCTCGTTGGCTTAGAAGATCTTGAACAGCCTTTCGTCGTGCGACCGGTACGTTGGCTTTGGCCGATCGCCAACCATCGATCCCCGGATCCGGCAAGTCCACGGACGGGTTGAACAGCCAAGTCATTCGCTCGATGGCATCTGCAGGTTCGAGCTTGCGATAGATCCGTTCGATTTGATCCAGCTGCTCGGACGACAGCGACCACGCCGCATCCCGAAACTGCCGATGGTGGTTCAGCACGCCACGTAGCGTCCGCCACAGCCGCGTGCGGTCTTCCGTATTTGCGAGCCGCGGCTCGATCTCTGCCAGTTTCTGAAGCACCAGCTCTCGTTCCGGCGCCAGATGGCTGATTCTGTCGAGCAGCTGCTTCCATCGCTCGGGGTTGGCACCGACATCCTGGAGAAGACGCGAGGTCACCTCTTCCGTGCCCTTGCCCACCACCGCATAGGTGGCAGCCTCGTAACTGTCCTGCGAATAGTCCCGCCATCGAGGCTGGGGCGATGGGATCACCATCCCATGACTGCTCGGAAGAATGGCGAGCATCAATTTCCAGGTCGCGGCCGGCTCGGTCTTTCGTAGATGATCGAGGACACGGAGACGCTCGGCCAATGTCGCGTGAGTTTGCGGCAGCCATAGCAGGAAAATCTTTGCCAGGCTGTTGCCCGGCCGGTTTGTGTACTTCCCGCCGGGATCGAGCGTATCGAGCTTGGCGAGTGTCTCCGAAACGCGCCCCAGGTTTTGTGGCGACCAAGCCAGCGATTCCAAGGCCCACAGCAGATCGGAGAGGTGCTCGCCGCCAAACGGACCGCCGTCGGCACCGAACAAGCTCATGATGGGCTGGTCATTCCTGTGCAGGCTCTCGTCGATCGCATTCAGGAAGATGTCAGGCGCAGCTTCCGCCACGAGCTGGAAGTCCCGCGACAACGACCACCATCTCTCGCGGGGCGCCCCTTCGAGGAGCCGGCGAACCACGAGCTCGGCGTGGGCCCGCACGTTTGATGCGCCTTGGGCATGCTCGCCAAAGAGTGACATCATGATCAGTACCTGGCCAAGGCCGCGCCGAAGATGGCCAGTATATTGGGGCCGGATACCTTGGGTCGCTGCCATCCAGCGCTCTTCTGGATCCACGTCATAACGTGGATCATGTGCTCCGAGCACGTCGATTGCAGCCCTCTCGAAGCGCTCAATGTCAGCGGACGACAAGTGCCGCGCCAAAAGCAACCACGCGTCCGGCGGTGAAGCGATCTTCCAGGCAGTGCCCACTTTCCGCAGGGGACTGTCGATCGCACTCGCAAATGGCGCGAGATCGGCGACAATCTGGTCATAGGGAACGTTGCCGAGCCGAGCAAGAATCTCTTTGTCGGATTGCGAGCTTTCGTCCCAACCTCCCGCAAGCAGGGCGGCGATCAAGCCACGCGTCGGACGGCCTTCCGCCCACTGCGGGAGACGACCCGGCGCGGCTGGTATGAGTCGGCGCAGGATCGCGAGGCTGCGCGCTGAGTCGCGTGCAAGCGCCTTTGAGCGTGGTTTAGAGATGCCGGAAGCGGACAAGGCATGTTCGATGCCGGTGCGAGAAGGCCGCGACAGCCGGCGATAGTCGCCCCGTTGGTCGGTGTCGGCGCCATAAGTTAGAAGGACATGGTGACCGCGCTGGGTCAGACGCTGGGCCACCCCCGGTTCGGGATCCAACAGAACAATTATGAGAGGCGTAAGGCTTTCCGCGACAGCGCGCGCGGCCTCCGCGCTGGTCGCGACCACGCAACGGGTCAGGTAGTGCTGCGCCGCATCGGTCGGCAACTGTCCGATTGTTGCGAAAAAGAAGGCAGCTACCTCGTCCGCCGTCTCTCCCTGCAGGGAAAACAGGGAGGCTTGCGAGCGCAGCCACTGCAGAACGGCGACGGCGTCCTCGTCACGATCGGAAAGAATGAGGTCCGGTGTCAGCGGCCATTGCGTCGCCAGGGACCACTCGAGCCAGACCTCTTCGAGCTGGCGTATGCCCGCGGGTCGTTTCCCCAGCAAAGTGGCGAGCCACTGACCAACGGCCGGGTAGAGTTCGATCCAATGGACAAGGTCATTGCCGTCATAGGCACGGACATCTCGCCATAGATTACGGGCGCGTCTTTCTTGTGCCCATTCCTCCTTCTTGGGCCATTGCCGCGGCGTGACAAAAATGAATGTCGAGTCCAGGGGATGGAGTTCACCGGGCGTACGGGAGCGCTTGTCAAAGTCTTCGCTCGCCTTGTCAGCAATCGCCTGCCGCTGGGTTCCGATTTCCCAACCGGTGACGCCGGCGGGCACATAGCGGCTGGCTTGCTCGGACCGCGTCACGCCGTCCCAGCCGGCATACTGGACGGCTTCATCGGAAGGAAAGCGAATGTTCACGGAAGGCCCGTGAGCCGCCCTGATCAGTTTGGCGATCAGGGTCGGCATTGTGGCCTGGCCGTCGCGGCGTTGGGCCCATTCGGCGAGGTCGGTGGCATTGACCCAACGGATGGGAACACCAGATTTATTGCGCTCGGCCAACGGAGGGACTTGGGGGCCGATGAGGGCGCCACCAGGAAGAAAGCGGACACCAGCGCTTTCCAGCGCGGTGCGCATGGCCTCGGCATTGTTAGGCACTGGCGTACGGTGGCCGCGCTCGAAGTCGGCTACGGTTGAAGCCGCCACCCCGGCCTTTTTCGCCAATTCTTGCTGGGACCAAGCGAGGAGAGCCCGGGCAGCGCGGATTTGTTTGGGCGAGAGGTCAGTTCCTGATAGCGGTTGAACCGTCATGTCATAGTATCTATATGACATAGGGAATTTTTCAAGAACAAGAGCGTGAGAATTGGCGCTATGTTATCTTTCGTAGACTATTGATACCATTTGACGGCAATATATAACTTCCATGCCTTCGGTCATAGAATCCCTGTCTAGTCGCGCCCTCGGCCTCGCCAAAGAGCGTGGAATTGCGCGGGCGCGCGACTTCCAGGCTGCCGGCATCCCCCTCGTCTATCTGAGGCGACTTTGCGACGAAGGACGCCTGATTCAACTCTCTCGCGGACTCTACCAGATTCCAGAACTCGCGGGCTCGGACGCTGCCCACAGCCTTGCCGAAGCGACGCGCCTGATGCCTCGCGGCGTCGTGTCCCTCCTCTCGGCGCTCCGGCAGCATGGGCTGACAACCCAGCTTCCCAACGCCGTCTGGATGACGCTTCCCCGAAAGGCCCGCGTCCCGAAAGCGCCGCCCTTTCAGCTCGAGATCGTCTACGCGAGCGAGCCTGCCCTCTCCTCACACATCCAACACACGGTAATTGAGGGAGTGCGCGTGCCAATCTACGACGTGCCGAAGTCGGTGGCCGATTGTTTCAAGTATCGCCGCCGTGTTGGTCTCGACGTCGCCGTGGAAGCGCTGCGCGACGCGGTGAGGCAACGCAAGACGACACCGGCCGAAGTGATGCAGGCTGCCGCCCTCGATCGCGTGGCCAACGTGATGCGCCCCTATGTCGAAGCGGTTACGTGAAAGAAATCAAGAACCTTCCCGCCTCCATCCGCGCGAAATTGTTGGCGCGTTCCCGGACGAGCGGCGAGGATTTCGGGCGCACCCTGGTGCGCTATGGCGTCGAGCGCTTCCTGTTTCGCCTCTCGCAGCATTCGAGTCGCGATCGCTTCGTTCTCAAGGGCGCGATGCTCTTCATCACGTGGCCCGAGGGCGCGCAACGGTCGACTGGCGATCTCGACCTTCTCAGCTTCGGTCCGCCCGAACCAGCCGCGATGAAGGCGATCATCGCCGAAATTTGTGCCGTCTCTGCCCCTGATGATGCCCTCGCGTTCGACGTCGACGCCATCGAGGTGGAAGCGATGCGCGAAGCAGACAAGTACCAGGGCCTGCGCGTCGCGATGCTCGCGCGGCTGGACGGCGCGAAGATTCACCTGCAGATCGACGTCGGCTTCGGCGACGCGGTCTATCCCGGTCCCAAGAAGATCACCTTTCCTTGCCTCCTCCCCGACATGGGCATTCCAGAGATTTTGGCCTATCCACCGGAGACGGTCATCGCCGAGAAATTTGAGGCGATGGTCAGGTTCGGCGAGGCCGACGGTCGGCTGAAGGACTTCAACGACATCTGGGCGATCTCGAAGACATTCGAGTTCGACATGGCGACACTGGTTCAGGCCGTGACGGGCACGTTCCAGCGTCGTGAAACCGATATCCCGCAAAGCATGCCATTCGCCCTGACCGCCGCGTTCGGAGAACTCGAAGATAAACGCAAGATGTGGGATGCCTTTCTGAGGCGTAGCCCGCCAGCAGTGCCTCCACCCCCGCTCGACGATCTCTTGGCGGATCTACGGCGTTTCCTCGGTCCAGTACTTGACGCCAGCGCGCGGCCAGAAAATGCACGCGGGACCTGGGAACCGACCCGCGGCTGGACCACCTAATCCTTAGTACGTCGGCGGAAGGTGATCTTCCGCTCGGTGTCCTCGACAAGGTCGTAGCCTGCCCAATCTATGTCGGCCGCCAAATTCGCCCGGCCAGTGATGAGATGCCGAACGTAATCGAAGTGGGCGAACTGGCCCACAAAATGGCGATTAAGACCCTCTGTTGTCTGTTGGTCGACGAGCCGGTTCGAGAACGCTCCATCGAAGTCGCCGAGGACAAGGCAGGCAAAGGTATTGGGGTTGAGCGTCAGCACCAACTGGTAGGGCGTCATGCCAGGGAGTGTAAGCTCCATCGCGGCGTGGCCCGGTGCCGACAACGCGAAGACTGGCGTCGTCGACGACCGAAGTGGTATCGGCGAGCGAAAAATCATGAGAAAGGCGCTTTCGAAGCTGTCGGCGGCCCATGCCGTCGTCGACGCCATCTGATTAAGTGCCTCCTTCGCGATATTCGGATGTGCGCGCATGAACCCGTAATGCGCTCGCTCTTCAGCAGCAAAAGGGATGGCACTGTCGGGATCAGCCGCCAGCTGCGTCAGCTCGTTCATAGTGGCGCGGTAGTGCGGCGTACGCGCCTCGAGGTGCCGAATCAGGGCGTAGAGAACTGGCCTGTCCGATTGATCGAGCGCGTCAGTTCGGCCGCTGGCAATCTTCGCCCAGGTGTCACTCCGTGCGATCGGGGTTTCTATCCGACGATTGATGTCGGTCTCGACGGAAATCGGAACGCCGCGCTTCATGTGGACATAGAAGTCCCTCTCATAGCCAAGGCCGTCGATCGACCGTTCTGACCAGACTGCGCGCGCACCGTGCTTCGCGACGGTCGTGATACGACGCCGAGCGTCGTCCACCGCGAAGTTGCGCAAGAAGAACCGCGGAACGTAGTGATGATCACGGGGTTCATCAGCAAGCATTAAATCGGCCCTTGTTCAGCCATAGAAGATGCGCCGCCCAACGTGAACCACCATTCGATCATGCCGGCGTCAGCACCCCTTCCCTCTGGTGCTCGACTTGCTGGAGGCTGAAGCCCTCAGCCTCTGGCACGTAGCGATATTCGGTACCCAACATGAACCATGCTTGCGGCAGCGGCGTCATTGCCGTTGGATTGGCGACGGAGACAAATCGCGCATTGCCCTGTTGGCGCCAACCGGTGACTCGCGCGCTGTCACCTATTAAGCCGCTAATACAAGCGTATGAGGGATGAAGAAAGGCGGTCAAAGCGATCGGGGCTCCATTCGCGCGAATTACTTCGCTGCGCAGCGGATGCTCAACACTCAACGTTGAACCAGCGTTCAAATCGATGGTGAATTGCTCCTCACCAATAGGAAACACAGCGCTCAAGATACGTGGAAGGCCGACGCCCTCGACATGGGGCCACATACCGCCGGTATTTAGCGCGATCACGCAGCGGTCGCCTTCGGTTACGACTCCGGCTTCGCAATAGCTCTGAAAGCGATCACGCTTTTCGCGCAGCGCTTGGGTATAGCGCATGAGGATCTGGTCGACCGGGGTGGCGCGGAAGCCCGCGTTGGGAATGAGATCGGCCGGCCGATCCGGATTCGCTGCCAAGCCGAGCGACGGCGAAACCGCCTCAATCCACAATCGCTCGCCACCAGGTAGTCTGGTCGCAAAATCGGGTCTCCCGCCGGCACCAGGTTCGAGTGAATAGCCAAGATCGAGGAGAGCAGCCGCCAGACGTAACTCCCAGAAACGCCGATGGATCTGATGGGCGAAGGCGGACTTGAAGTGACTATCGAGATGTCCTCGCGCCCGACGCCATAGGCCATCGAGATACATCCTCTGCTCAGCATCGCTGCCATCGTCTGCGTCCCGGAGCCGCTCATAGACCGGATGTAAACCTGCGCCCTGTTGGTCAAAGAGCGTCATCATGGGCCCGTTGGAAAGCACTCCGGATGGCTGGCGCGGTGGCACTCCGATGGATGGGAAGGCTGTCTTATCCAGGAGGTGTTTCCTAACGCCAAAGCTTCCACCACGGGTGCTTCGAATCTTGAGAGAGGTGCAAGGTTCCCCGTTTGTGCAATTCAGTAAAATAGTCGCCGATTAGCTTTCGCTTCTTGCCTTGCTCTACGCGCAGGATGGCAAGGCCGCGGTATCGCTGCCTGGGATTAGGGACACCCTCCTTCCGCTCATTGAGATAGACGTAGTAGAGGCGGTACCGTTCGAAGTGCGGATCCCGTTCTGCATGCACTACGAGCGTCGAGGACGTCGACTCCTTGCTGTCGAGCAGAAGGCGTAGCCCGAACAACGTGTGCTTGATTTCGAGATTGACGTCTCGCGAATGTTCTCCATGCTCGTCGCCAAATCGGATAGAGCCAGACCATCGTCCTCCCAGGTAAGGAAATATGAACTTCTGGACCGGCGAAACCCAGCGCCAGCCGGCAAAGAGCAGGACAATCGCCGCAGTCGCAGCAAACGATGACGCTCGAAGCAATTTCGCGGCATCTTGCGCGATGTCGCCCGTGCCGATCCATCCTGCAGAGACAGTCGCCAGCACGGAGAGACCCATAACTGCAAAGGCAACGACCAGGATCCATCGGATCGGCAAAAGATGCAGCATCGCTAAGTCGGTCCACAATGCGGAGTGAGCATGGATTCGCCTGACAGAGTCTTCCGGCAGATGCTGGCTGATCGCCGCCCGGAGACTACTCTAATCGTATGCTTTTACACAGGTTTAGCGCTACCCCCACGTTGCGCGCCTATGCTCCGATCGCCCGCGCCAGCGACGGGCACTCCGTTTGATCGAACGTTCCCCAGCACGGTAGCGCGCGCATACCTGGAGAATCCCGCTGTAAGGGATGGCGCAATCATGGCGGGCAGACCACGTCCGACGGCCGGATACACGCTGACGGGTTGGTCATTCAGGCTCTTCCCTGAGCCACTAGCTATCACGACGGAACCCAATCGTGGCTCCGCGTTCAACAGCTGTCTTGCGATGTCCGCTGTTGCAGCCGTGGATTTCGTCTATCTGCTTTCAAGCGGGCGGTTGTTTCGGTTTGAGAGAGGCTCAACGTTTGCGCTGGCGGATGCGACTAATTGCACCTCGCGGTGACGCGCACGGTCTATTGGTAGCCACTACCTGCGCTGTACGCAGGCCATGGCCCTTCGCCACCGCTAGAGAGCTGCCACGCGCCTCATACCTCTACGATTAGTGCATCCGCGTGTGCCTTCTCGCGCCTGTGGCAAAGCCCTACCCTTCGGCGCGTGGCAACTTGTGCTCTATGAAATTGTCGGCACGCCCATTAACGCGATCGCCGCAAGTATCTAATTCGACGATCCCTCTGCTCATCGACCAGAGCGACGAACTTCGCGGAAGCGCATTTCGTTGGATGATGGTGCGGGCGGTCGGAATCGAACCGACACTCTGTCACCAGAACTGGATTTTGAGTCCAGCGCGTCTACCAGTTCCGCCACGCCCGCTTATCGTCGCCGCGAGTTGCCTCGCTCTCTGCACCCATTTTGCACCTAGCGCGATTGCCACAGCGAAGGTGCGTCTTGCCGTACCCGCTCAACCTCCGAAAATCAAACGACTTTTCCGACCACCGCGCCAAACGTCGCAGGGTAGACAAACCACTTTTTGAGTCAGGCGCGTCTACCAATTCCGCCACGGGGGCACGCTGTCGTGCGCCGCGAATAAAGCCGATGCGCGGAACCGGGTCAACGCTTGCGGGGACCCCGATCGTCCGGTTTTATGGCGCCGCCATCCAAGAAACGCCGCCGGAGGAAGTTTTAGAGTGCATCCGTACATCCACGCGCAGACGAACCCGGACAAAGCGGCCTACATCATGGCCGGCAGCGGCGAAACGGTGACCTACCGGCAGCTCGACGAACAATCCAATCGCATCGCGCAGCTTTTCCGCAGCCTCGGCCTCGAGGCCGGCGACCACGTTGCCCTCTTCCTCGAGAACCACCCGCGCTTTTTCGAGATCTGCTGGGGCGCCCAGCGTTCCGGTCTGGTCTACACCGCGATCAGCTCGCGCCTCACCGCGGCCGAGGTCGACTACATCGTCACCGACTGCGGTGCCAGGCTGTTCGTCACGTCGAAGCACCTCGCCGAGAAGGCCGCCGAACTCGGGCCGCTGCTGGCGGGCGTCGAGAACCGCTACATGATCGACGGCACGATCGATGGCTACGAGTCGTGGGAGCAGACGGTGGCGCGCTTCCCCGCGACGCCGATCGCCGACCAGACGGCGGGTCACGACATGCTCTATTCGTCCGGCACGACCGGCCGCCCCAAGGGCGTCATGCCGGTCGTCGAGCCGCAGCCGATCGACTACGACAACCCGCTGCTCGCCATCAGCCGCAAGCTTTATGGCATCGACCGGGACACGATCTACCTGTCGCCGGCGCCGCTCTATCACGCGGCTCCGTTGCGCTTCAACATGAGCGTGATGCGGCTGGGCGGCACGTCGGTGATCATGGAGCACTTCGACGCCGAGGAATTCCTCAAGCTCGTGCCGAAGTACAAGGCGACCCACACCCAGGTCGTGCCGACCATGTTCGTGCGCTTCCTGAAGCTGCCCGACGAGGTGCGCGCGAAATACGACGTGTCCTCGCTCAGGTGCGCGATCCACGCCGCCGCGCCCTGCCCGATCCCGACCAAGGAAGCGATGATCAATTGGTGGGGCCCGATCATCTGGGAGTACTACGGCGGCACCGAGGGCAATGGCCTCACCATGTGCAACGCCCAGGAATGGATGGCGCACAAGGGCACCGTCGGCCGTGCCGTGGTGGGCAAACTCAAGATCTGCGACGACGCGGGCAACGAGCTGCCGGCGGGCGAGTCCGGCACCGTCTATTTCGCCGAAGGCCGGCCATTCGAGTATCACAACGACCCGAAGAAGACCGCCGAATCGCGCCATGCCGAGGGATGGACCACGCTCGGCGACGTGGGCTACGTCGACGACGACGGCTTCCTGCACCTGACGGACCGCAAGGCGTTCATGATCATCTCCGGCGGGGTGAACATCTACCCGCAGGAATGCGAGAACCTGCTGATCAATCACCCCAAGGTCATGGACTGCGCCGTGTTCGGCATCCCCAACGCCGACTTCGGCGAGGAAGTGAAGGCCGTGGTCCAGCCGCGCGACATGGCCGATGCCGGCCCGGCGCTGGCCGAGGAACTGATCGCCTACTGCAAGCAGCACCTCTCGGCCCTCAAGTGCCCACGCACCGTCGACTTCGAGGCCGAGCTGCCGCGCCACCCCACCGGCAAGCTCTACAAGCGCCTGCTGCGCGACCGCTACTGGGAGGGCCGGACGGCCAGGATCTGACTCGACTCCCGCCCATAACCTCTTATATGGTTAGCCGATCGACGGAGGCCGGCCATGACGGCAGAGCTGCGCGCGCTCGACGCCAGGTTCATCCATAACTTCATCACCAACGACGTGCCCTCGCATGACACGATCCTGCACGAGGGCTTCATCTGCATCACGCCCGTCGCGCCCGCCAACTACCCGCTCGACGAAACCATCGTGAAGAAATACATCAAGGGCAAGGCCCAGCCGTAAGGGACCGTGCTATTGGTTCTCCCTGTTCCAGGGAGAACCACCATGAAGGCAGCCGTCGTCACCGAGCAGGGTGTCCAGTACAAGGACGCGCCCAAGCCGTCGCCCAAGCCCAACGAGATCCTGATCAAGGTGCGGGCGGCCTCGCTCAACCGCGCCGACCTCGCGGTCGCGTCGGGCCATGCGCACGGCCGCGTCGGCGGCCCGGGGACCATCGTGGGCCTGGAATGTGCCGGCGAAGTCGAAGCCGTCGGCGCCGAGGTGAAGGACTTCAAGCCCGGCGACCGCGTGATGAGTTCCGCCGCCGGCGGCTTCGCCGAATACGCCGTCACGGACTCAGGCCGCGCCCACAAGATCCCCGCCAACAACATGACCTGGGAGCAGGCGGCCTGCATGCCGGTGGCGGTGCAGACCATGCACAACGCCCTGGTCGGCGCCGGCCGGCTCAAGAAAGGCGAGTCGGTCCTGATCCAGGGCGCGAGCTCGGGCGTCGGGCTGCTCGGCATGCAGATCGCCAAGTACCTCGGCGCGTCGATCGTCATGGGCACCTCGACCAATGACGGCCGCCGTGCGCGACTGAAGGAATTCGGCTGCGACCTCGCCCTCGACACCCGTGACCCGAAGTGGCCCGACAAGGTCAAGGAAGCGACCGGCGGCAAGGGCGTCGACCTGATCGTCGACCAGGTGTCGGGCGGCGTCATGAACCAGAACATGGAGGCCACCGCCATCCTGGGCCGCATCGTCAATGTCGGGCGGCTGGGCGGCATGAAGGGCGAGTTCAACTTCGACCTGCACGCCTTGAAGCGCATCGACTACATCGGCGTCACCTTCCGCACCCGCAGCCCCGAGGAGGTGCGCGACATCGTCCAGGCCGCCCGCGCCGACCTGTGGCCGGCCATCGAGGCGGGCAAGCTCAGCCTGCCGATCGACAAGACCTTCCCGCTGGCCCAGGCCGCCGACGCGCTTGCGCACATGAAGGCCAATGCCCATTTTGGCAAGATCGTCCTGGTCGTCTAAAGACGATCGTGTCGTCTGACGCCAAAGGCAGGCCCGCATGAGCAAGTCGATCAACCACCTCGCCACCGCCGACGGCCTGTTCTTCGGCAAAGGCGGGCTCGACCCGCGCAAGACCTCGAAGATGGTCGACGAGGCGCTGGCCGGCACCGACGACGGCGAGCTGTTCCTGGAATACGTGCAGAGCGAAAGCCTGTCGTTCGACGACGGCAAGCTGAAGAGTGCCGCGTTCGACACCACCCAGGGCTTCGGGCTGCGCGCCGTGGCGGGCGATTCGACGGGCTTCGCGCACGCTTCGGCGCTCGACGAGCACGCCCTGAAGCGGGCGGCCGCCACGGTCAAGGCGGTGCGTTCGGGCCGGTCGGGCAAGTCGGACGAGTCGCCACGTGGCACCAACCGGCTGCTCTATGCCGACGACAATCCGATCGACGGCGAGGCCTTCGCCAGGAAGGTGGCGCTGCTCGAGGAGATCGACGCCTACGTTCGCGGCAAGGAACCCAAGGCCCGTCAGGTCTCGATCTCGCTCGCGGGATCGTGGCAGGTGGTGGAAATCATCCGCGCCGGCGGCTGGCGCGCCGCCGACGTGCGCCCGCTGGTGCGGCTGAACGTCAGCGTCGTGTGCGGCGACGGCACCCGCATGGAAGCGGGCAGCACCGGGCAAGGCCGCCGCGCCGCCTACGGCGACATCTTCAAGCCCGAGAACTGGAAGCGCGAGGCCGACGAGGCGATCCGCCAGGCGCTGGTCAACCTCGAGTCGGTCGACGCTCCGGCGGGCGAGATGCCGGTCGTGCTGGGCGCCGGCTGGTCGGGCGTGCTGTGGCACGAAGCCGTCGGCCACGGCCTGGAAGGCGACTTCCACCGCAAGAAGACCTCGGTGTTCAGCCACATGATGGGCGACATGATCGCTTCTCCCGGCGTCACCGTGGTCGACGACGGCACGCTCTCGGACCGTCGCGGCTCGCTCACCATCGACGACGAGGGCACGCCCACCCAGCGCAACGTGCTGATCGAGAATGGCCGTCTCGTCGGGCTGATGCAGGACCGCCAGAACGCCCGCCTGATGGGCGTGAAGCCGACCGGCAACGGCCGCCGCCAGAGCCATGCCCATGCGCCGATGCCGCGCATGACCAACACTTTCATGCTGGGCGGCACCGCGGACCCGAAGGAGATCATCGCCTCGGTGAAGAAGGGACTCTACGCCGCCAACTTCGGCGGCGGCCAGGTCGACATCGTCTCGGGCAAGTTCGTGTTCAGCTGCACCGAGGCCTATATCATCGAAAACGGCAAGCTCGGCCGGCCGGTCAAGGGCGCCACCCTGATCGGGGCGGGCTCGGAGGCGCTGACGAAGGTCGGCATGGTCGGCAACGACATGGAACTCGACCCCGGCATCGGCACCTGCGGCAAGGACGGCCAGGGCGTGCCGGTTGGCGTCGGCCAGCCGACGCTCCGTATCGACGCGCTCACCGTCGGCGGCACGGCGACCTAGAAGCGCTCGTTCAGTCGACCTTGGCCGGCGCCTTGGCGTAGTCCGCTTCGCTCACCGGCTCGAACCAGCTCGTCGCCTCGCCCTTGTCGTTGGTTTCGGACATGGCGAGGTGAACCATCATCGTGTCGGGGGCCGCACCGTGCCAATGGCGGGCGTTGGGCGGGATCACGACCGTGTCGCCTGGCATGATCGCCTGCACCGGCTCCCCTTCGAGCTGGTAGCGGCCGACGCCCGACAACACATACAGGACCTGGCCGACGGCATGCTTGTGCCAGTTGGTGCGCGCGCCGGGCGTGAAGGAGACACGCGAAGCGCGCAATCGCGACGGCTGCTCGGGCGCGTACACCGGGTCGGACAGGACAGCGCCGACGAAATTCGCCGCTTCCGCCTTGGTTGTCGGGCGGGACGCGGCCCGCATGATTCTTGGGCGCATGACGGTTCCTCCCTCTTTCGCGTAGGCCGTTCAAGTCTATCAACCGACCGGGACCGCGCAAGCAACGGCCGTCATCGTCGCGGGTTACGAACGTGTCTCCGCCAGCCGCAGCGATTCGAGGAAGCGCGTCGCGGCACTCATCGACTTCATGTCGCCCTTGGTCGTGACCAGCAGCCGGTAGAGCCGGTCCTTCACGATGTAGGTGCGCATCATCACACGCGAGCCGTTGGTATCCTCGATGTCGAGGGCATAGCCGTCCCAGCCCTGAAGCGCGACGGGTTCGTCCCGCACGTACTTGAAACGGGAGCGGGGAAACGCCTTCTCGGCCTCGCCGCGCCCAAGGTCGCGGGCCATCTCCTTGGTGTCGCGACTCGAGAACCAGCCGGGCTCGTAGTCGACATAGTCGAAGTCGAACAACTCGTCGTCGCGCCTGGACTGCCAGGCCACGCGCTCGCCGGCGTGGCCCTTTTCCTTCTCGGCGGCCGTGGTCTTGGTGGCCGGCGCCGGCATTTCCAGCCGGAACCTGAGGTCGCCGCCGACGACGGTCTGCCAGTCGGCGGGCTGCGCACTCGCCATCATGGGCACCGTCAGGAAGGAGAAAACGACGAGACGACGTTTCATGCCGGCGGCACGAGATCTTTGCGACCCGACCAATCCCAGGCAAGGCCGGTGCGCGAGATGCCGAGCAGCAGGCCATGCAGCTCCTTGGGATGAACCCAGCCGCCATCGGGATCGGTGCCCGGATCGGAGCCGCGCGGCGTGTATCGGGCGCCGGCGTCGAGCAGGCGCTGGCGCACCGCCGGCCAGTCGTGGACCTCGACGTAGCACATGTAGAGCGAGTCGCCGTGCTTGTGGGCGTAGCGGCCCATGGCATGGACGTTGTCTGTCACCTGGCTCAGCTCGATGCGATCGAGCCGGTTGGGCGGATCGAACAGGGTAAGCGTGCCGATGTAGCCGAAGCGCTCGCTGCCGATCTCGCTGAACCGGGCTGGGTCGAGGCCGAACAGGCCGGCGTAGACCGCCGCGACGCGGCGCCAGTCGCTGATCAGCGTATTGGTGGTCTCGTAGAGGAACGACACCGGCCCGACCCGCGGCCTGTAGGTGCTTTCGGAGATCACGATCGGCAGGCCGAAGGTAGCCTCGGGGCTGAGATAAAGCTGCTCGGCGTCGCGGTCGTAGGCGGTGCCCAATCCTTCCCAGCGCTTGGCCATGCTGTCGAGGTCGGCGGTGCAGTAGCCCGCCGTCATCAGCCCCTCGCCGCGCCTGGCCAGGAAATCCTGCGTAAGGCCCGCGCCATCGGGCTCACAGAGCTCGAACTCGCTCTCGCCGACGGCCAGGATCGTCCGCTTTGCCGCCAGATGACGGCTGTGGTCGCGGCGCGCGACTTCGCAGCCGAGCAGCAGGCTGTAGCGCTGCGCCGCCTTGGCGGCGTCGTGGACGGCAATCTGGACGCGATCGCAACGGTCGAGCATGGGCCGACACTACCTCAGTACGAATACTCGCGGAACAGCGGCGCGAAGGAGCCCTGCCACTCGCCTTGCCATTTCGCGAGCAGTTCGTCAGCCGGCGCCAGGCCGCTGTCGACGGCGCGGTCGAGCGGAAAGAGATGAACCGTCTCGTCGTTGCCGCGTTCGTCGAGACATCGGCGGGCCTTGAGCCCGGCATGGGCGATCGCCACGACCTCGCGCGCGAGCGCATTCAGCGGCCGGCCGCGGAACGTCGTGGCGAGCCCGGTTCTGGGCGTCTCGGCGCGGAGGAAATCATGATCCGCGGCCGTCCAGTCTTTCACCAGGTCCCAGGCCGCGTCGAGCGCGCCCTGGTCGTAGAGCAGGCCGACCCACAGCGCCGGCAAGGCGTTCAGCGCCGCCCACGGCCCCGAATCGGCGCCGCGCATTTCGAGGTAGCGCTTCAGCCGGACCTCGGGGAACGCGGTGGTGACGTGGTCGGCCCAGTCGTTGACGGTCGGCAACTCGCCTGGCCGCGCCGGCAGTTTGCCCTTCAGGAAATCGCGGAAGTTCTGGCCGGAGGCGTCGATGTACTTGCCGTCGCGATAGACGAAGTACATCGGCACATCGAGCATGTAGTCGACATAGCGCTCGAATCCGAAGCCGTCCTCGAAGACGAACGGCAGCACGCCGCAGCGGTCGGGGTCGGTATCCGTCCAGATGTGGCTGCGGTAGCTCTTGAAGCCCACCGCCTTGCCCTCGACGAAGGGTGAATTGGCGAACAGGGCCGTCGCCAGCGGCTGAAGCGCCAGCGAAACCCGGAACTTCTTCACCATGTCGGCTTCCGATTCGAAGTCGAGATTGGTCTGCACGGTGCAGGTGCGCAGCATCATGTCGAGACCGAGCTTGCCCTTCTTGGGCATGTACTCGCGCATGATCTTGTAGCGCCCCTTGGGCATCCAGTGGACGTCCTCGCGCTTCCACTGCGGCGCGAAGCCGAGGCCGATGAAGCCTGCGCCGATCCCGCCCGCGACCTCGCCGACCTCGCGCAGGTGTTGGGAATTCTCGGCCGCCGTCTCGTGCAGGGTCTCGAGCGGCGCGCCCGAGAGCTCGAACTGGCCGCCCGGCTCGAGCGTGATGCTGGCCTTATCGCGCAGCAGCGCGATCGGGTTGTTGCCCTCGACGACCGGCTCCCAACCGAAGCGGGTCAAGCCTTCGAGCAGGGCGCGGATACCATCCGGCCCTTCATAGGCGAGCGGTTTCAGCGTTGCCTTGTGGTAGCCGAACTTCTCGTGCTCGGTGCCCATGCGCCACGCGGCGCGAGGCTTGTTGCCGGCGACGAAATACTCGATCAGCTGCCGCCGATTCTCGATCGGCGCGCCGCCGCCCGACGGTGGTGCGGACATGCGTTGTCGACTCCCTGGTCGCCCGCGGCCTTCCGGGCCGGGAGCGGCGCGGTCGCATGAGAAACCCTCATGCGAGCACGCGTCTGGTTCATGATGTTCAGGTTCCCGTCTCCCATGCCGACGGGGGCGAGCGCAAGCGGTCAGACGGTAACCTTAGATGTGCGATAATCTGCAGGTAGACGCGGCGTCGGCTGCCGCCAGTCGCCGACCAGCGCCTGCCAGCAGGCAAGCGCCGCCAGGGCCGCGGTATCGGCCCTCAGGATGCGCGGGCCCAGCCCCACAGCCATTACATCCTTTATGCGACGAAGCGTGGCGAGTTCCTCCGCCGCGAAGCCGCCTTCGGGTCCGACCACGACCGCCCAGGGCGCCGCGCGGGCTGCGTCGTCGAGGCCAGCCAGCGCCTCGGCGATCGGCGGACCGCCGCCGGTCTCGTCGCACATCAGCAGACGCCTGCCGTCCGGCCATGCGGCAAGCAGCCGCGAGAGATCGACCGGTGTGCGGACCTCGGGCACGCTCAACCGCTCGGTCTGCTCGGCGGCTTCGATCGCATTGGCGCGCAGCCGCTCGACGTTCACCCGCTCGACGGCGGTGTGGCGCGTGAGCACTGGTTGCAGGACGGCTGCGCCCAGTTCGGTCGCCTTCTCGGCGATATAGTCGATACGTGCGCGCTTCACCGGCGCGAAGCACAGCCATACGTCGGGCTCCGCCGCCTGCGCGCGGATGCGCTCGCCGACCTCGGCCGCCGCCGACTTCCTGCCGCGGCCGGCCAGCGTTGCCTGCCATTCGCCGTCACGGCCGTTGAACAGCCTGAGCGGCGCGCCGTCCGGGCGCCGCATGACGTGGCGCAGATAGTGGACCTGGGCCTCGCCCAGCGGCGCCTCGATCCCGGCCGCGAGATCGGCTTCGACGAAGAGACGCGATACGCTCATGGAGTTCCCTGCTGCATGGCGGCATGATGCCGCCATGACCGCCGACGGAACAACCGGCTTCACCGACATCGACCGCCAGCACTGGTCCCTGCGCTACCTTCCGCCATGGGCCCGACCCTACGGCCGGCTGTCGCGCTGGGACCGGCCGATCGGCACCTGGCTGCTGCTGTTTCCCTGCTGGTGGTCGCTCACCCTCGGCCTGGCGCCGCAGTGGGGCCGGCTGGCCGGCTGGATGGCGCTGTTTGCACTCGGTGCCTTGGCCATGCGCGGCGCCGGCTGCACCTGGAACGACATCGTCGACCGCAAGATCGACGCCCAGGTCGAACGCACGCGCGGCCGGCCGCTACCCTCGGGCGAGGTGAAGCTGCGCAATGCGCTGATCTGGACGGCGCTGCAAGCGCTGGTGGGCGCCGCCATTCTCTTCAAGCTGAACAAGTTCGCGGGCGGCGTGGCTCTGGCCTCGCTGATCCTGGTCGCGATCTACCCGACGATGAAGCGCCTCACCTCCTGGCCGCAGGTCGTGCTCGGCCTCGCCTTCAACTGGGGTGCCCTGGTCGGCTTCGCCGCGGTGACCGGCACGCTGTCGTGGGCCACGGTCGCGCTCTACGCCGGCGGCGTTGCCTGGACGATGGTCTACGACACCATCTACGCCATGCAGGACCAGCGCGACGACGCCGTCATCGGCGTCCGCTCGACGGCCCGGCGCTTTGCGGCGGCGCCGCGGCGCTGGCTGTCGCTGTTCGCGGTGCTGGCGCTGGTGGCCTGGACGCTGGCCGGCCATCTCGCCGCGCTGGGGCCCCTCTATTTCGCGATCCTGGCCGCCGTTGGCCTGCACTTCGTCTGGCAGATCGCCTTCCTGCGCCAGAACGATCCGGCCGACTGCCATTTCAAGTTCAAGGCCAATGCCCTGGTGGGCTGGCTGCTGCTGGCGGCGATTGCCGCCGGCCACCTGGCCTTGCGCTGATGGCGCGCCTGCCGGTCGATCCCGAAGGCTTCATCCGCAACAATACCGCCCTCGAAACGCCGGCCATGGTGCCGGAATTCAAACTGTGGCTCGCGACCGAATACGTGCCGATCTGGCAGGCGACCGAGTCGTGGCTGGAGGAGCAGAACGTCGATCCGCCCTACTGGGCCTTCTGCTGGCCGGGCGGCCAGGCGATCGCGCGCTATCTGCTCGACAATCCCGTGCTGGTGCGCGGCAGGCGCGTGATCGATTTCGCCGCCGGCTCCGGCGTGTCGTCCATGGCCGCGGCGCGCGCGGGCGCCGCATCGGTGCTCGCCAACGACATCGACGCGCTGTCGCTGGTGGCGGCGCGCCTCAACGGCGAGGCCAACGGCATTGCCTTCAATGTCAGTGCCGACGACTGGCTGGCCGGCCCCGACGGTAACCCCGATGCCGACGTGGTGATTGCGGGCGACGTCTGCTACGAGCGCGAGATGTCGGCGCGGGCACTCGCCTGGCTGCGTAGCCACGCCCGGCTCGGCCGGCTGGTGCTGCTGGGCGACCCCGGCCGCAATTACTTCAGCGCCCAGGGCCTCGAAGAACGCGCCCGCTACGACATCCCGACCTCCCTGCAGCTCGAGAACCGGGGCATGCGCGAGACGGTCGTCTGGCGCGTGCTGCCTCATCCCTAGGCAGGCTTCAGAATTCCTTCACTGTTCTTTCACATGGGATTGGGTTACACGGCCGCGACATGCCTCCGAAAACACAGAAATCCAAGATCAAGGCGGCCGACTTCGGCACTCTTTACGAGGGTTTCAACGCCCCCGTCTCGCGTTTCGATTGCGGCCGCAAGTGTGCCCCGCTGAACGGCGGCGAACCGGTCTGCTGCTCGACGCAGAACGCCGTCCCGGTGGTGCACAAGGTCGAGTTCGAGCTGCTCAAGACCCGCACCGACCTGTGGTCGAAGTTCAAGCCCTACGACTACGCCACCAGGCAGATCGTGGCCGAGCTCACCAGCGACTGCATGGCGATCCACTGCAAGGGCGCCCGGTACTGCGAGCGCGACAACCGCACGATCGCCTGCCGCGGTTTCCCTTTCTATCCCTACCTCACCCGCGAGCGGCAGTTCGTCGGCATCGGCACCTACTGGGTGTTCGAGGACCGCTGCTGGATGATGTCGAACCTCGAGATCGTCGATGCCAAGTTCGTCCGCGAATTCATCGCCACCTACGAGGCGCTGTTCTTCAAGGACCATAGCGAGTTCGAAACCTACGTCGACTTCTCCGCCTCGGCGCGGCGCGTCTATTCGCGCTGGAAGCGCGAGATCCCGCTGCTCGGCCGCAACGGCGAACTGCTGATCGTGGCGCCCTCGACCGGCGAGATCCGCCCCGGCCGCAAGAAGGACTTCCCCAAGGCGGCGCCCTTCACCTCGCAAAAGGAATATCGCGAGGCCGTGAAGGAGGCCGGCGGCGAGGTCCCCAAGGAAGGCCTTCGTCCCAGCTGACCAGCGCCGTCCTTTGAACCGTCGTCACCTCGCCTGGCTGCTGCTGTTCCTGTCGCCGGCCTTCTTCGCCGTCAACATGCTGGCGGCGCGCTACGCGACCTTCGTGCCGCCCAACGCGCTGGCACTCGGCCGCTGGCTGCTGGTCGCGCTCCTGCTGCTGCCCTTCGTCTGGCCGCGCCTCGTCCGCCACCGCCATGCGCTGGCCCGCGAGTGGCCCGACCTCCTGATGCTGGGCGCGATCGGCATGTGGATCTGCGGCGCCTGGGTCTATATCGGTGGCCGCACGACGCCCGCCCTCAACATCGGCCTGATCTACGCCGCCTCGCCGATCCTGGTCGTGGCGCTCGGCCGGCTGTTCTATCGCGAGCGACTGACGGCGGCCCGCATCGCCGGCATCGCCCTTTGCCTCGCCGGCGTCGCTGCCGTGTTCGCCAAGGGCCGGCTCGGCAACCTGCTCTCCGTCCGCTTCAGCGAAGGCGATCTCTGGATCGCCGCGGCCTCGGCCTGCTGGGGGCTCTATTCCGTGCTGCTGAAGCACCGGCCGAGCGCGCTCGATCCGCTGACCAGGCTGTGCGCCATTTCCCTCGCCGGCGCGTTGGTGCTGTTGCCTTTCGCGCTGGGCGAGGCGGCGCTCTGGCACGGGCCGGACTTCGCCGACTGGCGCACCTGGGCCGTCTGGATCGTGCTCGCCATCGTGCCGGGCGTCGGTGCCTACGGCGCCTTCGCCTTCTGCATTCGCGAGCTCGGCCCGTCGGTCACCAGCGTGTCGATGTACCTCGGCCCGCTCTACGTCGGCCTGATGGCCTGGGCGACCCTTGGCGAAGTGCCGCAATGGTACCATCTGATGGGCACCGCCCTGGTGCTGCCCGGCCTGTTCCTGGCCACGCGCCCGCCCGCCAAAGGAGCCTGACATGCGCACCCTGCTCGCCGCGTTGCTGCTGATGCCGTCCCTCGCCTTCGCCGAGGAGATCGGCTCGGTCGGCTACCGCTTCCAGTGGCTCGGCCCCAACGACAAGATCGCCATCGAGGCCTTCGACGATCCCGACGTGGCGGGCGTCACCTGCTACATCGCCCGCGCCCGCACCGGCGGCATCAAGGGCGCCTTCGGCGTCGCCGAGGACCCGGCCCAGGCCTCGATCTCGTGCCGCCAGGTCGGGCCGATCGACCAGGCGAGCCTCGACAAGCTCAGGAGCCCGCACGAGGTCTTCAGCGAGCGCGCCTCGCTGATCTTCAAGACCACCCAGGTGGTGCGCTTCTGGGATCCCAAGCGCCGCGCGCTGGTCTATCTCACCTACACCGACCGCGTGATCGAGGGCAGCCCTCAGAACTCGATCAGCGTGGTACCGGTCGGACTCAAATAGCGGGCTATTTTTGGCACAGCTCGTTGTGCCACGACGTGTCCCGCTGCCTGTGCCACGAAGAGGCCTCAAGCCCTTGATCTGTCTCGGCTATCGCCCCCTGATAAACTGTGCCACCGAGGCCCGCCCCTCGCCGGGATGAGAATCCCGCAATGGATCGCGCGAGCGGGCCATGAGTGACCATAAAAAACGCCCGCCGGATTTCTCCGCGGGCGTCTCCCATCGTGGCAAAAATATTAGCAAAAACCTGCAAAACCTGCAAATGCATGCACTGCCAGCATGTCGATTTTGGAAGGAGCACCCGAATGACCCAGCCTCTGCCCACCTGGCGATCGCTGCTGTTCGTGCCGGTGCTCGCTGAACGCTTCGTGGCGAAGGCCCATACCCGCGCGGCCGACGCCATCATCCTCGATCTCGAGGACTCCATCGTGCCGGCGAACAAGGCGGCGGCGCGTGCCGCCCTGGCCGCTGCCGTGCCGCGCGTCGCGCAAGGTGGCCCTCAGGGGGGCGGCGCCGATGTCGTAGTCCGCATCAATCGCCCGCTCGACCTCGCCGTGCCGGACATCGCCGCGGCCGTCATGCCCGGCGTCGCGGCGCTGATGCTGCCGAAGGTCATGGGGCCGGAGCACGTGCGCCTGCTGGCCGAGCTGGTGACGGACCGGGAGGCGGCACTCGGCATGCCGATCGGTCACACGCGCTTCCTCGCCCTGATCGAGCAGCCCGCGGCGCTGCCGCACCTCTTCGCCATCGCGGCCGAGCCGCGCATGGCGGGCATGTCCGTGGGCGGCGAGGACATGGCGACCGAACTCGGCGCCACCCCCTCGGCCGACAGCATGTACGTCTTCGCCATGCAGGGCCTCGCCGCCTGCCGTGCGGCAGGCATCCTGCCGATGGGTTCTATGGGACAACTCGCGAACATCGACGATCTCGGCTCCTACAGGGCCGGCCTGAAACGCGGCAGGGCACTGGGCTTCACGACCGCGGCCTGCATCCACCCGGCGCACGTGCCCATCATCAACGAGGAATACGGTGCCTCGCCTGCCGAACTGGACCGGGCGCGACGGCTGCTCGCGGCCTTCGATGTCGCCGTGGCAGCCGGCGAAGGCGCGGTCGCCTTCGAAGGCAGCATGATCGACCTGCCGGTCGTCATGCGCGCGCGGCGCCTGCTGGAGCGTGCAGCATCCTGGAAGTGATCCGGCGGCAAGCGGCGGCAAAGATCAGCGGTAAAGGAACGTCCCCAGCAGCACCCAGCGTGCCGCCTTCGCCGTTCCCACCAGCGGCGTGGTGTAGTGCCAGAACGGCAGGCGATAGGCCGTCACCGCCGCGGGCCTGGCCACCGACACGATCTCGCTGAAATGGCCGGCGCGACTGTAGACGAGCCACTGATGCGCCACCGCCGGCGAGGCGAGGCTGAGATGCAGGTCGATGTAGCCGCCCCTGGCGTCCTTGTTCTCGGGATGGTGGTCGTTGTGCGGGCCGGCATAGTCGCCCGGCCCATAGCGCAGCACCTGCAGGCCCCAGCCCGAGGCGAGCTTGCGGCCGGCCAGCGCCTCGGCGAAGGCGCGGAAGCTTTGCGAGCGCATCATCCGCACCAGCCCGATCGTTTCGGCCACCTTCACGCCGGGCTCGCGACGGCTTTCGAAGTAGATGGTGCGGGCGCGGCTGGTCTTGGGCAGGCGCTCGCCGTAGTCGTGCCGCATGCCCCAGATGCTCTCGGGCGGGATCGGCTTCTCGATCGCCTCGAGCTTGTCGGCAAGGCTCTTTTCGAGGGCAGCACGAATGCGCGCCGCCTTGCCGCGGTCGAGGAGATCGTCCTGGGCGAGAAAGCGCGTGCGCGGATTGGCCAGCGCACCACACAAGGGATGCGTGCCGGCCAGCACCCGCCGGCCGGCGCGGCTCAGCAGGTCCTCGAACTCGGCGGGGAACGCGCTGGAGGGTACGCTCTTCATGCGAGGTTCTGCTCGGCCTGACGGATCCATTCGCGATCCGCAGGATCGAGCCTGTCCACACGCCGGCCATAAGTCTTGACGGCCTCGCGAAATGCCTCGTCCGCCAAACGGGATTCGCCGCACGCTTTCATCAGCAGACCATAGCGCACCTGGGCTTCCGGCCCGAGGGCATATCCGATCAGCGACCTGTATTCCGTGGCGGCCTCGCCGGAGCGGCCGAGCCTCTCGAGACAGCGCGCGTAGATCATATGTCCCTCGCGCGACTGGTACCCCGGATTGTCCCTTTGCAGGTCGTCGAGCGCGTCCAGCGCACCTTGAAAATCACCCTTTCCGAAGAGGCCCCGGGCCAAGCCGATGAGCAGGGCAGGATCGGTGGCATGTGGACCCGCCAGAGCCGACCGATAGAGCCTGATCGCATCGCCCCACTGCTCGCGTTTGATGCACTCCTCGGCAACGAAACGCTTGTTGTCCGCCGACTCCACCGTCTCGAGGTTCGTCGCATGTTCCCGCAACATCCGGTCCGGGTCGATCCTGTCGACCACCTTCTTGAGGGCAGCCTGTCCGGTGCGGCTGCTTTGCGCTGCCGGAAGGACTTCGAAGAGCAGATATGCCACGGAACCAACGCCGGGCAGCATCACGAGGATCATCAGCCAGTGGTTTATTCGTCCCGTCTTGATGGCGTGAAAGATGCAACCAAAGTAGAGGAACGCCCCGAGGAGACCCAAGATCGGCATGTTCGATCCGTACGATTTAAGGCACATCTACCACATCGTATGGTTGTATTGAACATTATTTTTCCCGCGACCGAGACCCTGGAAGCACCTGTCGAGCGGGAACGGCCCGATTCCGCATGCCAAACCATGGAATGCCACGCCAGGTGACGCAACGCGCCTTCCCGTGAAAGCATTTCCACCGCGGCCCACAAGAAACGACCCGGGAGGAAGCCATGGACGTCGGCATGATGATGGTGTTCGCCAGCTACGGCTGGGACAACTGCCCCGACGCGCGCGTCTGGGACGAGGAGATCCGGCTGGCGCGCATCGCCGCCGATTCCGGCTTCGACTGCCTGTGGTCGGCCGAGCATCATTTCAACGACTACTCGTTCGTGCCCGACAACCTCGCCCTCATGACCCATCTGACGGCGTTGTGCCCGAACATCGACGTCGGCACGGCGGCCGTCATCCTGCCCTGGCACGACCCGCTGCGCGTGGCCGAGAACGCCGCCGTCCTCGACATGCTGAGCAAGGGCCGGCTGCGCCTCGGCATGGGGCGTGGCCTCGCGCGGCGCGAGTTCGATGCCTTCCGCCTCAGCATGGACGAGTCGCGTGGACGCTTCGACGAAGCGGCGCCGATGATCATCGAGGCGCTCAAGACCGGCTTCATGGAAGGCAACGGCAAATACTACAGGCAACCGCGCATCGAAATCCGGCCGCGGCCGCAGCATTCCTTCGACGGGCGCATCTATGCCGTGGCGTCGAGCGAGGACTCTATCGACTCGGCCGCCAAGCTCGGCGCCCATATGGTGATGTTCGCCGACCGGCCGTGGGAGATGCGGGCGCCGATGATCGAGAAGGGCCGCGAGCTTCACGCCAGGTATCACGGCACCACGCCGCCCACCGTCATGCTGACCGAGTTCTGCGTTTGCGGCCCCGACGCCGCCACGATCGAGGACGAGGCCCGCAGGTATCAGGGCAAGTTCGTCGAAAGCAATTTCTACCACTACGAATTCCTGGGCGAGCACTTCAAGACGGTGAAGGGCTACGACGCCTACCAGCAGAAGGCCGAGATCGCGCGCAAGGGCGGCATCGAAGGCGCGGTGACCGGCTTCATGCAGGCCGCCTCCTGGGGCACGCCCGAGAAGATTCTGCGCGGCCTGGAGGCGCGCCGGAAGCTCCTCGGCGACTTCGAGATGAACGTCGCCTTCCGCTTCGGCGGCACGCCCTACGAGGTTTCGGAGCGCGGGCTAAAACTCTTCGCCAAGGAAGTGCTGCCGGTGCTCAAATCATGGGGACCGGCCAAGGCGGCGCAGGCGGCCTGAGGCTCGTCGGACTCAAGCTCATCCGGACCGCGGGCGTCCCGCCCGCTCATGATCATGAGCGGGCGGGACGCCCGCGGTCCGTTTGACTATGATAACGCGCATGCCTTTCGCCTCGCTGCGCGACTTCATCGACCTTCTGGAAAAGAGCGGCCGCCTCGTGCGTGTGACGGCGCCGGTATCGCCGCATCTGGAGATGACCGAGATCCAGACCCGGCTGCTGGCCGAGCAAGGTCCCGCCGTGTTGTTCGAGAATGTCGTCGGCTCCGACATCCCGGTGCTGGCCAATCTCTTCGGCACGGTCGAGCGCGTGGCCTGGGGCATGGACCGCGAGCCCAACCAGTTGCGCGCCGTGGGCGAGACGCTGGCCTTCCTGCGCCAGCCCGAGCCGCCGGGCGGCTGGCGCGAGGCGCTCGACATGCTGCCGATGGTGCGCACCGTCATGGCGATGAAGCCGAAGACGGTGAGTTCAGCGCCCTGCCAGGAAGTGGTGCTGACCGGCGACGATATCGATCTCGGCAAATTGCCCATACAGACCTGCTGGCCGGGCGAGCCCGCGCCGCTGATCACCTGGCCGCTGATCGTCACGCAGGGCCCCGACCCCAAAGGCGACAAGCAGGACAGTTTCAACCTCGGCATCTACCGCCTGCAGGTCACGGGCAGGAACACGACCTTGATGCGCTGGCTGAAACATCGCGGCGGCGCGCAGCATCACCAGCGCTGGAAGGGTTCCGGCAAGCGCGAGCCGCTGCCGGTGGCCGCCGTCATCGGCGCCGATCCCGGCACCATCCTGGCCGCCGTCACGCCGGTGCCCGATACGCTGTCGGAGTATCAGTTCGCCGGGCTCCTGCGCGGCAAGAAGGGCGAGCTGGTCGCCTGCAAGACGGTGCCGCTGCAAGTGCCGGCCGAGGCCGAGATCGTGCTCGAAGGCCATGTCAGCCTCGACGACACCGGCGACGAGGGCCCCTACGGCGACCACACCGGCTACTACAACAGCGTCGAACAGTTCCCGGTCTTCACCATCAGCGCCATCACGATGCGGCGGAAGCCGATCTATCTCTCGACCTTCACCGGCCGGCCGCCCGACGAGCCGAGCGTGCTGGGCGAGGCGCTGAACGAGGTTTTTATCCCCCTCTTCCAGCAGCAGTTCCCCGAGGTCGTCGATTTCTGGCTGCCGCCCGAGGGCTGCAGCTACCGCATCGCCGTGGTCTCGATGAAGAAGGCCTACGCCGGGCACGCCAAGCGCGTGATGATGGGCGTGTGGAGCTACCTGCGCCAGTTCATGTACACCAAATGGGTGATCGTGGTGGACGCCGACATCGACGCCCGCAACTGGAAGGACGTGATGTGGGCGCTCTCGACCCGCATGGACCCGGCGCGCGACATCACCGTGATCGAGAACACGCCGATCGACTATCTCGACTTCGCATCTCCGGTGTCGGGCCTCGGCTCGAAGATCGGCCTCGATGCGACGGACAAATTCCCCGGCGAAACGAACCGAGAATGGGGCCGGCAGATCAGGATGGACCAGGCCGTCGTCGACAAGGTCGACGCCATGTGGGGCGAGCTGGGGCTGCCGGGAACGGGCAAGAAGATCTGGCGCTGATCGCCTTCATGATCTTGCGGACCGCGAACCTCCGGCGCGCTCATGATCATGAGCGCGCGGTCCGCAAGATCATGACGCGCCATTGCGCCGATCGACCGACGGACTGCTGGCCGACAGGAAAGTAAAGACGCCGAGCCGGCGCCCGCGTGTCACCGGCATGACCTCATGCAGCAGCGAACAGGAGAACACCAGCGCGCCGCCCGCCGCCGTACGGTAGAGCTGGCGACCGAATTCGGGAAACCGCAGCTCGCCGCCGTCGTATTCGGCGTCGGCATTCAGGTTGAGGCTCAGCGCGAATTGCCGATGTGCGCTGTGACGGCTGGTGTTGTCGCGGTGGCGGCGGAACCAGCCGCCGGAAGCAACGTCGTAGCAACCGATGATCGGCGCCTCGATCACCATGATGCGGCTGTGGAACGCCTGCGCGATCACCGGCACCACGCGACGCGCCACGCAATCGCGCACCTGCGCAAACAGCTTCGGATCGTCCAACTGGACATCCTGACGACGCTTCACCTCGGCGTTGACGACATTGCCGGCCGCCGAGCCCACCACGTCGGCCACCTTGTCGCGACGCCGCCAGTATTCGATCAGGGTTTGGCACAAGGGCGGTTCGACTACCCGGTCGAGCATCAACACCGGCGCCTTGGCCCGCACCACGGCAGGCGTGCTTGCCGCGTAGAGGCGTGTCGCCAGTACCGCGACGCCATCGGGCGTCGGTGTCGGCAGCAGCGCCGCCACCCGGCCAGCAGGATCGACGACGATGCCGAGCGGCCCGTTCGACCCGAAGGCCCGGCCCAGTTCGTTCGCCCGATCGAGCAGCCACGAGGGGTAGCCGCCCAGGGACTCCGGCAGCGCAGCGGCAACGAAGTACAACAAGGTTTCGCAGGCCGACAGCGTGTCGGCCAATTGCGCCATAACCGACGCCTCGGCCGGTGCGCCGAGCCAATAGACGATGGCCAGCCCCCAAGTCATCGGATCCCAGGAATCGAACAGGCCGCCAGACGCCAATGGCAGCGTGATCCGCGGCATCGGATCGCCGATGCTCACATCAGCAGGGGACTGCGGTCTCGCCGTCATTGGCCGATTCCTCGCTGCGGGCTGATCCTTGCATCGGCACGGACAGCCGATGCGGTAAAGTCCCTAGACGCGCGGTCCTGCTATAGGCGCGACAGCTTTCATGAACCTGACAAAGAGCGCCCATGATCTTCCGGACCGGGCGCATCCCGCGCATCCCTTGATCATGAGCGAGCCAGAGGCTCGCGATCCGGAAAACTATGAGCGCATCCCCGGCAGCACATGCTCCGCGACGAGCCGCTTGCTCACCGCGGCATCCTCGGCCGAGGCGCCGCGCGTGCCGCCGCTGATCGCCACCTTGTCGAGGCCGAGCGCCTTCAGCGCGCGCAGGCGTTCGATGCAGCGGTCGGGCGTGCCGACGATGGCGAAGCGGTCGACGAAATCGTCGGTCAGCGTGCCGGCCTGGCGGGAGTCGCCGCGGGTGTGGGCCTTCATGTCGTAGTTGGTGCGCAGCGTCTCCAGCACCTCGCGGTCGCCGGCCGAGACCGGGCCGTTGGCCTTGCCGTGCATCACCGAAAAGCGTGCGAAGGTCGTGAGGCCGCCGCGCACCAGGCCGCGCGCCGCTCCGATGTCGCCGTGGCAGCCGAGATTGATGTAGGCGCCGAAGGTGACGCCGTCGGGGTCGAGACCCGCGTCCCGCCGGGTCTTCTTTGCGAGCGCGATGCCCCAGGCCAGCCGCTCGGTATCGGCGCCCAGCGTGAACATCACCCGCTCGGCATGCAGCGCCGCCAGGGCGATCACCTTGGGGCCGCTGGCCGCGACCTCGACCGGCACCTTGGTGCCGCCCTTTCTGCCATTCCGGGCACCCCCCTCGAGCCCGTCGGCGATCCAGCCGATGCGGCTGGCCGGCGGGGCGTCGTGCAGGTGCAGGCCCGACAAAGGCGGCGCCACCTCGGGCGGGATGTCGATATCGTCGAAGCTCACCGCCTCGCCACGCAGGTAGGTCTGGAGTTGCCGCAGGTAGCGCTCGAACTGGGCGAGCCGCGCCGGCGCCCGGCCGAGATGGGCGAGTGCCGAATCGCCGCGGCCGATGCCGAGCACGGCACGGCCGTTGGAGATGCGATCGACGCTGGCGATCGCCGTCGCGGTCGCCGCGGCATGGCGGGTGACCGAGTTGGTGACACCGGTGCCGAGGCCCAGCCGCGTGGTGGCGGTGGCGGCGAGCGCCAGCGAGACGTAGGGATCGCCGGAGAGGTTCTGCGAATCGACCACCAGCATGCCGTCCCAGCCGGCGGCCTCGATCTCCCGAGCAGTGCGCGCCGCGCCGCGCGCCGACGCCACGCCGGTGGTCCAGAGTTGCACGTTACGCCTCCGCTCGAACTTTCCCGCTCGATTTGCCACCAGCGGCGGCCGGAGGTCTAGCCTTTCTTGGCGTTCTGCACGATCTGCGTCAGCCGCTCGCCGTCGATGTCGGTCTTGATCTGCACCCACACCGGGAAATGGTCGGAGAGCTGATAGCTGAACTCGGTGCGCGTGTAGCCCTTGCCGGGGAACAGCTCCTTGATTCGGGCGTCGGAGATGTGGAAGTCCAGTGTTCCGCCGAAATTGGTGAACCGCTTCCTTGTCGTCGGCATGTGCAGTATCTGGTCGTAGCGCGCATCCTTGCCGAGGTTCGAGCCGCCGACCGTCACGTCGCCGACCTTGAGCTCCCGCAGCGAGTCCGGCACCTGCAGGCCGCGCCGTGACAAGGCCTTGAAGAGCCTGTCGTCGAGCTTGGGCGTGTTGAAGTCGCCCATGACGATGAGATCGCTGTCCTCGACCGACTTGTCCTTCAGGCGCTGGTCTATCCAGTCGGCCAGCATGCCGAGTTCGGCCTCGCGGCCTGCGATGCTATCGCCCCATCGCGCATGGGTGGCGACGGCAACGAAGTCGAAATTGCCGGCACGAAACGAGCACATGTAGGGGGCGCGCCAGAAGGACTGGGTCGCGAGATACTCCGTGCCCTTCTTGCCGCGCGGCGCATCGATTTCGGCGGCGAGGCCGTTGAAGGTGACGGCGCGACGATCGTAGAGAAAGCCGGTGCGTTCGCGGTTGCCGCCTGAATCGGACATCCAATCCGAATAGACAAGATCCCAGCTCGGGCCGAGGAAGTCGCAGACGCGGCCGAAATCCGACAGGTCATCGCGCAACTCGACGAGTGCGATCAGGTCGAACTGACCCAGGATCTCGGCGATGTAGTGGAGAGCCGGGAGAGTCCGGCGCTTCCTGCCGAACTCGCGGATGTTCCAGACCGCGACGTTGATCGTTTGGTCGAGTTGCGACGGCGGGATTTTGGCGGCCTCGATGCGCGTCTTGAGCGCCAGCAGGCCGGCAGCGATCTCGGGCGAAACATCTCCGTGGTGCATGAGTCCCCTCGCTTTCATCCAGGCGTATGGGCAGCGTAGAAAGAACGTGTCGGCGGTACACGCGGCTTCTGCGCATATCCCACGCCTGTTGCACCCCCCTGCTTTGATGTAAACTTCCTTAACATGAGCTGGAAACGCCGCGCCGAACGCGCCTACCACCACGGCAATCTGCGCGAGGCGCTGATCCAGGCGGCGCGCGAACTGATCAAGGAGAAGGGCCCGGGCGGCTTCACCTTCGCCGACGCCGCGCGCTCGGCGGGCGTCAGCCCGGCCGCGCCCTACCGGCACTTCCGCGACCGCGAGGCGTTGATGGCCGACGTGGCGCGCGAGGGCTTCCAGCGTTTCGAGGCGATGCTCGCCACCGGCTGGAACGGCGGCAAGCCCGACGCACTGACGGCTTTCAACAATGTCGGCAAGGCCTACCTGGCCTTCGCCCGCGCCGAGCCCGCCTATTACGCCGCCATGTTCGAATCGGGCCTGCCGCCCGATCTCAGCCCCGATCTGCGCGCCGCCGCCGACCGCGCCTTCGGCGTGCTGCGCGCCGCGGCGGATACCCTGGTCACGCTGCTGCCGGCCGGCAAGCGGCCGCCTGCCCTGATGATGAGCCTGCACATCTGGTCGATGGCCCACGGCATCGCCTCGCTGTTCGGGCGCGGCGACGCCGGGCGCCGGACGCTCCCCATGACGGCGGAGGAACTGCTCGAATCCGAGATGCTCATCTATCTGCAGGGGCTGGGTTTTCCCCAAAAGACCTGACCGGCCCTTGACTCTCGGGGCCGGAATGCCCAATGTAAATGTCGTTAACATTTACATCGTTAACGCTCTCACTGGAGGCCGCAATGACGGGCCTGATGGAAAGACTGGACGACATCCCGCGGCCTGCCTGGATCGCCCTGGTGGTCGTGAGCTTCATCGTATTCTGGCCGGTTGGCCTCGCCCTTCTCATCTACCTGAAATGGAGTGGTCGCATGTTCTGCTCGAGACACGCCCGCTGGGGCCACTGGAACACGCCGGACGGCCGCACCGACGGCGGCCGCGAAATGCGCGAAGAATTCCGCGCCTGGCGCCGCCGTCACCGCTGGGGCCGCGACGCCGGGCCGAGCGGCAACGTCGCCTTCGACGAATATCGCGACGAGACGCTGCGCAAGCTCGACGAGGAGCAGCGCGAGTTCCGCGACTTCCTCGACCGGCTGCGCGCCGCCAAGGACCGCGCCGAGTTCGACGACTTCATGGCCGAGCGCCGCAACCGTCCGGTTTCCGAGCCGCCACCGGCCGCGTCCCCCACGGCCTGACGCCAGCCTCCCGATCGGCGGCATCGATCGCCCGCAACGGCCCCCCGTTGCGGGCGGTTTCGCGTCAGTAATCCAGTTTCATCGGCAGGCGGTGATCGATCGCGCGTTGGGCGGCTTCCACCATCGCCGCGAAGCCGTAGCGGGCACGCAGCTCCAGCGGCGCGTCGTCGGACGGCGGCCTTCGGCCCCATGCCGCCACCGCGCCGTCCCCGGCCTTCCAGGTCGCGCCGTTGAGATCGGCGAGCTGGCGCCGGAACGTCGGCACCGAGCCCAGGACGATCCGGTGCCCGTCGACGTCCTCGCCGTCGAAGGTGAACGCGAAGGGGCTGGGCAGCCACAGTTCGACGTGGCGTACGAGATGGGAATAGCGCGAACGGAAGCCATCGGCATTGCAGCGCGCCAGCGCCGGGTCGTTCTCCCACTCATCGGACAAGGTGTCGGGCCGCCGGAGCAACGGATGCTCCGCATAGGCCGCCCACAGCACCAGGGCAGCCAGCCCGTCCCATCCCGGCCGGCCCGTGAAGTGCGGCGCTTCGGGGGTTTCGTCCCAGTCGAGCGGGGCAGGAATATTGCCACCGAGAAAGTCGCTCAAGGCGGTGCGCCACGCCAGGATGGCCGCGTGGATGCGCTCGGGATCCTTTACGTGATCCGTCGCCGCGTCCGCGCGCGCGATCCGGAAGCCCGCGCCGGCGTAGTAGTGCGCGAGCGACCCGACATAGACGTCGAGAGCCATGAACGAGGGGTCCTTCTTCCATTGGTCAAGCACATCGGTGAAACACTACTTGAAGTTGATATACAAGACACGTTATCCCGTGCAAAGACGCGAATGCAAATACCTCGATGCGCAAAACGCACAGGCCATCGAGACATGGCAGCGCGACGCGGAGCCCGAGGCTGCGGCGGCATTCGACGGTTTCAGGCGCCGGGTCCGTCAGTAGTCGAGTTTTATCGGCATTCGTCTTTCGCAGGCGTATCGGGCCAGAGTAAGCATGGTGGAAAAGCCATACTTGGCCGCCTGCTCGAATGGAGCTTCGGGTCTCGGCGCAACGATACCCCACGTCGAGATCGTCGCTTGATCCGCGTCCCAGGTGGCACGGTTCAGGTCCTGCAGATGCTTCAGGAGGTGTATCGCCGAGCCAAATTCCACCAGGTCACCGTTCGGGCCATTGGCCTTGAAGGTGAATTCGAACGGACTCGGCAACCAGAACTCGAGGCTCCGGATGACGAGGGGAAACCGCGATTCCGCATCCTTCGCCGTGGAGCGTCGGTAGGCCGGATCGTCTTCCAGTTCGCCGGCATGCAACGGCAGCGTCAGATCGGGGTGGTCGGCGTAGGCCGCCCACAGCCTCAGGGAGACGTAACCATCCCAATTGGGCCGGGCCGTCGCGTACTCGTTGCTTGCTTCGTCCCAATCCAGCGGTTCAGCAATGTTCGACCCGAGCGCCTCGCTCAATTGCCTGCGCCATTCGATAAGGGCGGGCCGCAGCATCTCCGGGTCCGTCACCCGATCGTCGGAGCCTTCCGTCCGAATCATGTGATACGTACCACCACGCTCACGAGCATACCGTTGAGCGACGTTCTCCCACCGGCCGGCGTAGTAAAGAGTCAGCGGTCCGGCATAGACGTCAAAAGCCATGCTCATCTCCATACGGTGTTGCTACTATAGGTAGCAATACCGTATGCACATTCTCCATGGCGTATATATGGCGAAAGGGCGAACTTACTGCGGCTCGAGGTTCAGGCCCTTCACCAGGTCGATCCAGATCGGGCCCTGCTCGGCCATGAACTTCTCGAAGAAGGCCTGGTCCTGCGCCGCGCGGTCGATGCCGAACGTGTCGAGGATCTTCTGGATGCGCTCGCTCTTGCCGGCCTCGACCATCATGTCGGAGAGTTTCTTCACGATCTCCTTGGGCATGCCGGCGGGACCGACCAGGCAGATGAAGCCCTGGACCTGGAAGGCGACGTCGGTCACGCCCTGCTCGTAGAAGGTCCCGACGTCCGGCAGCTTCTTCATCCGCTCCTTGGTCGGCACGGCGATCGCGTGGCCGTTGCCGCTCTTCAGCACGCTGGACGCGGCGGCGTAGCTGCCGCTGCCGGCCTGGATGGCACCCGACATCACGTCGGTCCACATCGGCGCCTCGCCGCGATAGTGGACGGCCTCCATCTTCAGCCCGTAGTGGCGGTTCAGCGCCTCGACGGCGACGTGGCTGTACGATCCGGCGCCGTAGGTGCCGACGCTGACCTTGTTGTTGCGGGCATAGGCCGCGAACTCCGCGAGGTTCTTCGCCGGCACGTTCTTGTTGACGATGAACGGCAGGTGGCCCGCGTCCATCCACGAGATCAGGGCGAAGTCCTTGTCCGGATCGTAGGGCAGCTTCTTGAACAGCACCTTGTTCATGATCATCGTGGTCGAGATCGTCCACATCAGCGTGTAGCCGTCGGGCGCCGCGTTCTTCACCTGCTCGGCGGCGATGGCGCCGCTGGCGCCGGCCTTGTTCTCGACCGAGACCGGCTGGCCGGTCTTCTGCGAAATGTAGTCGCCATAGGCGCGGGCGAAGGTGTCGGTGAGGCCGCCGGCGGGATAGCCGACGATGATGCGGATGGGCTTGCTCGGCCAGGGAGCCTGGGCGATCGCCGGAGCCGGCAGGACCGCCGCGGCGGCAGCAATGGAACCAAACCGCAGCACTTCACGCCGCGACGAGCGAACGACCATGTCTTTCCTCCCTGCGACGCGACGGGTTTACAGCGACGGTCTATGCCGTCTTTATCGCGCCAACCTGCAGCATGGCTGCGATTCCGGCGGCCGTAAAGGCGGCTTCAGGGCGGCGTTGTGGCAATCGCTATTGCGGCTCGATATTCAGGCTCCTGATCACCTCGAGCCAGACCGGCCCTTCGTCGTCGATGACCTTCTTGAAGTAGACGCGGTCGCGGGCGGCCTCGTCGATGCCGAACGTATTGATGATCGCCTGGATGCGCTCGGTCCTGCCGCCCTCGACCATCAGGTCGGAGAGCTTCTGCACGATCGCGTCCGGCGTGCCGACGGGTGCCGCGCATCCGACCCAGCCGCGCACCTGGAACGCCTTCTCGGTCAGACCCTGCTCGTAATAGGTGGGCACGTCGGGCAGCTTCTTCATGCGTTCCATGGTCGGCACGGCGATCACCTTGACGGCGCCGGACTGCACGAACGGCAGCATGGTCGCGTAACTGCCGCTGGCGATCTGAACGGCACCGGACGCCATGTCCTGCCACATCAGCGACTCGCCGCGGTAGTGGACCGGCTCCATCTTGAGCCCGTAGTGCCTGTTGAGCGTCGCCGCCACGACATGGGCATAGGAGCCGGCGCCGTAGGTCGCGGCCGACACCTTGCGCTCCTTCGCCCAGGCGGCGAACTCCGGGATGGTATTCACCGGCACGTCCTTGTTGACCGCTGTCGGCAGATGGCCGGTGTTGAACCACGCGACCAAAGTGAAGTCTTTGTCGGGATCGTAGGGCAGTTTCTTGAACAGCACCTTGTTCTGCATCATCGTGGTCGAGTTGGTGAACATCAGCGTGTAACCGTCGGGCGGCGCCTGCTTCACGAGCTCGGCGCCGATCGCGCCGGCGGCGCCCGTCTTGTTCTCGACCACGACCGACTGGCCGACTTTCTGCGAGACATAGTCGCCATAGGCGCGGGCAAAGACATCGGTCAGCCCGCCCGGCGGATAGGTGACGACGATGCGGATCGGCTTGTTGGGCCACGGCGCCTGGGCGATGGCCGGCGCCGAAAGAGCCGCTGCCGCAGTGGTGGCCGCACCAAGGCGCAACAGATGGCGCCGACCGGGGCGAACGATCATTTCTTCCTCCTTGCGGCGCGATCTCTACTCTGGCGACGGTCTCAGGCCGTCTTGGTCGCGCCCGATTTCAGCATGGCGTCGATCTCACCCGCGGTAAACCCGGCTTCGCGCAGGACTTCCACGCTGTGCTCGCCCAGCCTGGGCTGCAGCCGCGTCACTTCCGGCTTGGTCTTGCTGAAACGCGGCGGGATGTCGGGCATGCGCAGGCGGCCTTCGGTCGGATGGTCGACTTCCTTCCAGAAGCCGGTGGCCTCGAGCTGCGGATCGACGAACAGGTCGTCGAGGGTGTTGACCGGACCGTGCGGCACATTCGAATTTCCGAGCAGCGCCACCCATTCGGCGTTGGTGCGCGTGGCGCAGATTTCGGCCAGCGTCGAATAGTAGTGCTCGACGTTCTTGAGCCGGTTTGCGAGCGAGGTGAATCGCGGATCGGCGGCGAGCTCGGGCCGGCCGATCAGGCCGCAGAATTCCTTCCAATGCCCGTCGGTGTAGGGCAGCAGCGCGAAGTAGCCGTCCTTCGACGGATAGGGACGGCGCTCCTTGTTGAGCACGCGCTTGTAGCCCGCCGTCTCCAGCGCCGGCCGGAAGGTCTCGCCGTAGAGATGCTCGACCATCACGAACGAAACCAGGGTCTCGAACATCGGCACCTCGACCGACTGGCCGAGGCCGGTTTTTTCCCGCGCATAAAGAGCCGCGAGCAACGCCGAGACGACGCCGTTGGAACTCGTCTTGTCGGCCACGATGGTGGGCAGGAAGCGCGGCTGGCCCGCCACCACGCTCTGCAGCGAGGCGAGGCCGGAGCCCGCCTGGATGATGTCGTCGTAGGCGGCCTTCGGGCCCATCGGACCGGCGGCGCGGTAGCCGTAGGTGGCGAGATAGACCAGGCGCGGGTTGACCTTCTCGAAGGCTTCGTATTCCACGCCGAGCCGCTTGGCCGGCTCCGGCCGGTAGTTGTGCATCAGCACGTCGGCGGTCTCGGCCAGCTTGAACAGCGCTTCGCGGCCGGAGTCCTGCTTGAGGTCGAGCACGATCGAGCGCTTGGAACGGTTGCAGCCGAGATAGAAAGCGGCCATGCCGGGATTGCGCCCCGGCCCGAGCTGGCGGGTCGTGTCGCCCTCGGGCGGCTCGATCTTGATCACATCGGCGCCCAGGTCGCCCAGCTGCTGCGCGGCCCATGGCCCTAGCACCACCGTCGTGCAATCGAGAATTCTGACGCCGGCCAACGGACCCGCCATCGCTGCTCCCTCCCCCTGCTTTCCCTCCGACTACCACAGCTTGGTCACAGGCCGCTGGGAAACTTGCGGGTATACAGGCTCGTCGATCCTCATAGCCGCCATAATCCAGACGCAACGTTTGGACGCGTGCCGGCGCTATTCCGTCACTGATGGAGGCTGCAATGCGCGATGTCCTGAACAAGCTCCCGAGCGGACCGAACGGCCGAGGCATTCTGGCGGCCTGCGTAGCCAGCGTGGCCGTCCTCGGTCTCGCGACTGCAGCCGAGGCGGGCGATGGCTGGAAGGATGGCTGGAAGAAGGGGCGCGGCTACTACGCCCCCGGCTACGTCATGGTCCCCCCGGGGCATGTTCGCTACTACGCCCCGGCACCGGTCGTTTACGCCCAGCCGGTAGCCGTCTATCCCGCACCGGTCATGTATGCGCCGGCCTATCCGGTCTACGGACCGCCGGTGGGGAGCCTGAGCCTCGGCCTCACCCTGCCGCTGCGCTAGGCGAGAGATTTCGAACGGCCGCCGCGCCCGGCAGTTGCCGGGCGCGGCGTGTTGCCGTGCTTTGGGTTGACGGGCGTATCCAAATCAGGGAAGGTCATCCCCATCATGCTGCGACTGGCGACGCTTCGACTTATTGGCTGATCCGCCGCCCCGCCCAGGGCAACTTGGGAGGGGCCCTGCGGATCGCTTGTCGTTCGTCTCACACCCCACCCCAAGTCGCCGCCACCCTTCCTTTTCATCGCAGTGTTCGCTTAGAGCCTTATGGCCGTGCGCGGCGCGAGGAGCTTGTCATGTCACCCCAGAAACCGATGATGCCGACCGCGGCCGAGAAGTACATCCCGTTCAAGCCGATCGCGATCAGGGATCGCCAGTGGCCCAACGCGGTCATCACCAAGCCGCCGATCTGGTGCGCGGTCGACCTGCGCGACGGCAACCAGGCGCTGATCGAACCCATGGACTCCGACCGCAAGACGCGGATGTTCAAACTCCTCGTCCAGATGGGCTTCAAGGAGATCGAAGTCGGCTTCCCGGCCGCGTCGGAGACCGATTTCGAGTTCGTGCGCGAGCTGATCGAGAAGAAGATGATCCCGGACGACGTCACCATCCAGGTGCTGACGCAGAGCCGCCCGGAGCTGATCGAGCGCACCTTCGAGGCCTGCCGCGGCGCCAAGCGCGCCATCGTCCATCTCTACAACTCGACCTCGACGCTGCAACGACGAGTCGTGTTCGGCCTGGACTACAGCGGCATCATCGACATCGCCGTGTCGGGCGCCAAGCTGGTCAAGCAGCTCGCCGACGCCGATCCCAAGACCGAGTGGGTGTTCGAGTATTCGCCGGAGAGCTTCACCGGCACCGAGCTCGAATTCGCACGCGACATCTGCGCCGCAGTGGGCGACGTCTACAAGCCGACGCCCGAAAAGAAGATGATCATCAACCTGCCGGCGACGGTCGAGATGGCCTCGGCCAACATCTATGCCGACCAGATCGAGTGGTGCCATCGCAACTTCAAGTACCGCGATTCAATGATCCTGAGCCTCCATCCGCACAACGACCGCGGCACCGGCGTGGCGGCGGCCGAGCTGGGCTACATGGCCGGCGCCGACCGCATCGAGGGCTGCCTGTTCGGCAATGGCGAACGCACGGGCAACGTCGATCTGGTGACCTTGGGCCTCAACATGTTCACCCAGGGCGTCGATCCCGAGATCGACTTCTCCAACATCAACGAGATCCGCCAGACGGTCGAGTACTGCAACCAGCTGCCCGTCCATCCGCGCCACCCCTACGGCGGCGACCTGGTGTTCACCGCCTTCTCGGGCTCGCACCAGGACGCCATCAACAAGGGTTTCAAGGCACTCGAGGCCTCGAACAGCAAGATCTGGGAGGTGCCCTACCTGCCGATCGATCCGGCCGACCTCGGCCGCAGCTACGAGGCGATCATCCGCATCAACAGCCAATCGGGCAAAGGCGGCATCGCCTACATCCTGAAGAACGACTACGGCATCGACATGCCGCGACTCCTCCAGGTCGAGTTCTCCAAGGTGATCCAGCAGATCGCCGACGAGACCGGCAAGGAGATCCAGCCGGCGCTGATCTGGGACACCTTCCGCAAGGAGTATCTCGAGAACGCGGCGCCGGTCGCCTTCATCAGCCACACCACGGTTCCCGAGCCCGGCCACCCCGACGTGCGTCTTCTCGACGCCAAGGTGACGTTCAACGGCAAGGAGCAGACGGTGAGCGGTCGCGGCAACGGCCCGATCGCGGGCTATGTCGACGCGCTGGCCAGGAACTGCGGCGTCCGCATCAAGGTGCGCGACTACCACCAGCATGCCGCGGGTGCCGGCTCCGACGCGACGGCGGTGAGCTACATCGAGGCCGAGACCGCAGACGGGCGCGTGCTGTGGGGTGTCGGCATGGATGCCAACATCGTCACGGCTTCGCTCAAGGCCGTGAGCTGCGCCGCCAATCGCGCCCTTCGCGCCGTGAAGTAGTCAGGGTTGGCGAAGCCGCTCCCCTCGCCGCAGCCGCCCCCCCGTGCCAACGTGGCGGTCCCGCCCGATCCCGGCTCGCCGCTCAGGCGACGGGAGGGGCCGGCGATGCGCACGGTGCGGCACGTCTGGAACGTGGCGATCTCGCTGATGCTGGGCACGATGATCGGCCTCATCGGCCACCAGTTCGCGGCCGATGCCATCGCCCGCCTGTGGCCGGAGACCGACTTCGTGGCCGACGCGGCGCGGGCGTTCTTCTGGCTCCTTGGGCTCGGCGCCACGGGCGTGCTGTTCTTCTCCTACTATCTCGACGACAAGGCCAGTTAGCGCGTAGAACCAACGTCATGGCCAAAGCAAAGAAGACTGCCCCCTCGAAGAATCTCCCTGACGCCGGCCTCCTTGCCGACCTTCTGAAGTGGGCGAAAGCCGCAGGCGCCGATTCGGCCGACGCGCTTTACGTCCACGGCGAATCGATCTCGGTCGCCCAGCGGCTCGGTCGGCGCGAGAAACTCGAGAGCAGCGAGGGCCGCGACCTCGGCCTGCGCGTGTTCGTAGGCAAGCGCCAGGCGTTCGTCTCCTCGACCGATTTCGCGCCAGCGGCACTCAAGACGCTGGCCCGGCGGGCCGTCGACATGGCGCGCGCCGTGCCGGAGGACCCCGTCTGCGGCATCGCCCCGGAAGAGCTGCTGGCCCGCTCGTGGCCCGACCTCGATCTCGACGACAGGGGCCGCCCCTCCGCCAGGAAGCTGCTCGGCCTCGTCGCCGAGGCGGAAGACGCCGCCCGCGCCGTCAAGGGCGTCACCAATTCCGAGGGCGCCGAGGCCGGCTGGGGCCGCTCCTCCGTGATGCTGGCCGCCAGCAACGGCTTTTCCGGCGGCTACAGCCGCGGCGGCTGGTCGCTTTCCTGCGCCGTCGTGGGCGGCGAAGGCACCGGCATGGAGCGCGACTACGAATGGACGAGCGCGGTCCACTTCGAGGACCTGATGTCGCCGGCCCGGGTCGGCCGCAACGCCGGCAAGTTCGCCGTCCGCCGTCTCAACCCGCGCAAGGCACAAAGTGCGCGCGTGCCGGTGGTCTACGACCGCCGTGTCTCGGGCGGGCTGATCGGCCATCTGTCCAGCGCCATCAACGGCCGCGCCGTGGCGCGCGGCACGTCGTTCCTGAAAGACAAGATGGGCGCCAAGATCTTCGCCGACGGCATCCGCATCCTCGACAATCCCCTGCGGAAGCGTGGCCTCGGCAGCCGGCCGTTCGACGCCGAGGGCCTGCCGACCAGGCGGCTCGCGGTGATCGACGACGGCGTGCTCACCACCTGGCTGCTCGACCTCGCGGCCGCACGCCAGCTCAACCTCAAGCCCACCGGCCACGCCTCGCGTGGCGTATCCGGCCCGCCCTCGCCCAGCACGTCGAACTTCTACCTCGAGAAGGGCAAGCTCTCGGTCGACGAGCTGATCGGCGACATCAAGAGCGGCCTTTTCATCACCGACCTGATCGGCTTCGGCATCAACGGCGTCACCGGCGACTACAGCCGCGGCGCCTCGGGTTTCTGGATCGAGAAGGGCAAACTTGCCTGGCCGGTGAGCGGCATCACCGTGGCCGGAAACCTCAAGGACATGTTCCTCCACATGACGCCGGCCAGCGACCTGCAGTTCAAGGGTGCCACCAACGCACCGACGGTGAGAATTGAAGGGATGACCGTCGCCGGCTCGTGATATTCTCGCGGCCATGACCCCCTTCGCAAAATTCGCCTTCCTCGCCGCAACGACGGCGCTCCTTTCGACTCCGGCGCTGGCCCAGAACGGCGGCTTCCGCGACTGCCTTCAGACCATCAAGGCCGAAGCGACGCGCCAGGGCGTCCCGGCCGCCGTCGCCGACAAGGCCTTCCAGGGCCTGACGCCCGACCAGAAGGTGATCGATCTCGATCAGCGGCAGCCGGAATTCTCGCTGACCTACGCGAAATATGTCGGCGGAACCGTGAGCCCCGAACGCATCGTCAAGGGCCAGCAACGCATGGCGCAGCACCGCGCGCTGCTCGATGCGCTGCAGGCCGAGTATGGCGTGCCACCGCAATACATCATGGCCTTCTGGGGTATCGAGACCAACTACGGCGGCTACATGGGCGACTTCCGCGTCGTACGCTCGGTGGCGACTCTTGGCTGCATGACCAAGCGCACGGTCTTCTTCAGCAACGAGACGGTGCAGGCACTGCGCATCCTCAACATGAACCACATGACCAGCGACCAGATGCGCGGCTCGTGGGCCGGCGCCATGGGCAACATGCAGTTCATGCCCTCCACCTTCACCCGTTGGGCGGTCGACCGCGACGGCAACGGCAAGATCGACATCTGGAACAGCCTGCCCGACGCCTTCGCCTCGGCCTCGAACTTCCTGCGTGGCATCGGCTTCAGGCCGGGCCTGCCGTCGAGCGAGGAAGTGGTGCTGCCCACGGGCTTCCCGCTCGACCAGGCCGACACCACGATCGAGAAGCCGGTGCGTGCCTGGGCGGCGATGGGCGTCAAGAAGGCAGGCGGCGCGGCGCTGCCGGCCTCCGACGAGCCTTCGTCGATCATCCTGCCGGCCGGTTTCCGCGGCCCCGCCTTCATTCTCTATCCCAACTTCAAGGCGGTGATGAACTGGAACCGCTCGACTCTCTATGCGCTGTCGGTCGGCATCCTCGCCCGCCAGATCGCGGGCGGCCCCGGTGTCATGCAGGCGCCGCCGGCCGACGACGAGCCGCTGTCGCGCGACACCGTGATCGACATCCAGAACCGGCTGGCCCGGCTCGGCCTCTACAAGGATGAAACCGACGGCCTGCTCGGCCCCAAGACCCGCTCCGCGCTCAGGCTGTTCCAGCAGCAGACCAGCCTGCCGGCCGACGGCCATCCCTCGGCGGAGACGGTGCGGCGGCTGCAGTCCCGTTAGGCCGGTCGCAGCAACCGAACGGCCCCCGCGGCGAGCGCGATCGACACCGGCAGGGTGAGCGCGTCGTCGCCGTCGATCTGCACGGGCTGGCGGCGGTGCTCGCCGGCATCGCTCATCACCGACACGCGGATATCGTGCCCGGCGATCACGCGGTAGCCCGCCGTACGCGGCAGGCACCCGAGCAGCAGAGCGAAGCCGAAGCGCAGCGTCTGCAGGCGCCCCCAACGTTCGAACAGGCAGACATGCAGCATCGGCTTGCCCAGCGCCGCGTCGGGCGCCACCACGTAGGGCCCGGCGTAGTGCCGGCCGTGCGTGACGATGACCGACGCCGCCTCATGCTGCACACCGTCGATCTCGACGGCATAGCGCACCGGATGGTACCGCCGCACTTCGACCAGCGAACGCCAGACATAGGCGGCCCGCCCGAGACGGCGTTTCAGCGGCGCGCTGACGCCGGCCACCACCTTGGCGTCGAAGCCGGCGCCCGCCATCAGGGAGAACTGTCGCGTCCGGCCGGCGCCGCAGGCCTCGCCCGGCTGTAGCAGGATTTCCCGGCCGGCGGTCAGGGTCTGCGCCACCGCGGCGGCCGAAAAGCCAAGTCCCAGCTCGTGCGCCAGCACATTGGCGGTGCCCAGCGGCACGATCCCCAGTGCCGGCCCCGCGCCGGCGCGATGGGCAAGCCCATTCACCACCTCGTTGATCGTGCCGTCGCCGCCGGCCACGGCGATCACGGCATAGCGCCGGGCGTCGCAAGTCTCGGCGATCCGCCGCGCATCTCCGGCCGCCGCCGTCTCGACCACGTCGACGGCCCAACCGAGGTTGCGCACGCGCTGAACGACGCCGTCGACCAGACCACGCCGACGGCGGCCGGCGGTCGGATTGAGGATGAGCAGGACGGCCCTGTCTGGGGCGAATGTCATTGAACTGTCACAACCGGTTCACCGCCACGCAACGGCCTCCTTACACAATCCGCTGCGTGTCGTGCAATCGCGCACGACAGATTTAGTGCCGGTCGAGTCTTATCCACATGACCGTGATCGAGCGTCACCAGCCTGCCCGCCATCGCGCCATCTTCCTGTCCGACATTCACCTCGGAACACGGGGATGCCAGGCCGGACTGCTGCTCGACTTCCTCAAGAAGAACGAGAGCGAACATCTGTTCCTGGTCGGCGACATCGTCGATGGCTGGCGCCTGAAGCGCTGGTGGTACTGGCCGCAGAGTCACAACGACGTGGTGCAGAAGATCATGCGCAAGGCGCGCAAGGGCACCAACGTGGTCTACATCCCCGGCAACCACGACGAGGCGGCGCGGCAATATTGCCAGCTCACCTTCGGCGAGGTGCGCGTCGAAGAGGAAGTCGTCTACGAGACACCCGAGGGCCGCAAGCTGCTGATCATCCATGGCGACCAGTTCGACGGCATCGTCCGCTACGCGCGCTGGCTCGCCATCCTGGGCGACTGGGCCTATGCCGCTGCGCTGCGCCTCAACACCCTGTTCAACTGGGGCCGTCGCAAGCTCGGCCTGCCCTACTGGTCGCTGTCGGCGTTCCTGAAGCACAAGGTCAAGAACGCCGTCCAGTTCATCGACGACTACGAGCACGCCGTGGCCGGCGAGGCCCGCCGGCGCGGCGTCGACGGCGTGGTCTGCGGCCACATCCATCACGCCGAAATCCGCACCATCGACGGTGTCCTCTACTGCAACGACGGCGACTGGGTCGAGAGCTGCACCGCGCTGGTCGAGGATTTCGACGGCCGGCTGCGCATCGTGCGCTGGGCCGAGGAACATGCGCGCCAGTCGTCGCGGCTGCCGGCGCGGTTCGAACCGGCCCGGCTGGCGGCGGAGTAGGCCGGCTTGCGCATCGCCATCGTCACCGACGCCTGGCGCCCGCAGATCAACGGCGTGGTCCGAACCATCGAGACGGTGTCGCAGCTGCTCCGTTCCCAGGGGCACGACGTGGAAGTCTTCGGCCCCGACCGCTTCCACACGCTGCCCTGCCCGACTTATCCCGAGATCCGCCTCTCGCTGTTTCCCTCGGCGCGCCTCAGCCACATGCTGAAGTCGTTCGCCCCCGATGCGATCCATCTGGTGACCGAGGGCCCGCTCGGCTGGGCCGCCCGCGCCTTCTGTCGCAAGCGCGGCATCCCCTTCACCACGGCCTATCACACGCGCTTTCCCGAATACGTGCATGCCCGCATCCGCCTGCCGGTGTCGTGGAGCTATGCCTTCGTGCGGCTTTTCCACGCCCGCTCCGCCGGCGTGCTGGTGGTGGCGCAGTCGATCCGCGACGAGCTCGCCGCGCGAGGCTTCCGCAACCTCGTGCCGTGGTCGCGCGGCGTCGACATCGCCGCCTTCCGGCCGCGCCCGCGCGAGAAGCATGACGGCGCGCGGCCGATCTGGCTCTACGCCGGCCGCGTCGCCATCGAGAAGAACATCAAGGCCTTCCTCGACCTCGACCTGCCCGGCACCAAATGGGTGGTGGGTGGCGGCCCGCAGCTCGCCGAACTCAGGCGGCGCTACGAGGGCATCCGGTTCTTCGGTTCGGTCGACACCGAGGAATTGTCCATGCGCTACGCCCAGGCCGACTGCTTCGTGTTCCCCAGCCGCACCGACACCTTCGGCCTGGTGATGGTCGAGGCACTGGCCTCGGGCCTTCCGGTGGCGGGCTATCCCGTGCCCGGGCCGCTCGACATCGTGACCGTGCCCGGTGTGGGCGCGATCGGCGAGGACCTGCGCGCCGCCTGCCTCGCCGCCGTGACCGGCGACCCCGAGGCCTGCCGGCGCCATGCCGAGACCTTCACCTGGGAAAGATGCGCGGCGCAGTTTCTCGCAGCACTTCAGCCGATCCCGCGCGGCCTCTGGCAGCCGCTCAAGCGTCGCGTCGTGCCCGATGCGGCCGCGTCCTGAGAGGCGGCCGGTCACGCACTGTCAGGGCAGATGCATGAGCGGGCGGCCCATCTGGAGCACGGCACCCTCCCTGACGCCGTCGCACAGCCTGAATCCCGGCGGCGCGAACACGATGATCGTCGAGCCATGTTCGAACCAGCCGAGTTCCTCGCCCTTCCGGCAGGCCGCGTCGCAGTCGATCTCCGTGGCGCCGCGGTAGTTCATGTTCATCGTCACGTCGAGGAAATGCAGGCGAATGCTGGCCACGAGGATCGCCGCGACCGGCACCAGGGTCACGAGATGACCGGACCCGCCGAGCCGCATGCGGATGACCGCACGCTCGTTCTTGCAGAACAGCCCGGCGATGCGCCGGAGCGCGATCGGATTGACGTTCCAGGTATCGCCCGAGATGTAGGTCACGTGCTCGATCGCGCCGTCGTGGGGCGCATGGAAGCGGTGATACATGCTCGAGGTCAGCCGGAGCGTGACGTAGACGCCATCCCGGTAGCCATCGACCAGCGCCGGCTCGTGCAGCAGGTCCTGCAGGGAATAGGGAAACCCCTTGGCCTGCAGCAGTTCGGTGCCCGCGATGGTGCCGCAGGCGCCGACGATGCCGTCGCTGGGGCTCGCAAGCACGCCCGGATCGGCGTCGACGCAGCGCGCGCCGGGCTTCAGCTCCCGGGTGAAGCACGCATGCAGACTCTTGAAGGTCTGCTGCCTGGCATCGCCCAGGTCGAGATCGGCGAACAGGCGCCAGATCGCGATCGACGCCCGCGCCACCCAGGGATTCTCGATCTGGCTGAACCAGCCGAGGAAGCGCGTCGCGAGCCGGCGCGGGATGCGGTTGGTCAGCAGGAAGTTGATGTCTTCGTGCTGCACGACCTTCGCGAGTTCGGAACGAATCGTCATTTGACCGGCACGGAGGCTAGGGAGAACCGATGACCATGGACCTGGGCGTTTCCTCGGCGCTTGGCCTCGCCCTCGCCGTCCCGTTGCTCGTCTTCCTCGCCGTGAAGGCACGGGCAAGGCTCGCTCTCTCGAGAGCGAAGCATCGCTCGCTGGGCGGGCACTCGCGCCTGTCGCGCCGCATCGCCGCGCTGGTGCCGAGCTACAGCTTCGACGACGCTCGCTTCTTTCGCGCCGACGATGCCTCGGCCGAGGTCGCCGGCCGGCGGCGCGCCGAATTCGAGCGGCTCTCGCGCCTGTTCCGGACAAGGCACCAGCGGACGGTGGCGCAGACCGCGGAAGCGGCACGGCACATCTCGGATCTGCAGTTCACCGAAAGCTACCGCGTGCCCTTTCAGTTCAGCCGCCTGGCGAAGGCGAGCTTTCCGATGGGCTCGTTCCTCGCCGCGTCGGAGGGCGTCAAGGTCACCGATCTCGACGGCAATGAGAGCTACGACATGACCGGCTCGTACGGCGTCAACCTCCTCGGCTACGATTTCTACAAGGCGTGCATGGACCGCGGCGCCGAGCGCGTTCACGCGCTCGGGCCGGTACTGGGTTCCTACCCGTCGCTGGTCGCCGACAATGTCGCGCGCCTGGCGCGCATCTCCGGCAAGGACGAAGTCTCGTTCCACATGTCGGGGACCGAGGCGGTGATGCAGGCCGTCCGGCTCGCCCGCTATCACACCGGGCGCTCCCATCTCGTGCGTTTGTGCGGCGCCTATCATGGCTGGTGGGGCGACGTGCAGCCCGGCGTGGGCAACCCGTTGCCGGCGCACGAGACCTACACCCTGGCGGATATGTCGGAGGCCACCCTCGAGGTGCTGCGCGGCCGCAACGACATCGCCTGCGTGCTCGTGAATCCGTCGCAGGCGCTGTACCCCAACCATGGCGCGCCCGCCGATTCGACCCTGATCCACAGCCGGCCGGATGCGAGCGTCGGCCGCGCGGCCTATTCCCGGTGGCTGAAGGAGCTGCGCGCGGTCTGCAGCGAGCGCGGCATCGTGCTGATCTTCGACGAGATCTTCGTCGGGTTCCGCCTGGCCCTGGGCGGCGCCCAGGAATATTTCGGCGTCGACGCGGACCTCGTGACCTACGGCAAGACCGTGGGCGGTGGCCTTCCCATCGGCGTCGTGTGCGGCCACCACCGCTACATGAAGCGCTTCCGCGACGATCGCCCGGCCGACGTCTGCTTCGCGCGCGGCACGTTCAACTCCCACCCCTACGTGATGGCGGCGATGAACGAATTCCTGCGCCACCTCGACACGCCGGAGATGGGGGCGCTCTATCGCGACCTCGACGCCACCTGGGACCGGCGTACCGCCGCGCTCAACCGCCGGCTTGCCGAGCGAGGACTGCCGCTTCAGGTGACGCACCTGTCGTCGATCTGGACGGTCTGCTACACGCGCCCGTCGCGCTACAATTGGATGTTCCAGTACTACCTCAGGGCCGAAGGCCTGGCGCTCAGCTGGATCGGCACGGGCCGGTTGATCTTCAGCCTGAACTACACGGAGGCCGACTTCGAGGCCGTGGCCGAGCGCTTTGTCGCGGCGGCGGAAGCGATGCGGCTCGGCGGCTGGTGGGAAGTCGGTGCCCTCGGCACCGACCGTGCCATCAAGCGGCGGATCCTGCGCGAGATGCTCGCCCACTACGCCGCCCCCTGGAAGTCCGGGCATCGGACGCCCCCAAGCCGCTCGCCCGATGCCGTCGCCGGCGCCCGTGCCCTAGACGCCCGACTTTGAGACTTTGACGGGAATTTCCTCGACGATCTCCTCGGAGATCGCCTCGGAAATCGATTCGGAGATGGCGTCGGCCGTCCGCTTGCCCGCCAGCACATAAAGCGGCGCGCGGTGGTAGAGCTTGAGGTCGTGCAGCGGATCGGTGGCGATCTTGGCGACCCACACCAGGCCGGTCTGGACATCCTGCAGGACGAAAAGCTGGATCGCGCGGAAGGCAATGCCCGCGAGGCCGACGACCAGCCAGAGTTCGCCGACATGGCGGACGAACTCGGCCATGTCGGCATGGGGCGCAAAGGCCCCGAGCAGCGTCGGGTCGAGGACCAGCAGGAGCGGCGAAAGAGCCCAGACCGCGAGCAGCACCAGCTTGCGCTTGATGTTGTAGCCGACCTTGATCGCCTCCTTGTAGTCGTCGGTGGCCTGGTTGACCTGATCGTAGCCCCGGGGTTCGAAGAAGAGATGGCCGACCTGGCGGGTCGTCATGGCGACCAGCCAGCCGATCAGGGCCGCCATCGCCGGGTCGGAAAAGGCCACCACGTAGGCACAGATGAAGCTCGTCGCGCTGACGAAATGGAGGGATTGGTTGACGAGGCTGTGATGATAATAGCGGTGATCGTCCCAGCGCTGCACTTTCAGCGCGTCCAAAAAGCCACTCATGCGGGTGCTTTCCTTGTTTGTGGAGGGGGTGGAGTCTCGTGTCTTCCCTGGGTCGACCACACCGTCTGACTTTGTAACGCGCGCCCGTTACAATTGAGCGACGGGCTGCTTCCGAACACCATGAACGACGCCAGCGCATGTGTCGGAAGTTGTTCGGAGTTGTTCGCTCCACGCGGATCTGGAGTCCCGTCGAGACCGGCAAACCCTCCACATCCCCTCCATGGGGGGACTCACGGGTCGAAGAGGCCGGTGGCCGCGCGGCATCGTCCAATGGCCCGGGACGAAGGTTCGGGCTCGGCGGGGTTTCTCCCCGCTCTTGCGCCGACCACGAGGAGCGGCCCTCCGGCAGTCGACTGGTTGTTGCGAGCCGCGAGATGCGGTCGGGTGGCCGGGCATGTCCGGTCGGACGGCCCGCAGCACAGGAACCCCCAAGTGAGGCAAGTCACGGGAGCAGGCACTGCAGGCAGCCGACCGCGCCAGGGATCCATGGGCGCGCGGGTATGATCCAAAATCGCGTCGTTTGCGGCGCCTCCCGGGACGGCCGGTAAGGGAGGCACGGACTATGTTCTTGGTCTGCAGGGGTGACCCTCTGCGCCAGTGGCTCGCGGCCCGGTCCGAAGATCGGAACCCCCTTGCTTCGCCCGCGTGGAGAACGGGACGCCACCGGCCCACGAAAAAGGCCGCTCCGGGCAAGTGAACCGGGCGGCCCGCGCTTTACGCACGTCGTGGCGACGATATCAAAAATATACCCTGAAACCTGCTGAACCTGCAAGTTTCTGTTTGCTGGCATTTTGCCGGCACGATGCGCTCACTCGTAGAATCCCCGCTCCGCGCCGCTGTGGCAGGCAACGCAGTTCGACTTCGTGACGACCTTCGGGTCCTTCCAGACCGAATCGGCGAAGCGGTGCTTGCGCAGGAAATCCGGGTTTTCGGTGATGCGCTGGGGCATGCCTCCCGGTGCGATCCATTGCATGTACTTACGCGACCGTCCCCGGTTCACGACATCGCCGGCATTGGCCGTGAGGTAGTTGCGGATGATCTCGATCTTGTCATCCGGCAGGCTGGCATCCTCGCCGAAATGGTCGGCGAGGCTTCCCATCATGCGGGTCCACGACCGCGCCGGCAGAAAGCCCGGCTGAAAGGCCATGTGGCAGGCGCCGCATTCCTTTTGCACCGTCGCGTCCTTGACCGGCGGCATCCAGTCGTCGCCGGCGAAGGCGGGCGATGCCGCCAGCAGGACGCCGGCGAGAGTCACGAGCAGGCGCATGGTCACTGCCCCGCCATGAAGGTGACGTAGTCGCCCTTCTCGAGCGGCGTGCAGTCGCGTCCCAGCACGCTCCGACAATCGCGCGTGAACTGCTTTTCCACCGTCGCCGGGTCGGTGAAGCGCTTGGGATTGACGGAGACCGCCACCGGCTCGATCGCCCGCCCGGTCTTGGCATTCTGCCCGGGCTGGCGGGGATTTGCCGTGTGGCAGGCGGTGCAGGACGACGTGCGGGCGTCGCCGCCGGTCCATTTCGTCCGGAACAATGTCTCTCCGCGCTGGGCGGAGAAGGCGGCGAAGCCCTTGTCGGCGGCACGCGCCTTGGCGGCATAGTCGGCGAGGATCGCATCGCGGCGGGCGTCTCCGGCGAGGGCGACGACGGGCAGCGCGGCGACGGCGGCGGCAAGCATCAGGCGGCGGATCATCGGGTGGTCTCCTTGGGAAGAATCGACAGGCGCAAGCCCGTCAGCCGGGAGGCGATTCGACCGAACCACTTCTTGCCGGCGTACATGTATGTGACGAAGGCGATGTGGCCGAGGATCAGCCACAGGGAGGCCTCGGAGATGGCCTCGTGCGGATGCTCCATCCAGGCAGCGCCATCGGACAGCGCCCCGGTGAGGGCGGCGAGACCGACGGCGGCCAGAAGCGCCGCGGCAAACCAGGCGAACAGCGGGTGGCGGCCCTTGCGCGCCGACAGCCATGCCAGAGTCGCCCGCGGATCGGGACGAGAAAGTCGGAGCGGACTGCCCGCGGGGGCGAGCAGTCCGCCTGCGAGGCGTGCGACGATGGCGGCCAGCACGGCGTAGCCGGCGAACTGGTGCATCGCGTAGGTGTTCTCGTCCGCGGTCACATAGGCGATCAGGAAGGCCCCGGCGACCCAGGCATGCCATGCCTTCAGCAGCGTATGATGAAGCCTGGCGGAATTGCGCACGCCCATGACCCGCTCCGTTCAGTCGTCGTTGTCGTGGTCGTTGCCGTGATTGCTGCCGTGACGGCCGTCGTGGCGTTCGGACCTGTTGGCGTGCTTGCGGCCGTCCCTGTCCCTGTGGCCGTCCCGGGTCGTCGACCGAAGGTAGCCGTTGTCGTCCTGGGTGGCCGTTCCGCTGTCCGACCTGGCCTGAACCGGCGTGGCCGACAGGTATCCGTTGTCGCTCGCTTGCGCATAGACGGCGGCGGCGCCGCCGATCAGAATTGCCGCGACAAGTCCGTGGATCATCATTTTACCGAGCATCTCGTCCCTCCTTGGGTGTCGATGCCCGCGACACTAGCGACGCCGTCCTGAACCAATGCTGACGCAGCTGTTCATCCTGCGTTCAGCTTCGTCCTCTTAGGTTGGTGGCATGAGGTTCCTGACCGCATTCCTGGTGGCGGCCCTGGCCGTCGTCGGCACCGCCGCGGCCAGCGACGACCACGACCGCGCCCGGCGCGCCGTCGAAGAGGGGCGCATCCTGCCGCTGAAGGATATCCTTGCGCGGGCGCAGGGAGCGTACCCCGGCCAGGTGATCGAGGCCGAGCTCGAGGACGAAGGCGGCACCGTCGTCTACGAGATCAAGATCCTGACCGCGGACGGCCGGGTGATGAAGCTTTTCTACAATGCCGGCACGGGCGAATTGCTGAAGGCCAAGGGGCGAGACGGGCGGCGATGAGGATCCTGGTTGTCGAGGACGAGCCGGCGCTCGCGTTCCGCCTGCAGCAGGCGCTGGAGGCCGCGGGCTTCGCGGTCGACGTCGCCTACGACGGCGAGGAAGGCTGGCACCTGGGCGACACCGAACCGTACGACGCCATCGTGCTCGATCTCGGCCTGCCCAAGATCGACGGCGTGTCGGTGCTGCAGCGCTGGCGCGAGGCCGGGCGCACCACGCCCGTCCTGATCCTGACCGCACGCGGCAGGTGGTCGGAGAAGATGGCCGGCTTCAACGCCGGCGCCGACGACTACATGACCAAGCCCTTCGAGATTCAGGAAGTGGTCTATCGGTTGCGGGCACTGATCCGCCGCGCCTCCGGTCACGCCCAGCCGGAACTGGCCTGCGGACCGCTGCGACTCGACACCAACACCGCGCGCGTGACCCTGGACGGCGCTCCCGTCCAGCTCACGGCGCAGGAGTTCCGCATCCTGTCGTACCTGATCCACCATCCCGAGCGGATCGTGAGCCGCACCGAACTGATGGAGCATGTCTACGACCGCCACTTCGACAGCGACTCCAACGTGGTCGAGGTGCTGCTGGGGCGCATCCGCCGCAAGGTCGGGGCCGGGCTGATCCAGACCGTGCGCGGACAGGGATACATGCTGACGGCGCAGGGCGGCGAATGACGGCCGCGGGCGGCACCGGGCACCGGGCGGCGTCGCTGTCCGTCCGTCTCATTGCCGCCGCCGTGGTCTGGCTGGCGGTGATGCTGGCGATCGGCGGCGCCGTGCTGGCGCTCGCGTTCCGCAGCACCGTCGAGCAGGAATTCAGCCACCGGCTGGACGCCATGCTGAAGGCGATGATCGCCGCAACCGACATCGCGCCCGACGGGACGGTGGTCGTCGTGCGTCCACTGGGCGACCCCCGCTTCGAGCAGGTCTTCTCGGGCTGGTACTGGGAAATGACGGAACCCGGCGGGCGGCAGGTCCGCTCGAGATCCCTGTGGGACAGCGTCATTGCGCCGGCCGATGGCGAGGGCCTGCACACGCGCCGCATCACCGGGCCCAATGGCGAGCCCTTGCTGGTGGTCGAGCGCGATCTCGTCTTCCCCGACGCCAAGGGACCGGTTCATCTGCTGGTGGCCGGCGACCTGCGCGAGGTGAGCGACGGCGTGCGGCGGTTCGACCTGCTGCTCGTGTCGGCGCTGGGACTGATGGGGGTCGGGATGGCGATCGCCGTCGTCATCCAGGTGAGATACGGCCTGCGGCCGCTGCGCGCGATGGCGGCGGACCTGCAGACGGTGCGCGACGGCGTGCGGGCGCGGCTGTCGGGGCGCTATCCGCGCGAGGTCGCGCCTCTCGCCGAGGCCATGAACGGCGTTCTCGACAAGGACGTGGAACTGATCGAACGCGCGCGGACCCACGTCGGCAACCTGGCCCATGGATTGAAGACGTCCCTGGCGGTCATCTCGGCCGAATCGGAGAGGCCGACCGACCGGAGGGTCCTGGCCGAACAGGTCCGGGTGATGCGCCGCCTGATCGAGCATCACCTCGGACGCGCGTCGGCAGTGGCGGGCGCAGGGCGCGCGCTGGGTATTGCCGTGCCGGTGCGCGAAGTGGCCGAAGGCATCGCGGGCGCCCTCGGCCGGGCCTTCGTCGAGCGCAAGCTGGCCATCGCCGTCGACGTGCCGGCCGGCGTCGCCTTCCGCGGCCATCGCGAGGATCTCGAGGAGATACTGGGCAACCTGATGGAGAACGCCTGCAAATGGGCCGCGGGCCGGATCAGGGTATCGGCTCTGGAAACGAGTGACGGCCTGCACCTTTCGGTCGAGGACGACGGCCCCGGCCTGTCCCCCGAGCAGGCGAGCGAAGCCGCACGCCGGGGCACGCGCCTCGACGAGAAGGCCGCCGGCTGGGGACTCGGACTGTCCATCGTTTCGGATCTCGTCCAGGTGAATGGCGGGGAGATGACCTTCTCGCGCTCCAAACTCGGCGGACTATGCGTCGATATCCGCATTCCGCATGACTGACGGTTGAACTCGCGCGGGGCCCTCCCACCTGAAAACGAACCCGGAGGAGTCCCCATGCCAGCCCTCAACCACCTCATCGTTCCGGCCAAGGACAAGCATGCCTCGGCACAGTTCCTGGCCGACATCCTGGGCGTGCGGCCCGAACTGGAATGGGGTCATTTCGTACCGGTGCGCACGAGCAACGGCGTGACCCTCGACTTCGTCGACTCCAAGGACGTTCGCGCGCAGCATTACGCCTTCCTGGTAGACGATACGGCGTTCGATGCCGGGTTCGCCAAAGTGAAGGCCCGGGGTATCCCCTACTACGCCCACCCCGACAAGAGCGGCCCCGGCGAGATCAATCACCATTGGGGCGGCCGCGGCGTCTATTTCGAGGACCCCAACGGCCACCTGCTCGAGCTGATCACCAAGCCCTACGGCGATCTCGCCGATCTGCGCCAGGCAGTGAACTCATAAGGGACCTTTGCCCTGGCCTGAGCAGGGAGGTCCGCTTCCGGTGTTAAAGCGGACGCTGGTCACGTCCCTTGCCACGTCTCAGAAATGCCAACAGCAGACGTGCGCAACGCAAGTTCTCTCAATAACAGCCTCCGCGACTTCGGGAATGTGCGGTAGGCAGCTTCCATCCTGAGGGCGTAGCGGCGGCAAACCCCGAAACGGCACGCCTCAGTCACGGGGCGGGGGTGGCGGCGGCGGAGGAGGTGGTGGTGGGGCCAACTGGATGGGGACAGTTGTCGTTTGTGGCGGCGCCCCGATAGGGCGGCTGGCGTTGGAGATCGTGAGGGCCTGGTTGCCAGCGGCTTGCAGATAGCTGAACCAGGCATTCACACCGCCTCCGCTCGGCCCCAGGCTGGAATTCAGCGCAGCCAGCAAAGCGTTTAGCAATGCGTCGTCGCCCGGAGTGCTAGTAGTGTTGGTGATCATTTGTTCGAATAGCGCGACAAAACTCTGTAGAGCCCCGGGCGGCAGTACGATCGGCGGCTGCGGCGGCTTGTTGTAGGGCACCAGGATCTGCGAGCCGGGACGGATTGCCTTGCTGGTTACACCTTGGCTGCTCACCGTCATCGCATCGCCATACAGGAACGTGGCAACGTTCGAGCCATCGCTGCCGATGGCGATCATCATAATGCCGCCGCGTATCCCGACCGAACTCGTCGGCGTCCTTATGACGACTTCGCCCTTCTTGCTGATAGCGCCTCCGACATAACGGAATACGCCGCGAGAAGCGGAAATCGCCAAGTCGCCAACATTACGGTTGGGATCGTAGACAAACCTGTCGATCACCAAGTCGCTTTCCGGACCGACTGTGAGCGCGGACCCGTCAAGAAACACCAAATGCGCGCGGGCGTTATTGCGTGTCGTGATCCGCTCGTTGGCCTGCACATCGATGCCAACCCGAAGTACCCGTTCGGGCTGGGCGGGCGGCGTGCCGCGCGGCTCGCCGGAGGCCGCAGTTGTCACACCAACCTGCGCCAGCGCGGGCATACTCAAGCAGCAGCCGAGGGCTATCAGTGACCACAGTCGAATTAGAGCGGTCATGGATGTTCTCCCGCGCCGATTTCTAGAAACGCCATCCGACACCGACCAGAGTGGTCAAGGCATTGTAGGCGTAATTGCTCAAAGACGCCCATCGCTGGACGTAACTAACCTGCGCAGTAAGCGAGAAGCGCTCGTCGAGTGGCACTGTCAGCAACATGCCGAGACCGAGGTCGGTCTGAGAACGGGCCACGGTCGGATCGACAACGGGGTTGGGCTGGTCGTAGTTGGCGATCAGAGTGTAGATGTTCGCTGTGGCCTGCCATGGCCGTCCGTTGATGCCCAGAGGATCAACGAAGCGCTTAGTCATTGCAGCACCGATACCGAACTCTCCATAACTCTCCCACGCCGTGACCGCTGAGTAGCGCATGGCGTTGGCATTGAACGACAGCCACAGGGTCGAGGTCAGCTCGGCGCGCAGGTCGAAGATCGAAGCAGCTTCGACACCGGTATTCTGATTGTTGGTTGGCACGTCGCTGTTGTTGACGAACTGGCGCTGCCGACCGAATAGCGCCAGCGTGGTTCCAATCTTGGAGCCTAGCGGCGCAGTGGCTTCGACGCCCGTGCCGTATGCCCAATAACTGGTCATGTCGTCGACCGCCACGTAGCGACCGGTAAGGAAAGGCTTCAGAGCCACGTCTTCTGCCCAACCCTCGAACGGCTTCATGCGCGGGCCGGTCGAAACGTCGACCACTGCCACGTTAGCGACGGTGACCTGGAACTGACGGGTGGCATACAAGGCAAAGTTGCTTTCCAGCGTGCCGCTGTCCTGTCGGCCAAGATCGTAGCGGTGGCGCACGTTCATGGCGGTGAAGGCGCTGAAGTCCGGGCGCTCCGAGAAGGTGGGATTGGGCACCACCGGGATGCCGGCCGAGCGGATAGAGCCCGTTGGGCCGCTGTTGGCGTTGGTCGAATAGCGCAGCCCTGCCATCAGATCGCCCGAGAATTGCGACTTGCCGGTCTTGCTGTCTATGGCGACGAGGTACTCGTCAGCCCGCTGCTTGATCTCGGTGGTGGCGCGACCAGATGAACGGGCGCTCTCGAAATAGGCCCGCGCCGCCTCATAAGAACCGAGACGATAATAGAGGGTTCCAAGCTCAAGCTTCACGCGCGGCTGGTCACCGGAGATCAGCAGCAGCCGCTCCAGCGCCGAGATCGCGCCTTCAAGATCGTTTACTTTTATCGCTGCCTCGGCATAGCGCAGCACCGTCGCTGTATCAGCAGGGGTGCGCTGCGAGGCTTGGAAGGCGGCATCGTACTCAGCCCGAGCATCTCCCGATGTCCATGGCGTTTGCGCCTGCGCAGAGGAAATTGCCAGAACGACGGCGACGATAGAAAATTCAAAAATACGCATCCAACGCAGATTATGCGCATACCGCGTGCGCGAATGCCAGGGGTTGGCCGAGCACGCAACCACGTCGAAAGCCTCTAGGGTTGCGTCGGAAGTATAGAGAGAACGAAGTCAGGCCATGCCACCTGGGCCATGCTCCGATGGAGACCTGCAACGGCCTGGTGGTCGGCAGCGTCTATTTCGAGGCCCCCAACGGCCACCTGCACGAGTTGATCACCAAGCCCTACTGCGACCTGGCCGAGCTGCGCTAGCCCGTGGACTCACAAACAGCCTTTGTCCTGACCTCAGGCGAGATGGCCGCTGCCTGCCCGAAACAGCGGCCTGTCCCTCGGCCACCAGAGAGCGTACAGGGAGCACGCTTTCGCCGGAGCATTGCTCGGCACCCGGTCGTGCGGCGCGAGCCGGCCTTTCTCGGTCTTTGAAAGGGCCCCATGTTCCAGCACATCCTCATTCCGACCGACGGCTCGTTGCTGTCGGACGCCGCCCTCGACAACGGCCTGCGCCTTGCGCGCGATTCCGGCGCCCGCGTCACCGTGGTCGCGGTAACCGAACCATTCGTTGTTCTATCGGCCGAGGCGCGCAAGATCGGAGTCTCCCAAGCCGACCATGAACGCGAGGTCAAGGCGGCCGCGGCGGGCCATCTCGCCGAAGCGGCACGCAAGGCGAATGCCCTCGGCGTGGCGTGCGAGACCGTCGAGGTCGAGAACGAGCATCCCTACCGCGGCATCATCGAGACCGCGACTGATCGCGGGTGCGATCTCATCACCATGGCCTCGCATGCCAGGCGCGGGATCACGGCGCTGGTGATCAGCAGCGAGACCGTGAACGTGATGACCCACAGCGCCATTCCCCTGCTGGTCTATCGCTGAGGACTAGGCGGGCCAGGTCGCCGGCTCGCCGGCCTTGATCCACGCCGCATAGTCCTTCTTGGTCTGATCGTTGGGCGGATAGACCCCGGGTATTTCCCGGCCCTGGCCGATGCGGATGGCGACGAACTTCTCCAGCCGCTCCTGCTCGAAGGAATCGCGCGCCACTTCGTCGGCGATGTGGCGCGGCACGACGATGGCGCCGTCCTCGTCGGCCACGATCACGTCGCCGGGATAGACCGGCACGCCGCAGATGCCGACCGGCGTCTGCACTTCGACGGGATGCAGGTGGTTCATGCTGGGCGGCGCCGCCGCCGCGGTGCAATAGACGGGAAAGTCGAACTTGCCGATCACCGGCGTGTCGCGCATGGCGCCGTCGCTCAGCACGCCCGCCACGCCGCGCACTTTCAGCCTGAGCGCCAGGATGTCGCCCAGGGTGCCCGAGCGCGTGTTGCCTTCGGTGCCGATCACCAGCACCGAGCCGGCCGGCGCCTCCTCGATCGCCGCGCGCTGGGCGGTCGGCGGATCGTTGGGCGTCGGCGGCTTGTCGAGATCCTCGCGGCCCGGAATATAGCGCAGGGTGTAGGCCGGACCGACCAGCCGCGCTGCCTTGGGATTGAGCGGCCTGACGCCGCTGACCGCGCAGTTGCGGAACCCGCGCTTCAGCATCTGCATCGAGACGGTGGCCGTGCTCGCATACATGAAATTCCTGATGGTCTCGGCCGACAGCGGCGCCCTATCCATTGGTCGTTCCTCCACATTCATTGTCTTGGCCTCCCCCGTCATACGGGGTGAGCCTCAATCGAAGCGCCCGTCTGTTTTCCGACGATACAGTGCCTCGAAGATGGTTTCGAGGATCGGGTTGCTCTCCCCCTCCCTAGCCCTCCCCCGTATGACGGGGGCGGGGACATGAGGGCAGAGCGAGGGAAGGCTACAGCAACGACCCCTGATTGCCGCTGCCGCCGTCGCGGCGGCGGGGAGGTGCTGCGGGTGGGCGCGGCGCCGTGGTCGGTGAATCGGTGACGCGGGCGCCGATGCGGCCGTCGGCGAATTCGATCTGCAGCGCGTCGCCCGTCCGCACCCCGGCGGCGGCCAGCACCGGCGCACCGTCCTGGTCGCGCACCAGGGCGAAGCCGCGGGCCAGCACGGAATTGAATGAATAGCTCTCCAGCAGCTTGGCCGCCTGATCGACCCGCTGGCGCCCGCCTTCCAGCAGGTCGCTGCCGGCGCGCTTCAGGCGATCGCCGAACTGTTCCAGCCGATCGGAGGTCCGTCCGATCCTCTGCAGCGTGTCGCCCTTGAAGCGCTCCATCGCGCTCCTGAGTGCGCGCACTTCGCCAACCAGCAGCTGTTCCTTGGCCGTGATGACGGCGTGCGGCTGCACGAGCCGGGCGGCGGCCAGCGCATGGCCGTGGCGCTCGACCAGTTGGCGGGTGGCCAGCGACAGCCGCTCGCCACTGACGTCGAGGCGCTGCTGGCGTTCCTCGAGCAGGCGGCGCGGGTCGCCCAGGCCACGGGCGAGGCCCGCGAGTTCCATCGTCGATTCGCGCAGCAGGCGGGTCATGCCGCCGGCCAGCCGCTTGGCGTAGTCCAGGGTCTCGGTCACGAGGTCGGCGCGCACCGGCACCGCCATCTCGGCCGCCGCGCTCGGCGTCGGCGCGCGGCGGTCGGAGGCGAAGTCGATCAGGGTGGTGTCGGTCTCGTGGCCCACCGCCGAGATCAGCGGGATCTCCGAGGCCGCGGCGGCACGGACCACGATCTCCTCGTTGAAGGCCCAGAGGTCTTCCAGGCTGCCGCCGCCGCGCGCCACGATCAGCACGTCGGGCCGCGGCACCTTCCCGCCAAGCGGAAGCCTGTTGAAACCGGCGATCGCTGCCGCCACCTCCGCCGCCGCCTTCTCGCCCTGGACCGCGACCGGCCACACCAGCACGTGGCGCGGGAAGCGGTCGGCCAGGCGATGCAGGATGTCGCGGATCACGGCGCCCGAGGGCGACGTCACCACGCCCACGACCTCGGGCAGGAACGGCAGCGGCTGCTTGCGCTCGGGATCGAACAGGCCCTCGGCCTGCAGCTTCTTGCGCCGGTCCTCCAGCAGCTTCAGCAGCGCGCCTTCGCCGGCGAGTTCGAGGCGATCGACGATGATCTGGTAGCGCGACGAGCCGGCATAGGTCGTGAGCTTGCCGGTGGCGATGACCTCCAGCCCCTCCTCTATCTTGATGCCCAGCCGGGGGATCGTGCCCTTCCAGGCGACGCCGTCGATCACGGCGTTCTCGTCCTTCAGGCGGAAATAGCAGTGGCCTGAGCGCGGGAACGAGGGCTGGCTGATCTCGCCGCGCACCCGGACGCGCGGGAACGCCGTCTCGATCTCGCGCTTCAGCGCGAACGAGAGCTCGGAAACCGAGAATTCCGGGACGTTGCTGGGGCCTACGGGGTCATCGAGGTTATCCATGGGTAGCGGCAGCCTAGCCGCTTGTGCCCACGGCGCAAACTGTGGTCAAAGCCTCGCCATGCGAATCTTGGTGGTGGGCGGCGGCGGCCGCGAACATGCGCTGTGCTGGGCCATCTCGGCCTCGCCGCTTTGCACCAAGCTCTTCTGCGCCCCCGGCAATGCCGGCATCGCCCAGGTCGCCGAATGCCTGGACGTGGCGGCCGAGGACGTCGCCGGCCAGGTGGCGCTCGCCCAGCGGGAGAAGATCGATTTCGTCGTGGTCGGGCCCGAGGTGCCGCTGGCGGCGGGCCTGGCCGACCGCCTGACCGAGGCCGGCATAAAAGTGTTCGGCCCCTCGGCCAGGGCGGCGCAGCTCGAAAGTTCGAAGGGCTTCACCAAGGATCTCTGCCGGCGGCACAACATTCCGACAGGCGCCTACGAACGCTTCACCGATCTCGCCAGGGCCGAAGCCTATGTGAAGGCTCAGGGCGCGCCGATCGTGGTCAAGGCCGACGGACTCGCCGCCGGCAAGGGCGTGGTCGTGGCCGAGACGGTCGAGCAGGCGCTGGCCGCGGTGCGCGACATGCTCGCCGGCAACCGCTTCGGCGAGGCAGGCGCCTCGGTGGTGATCGAGGAATTCCTGATCGGCGAAGAGGCGAGCTTCTTCGCGCTCTGCGACGGCGAACATGCGCTACCGCTGGTCGGCGCGCAGGACCACAAGCGCGTCTTCGACGGCGACAGGGGACCCAACACCGGCGGCATGGGTGCCTACTCGCCGGCGCCGGTGTTCGACGCGGCGATGCAGAAGCGCACAATGGACGAGATCATCCTGCCGACCGTGCGCGCCATGGCGGCCGAGGGTACGCCCTTCAAGGGCGTGCTCTATGCCGGCCTCATGATCGGGCCGCAGGGGCCGAAAATCTTCGAATACAATTGCCGCTTCGGCGATCCCGAATGCCAGGTGCTGATGATGCGGCTCAAGTCCGATCTCGTGCCGGCCCTGATCGCCTGCGCCGACGGCGGCCTGGGACATCTCGACCTTCGGTGGTCGAACGACGTGGCGCTCACCGTCGTGATGGCCGCCAAGGGCTATCCCGATGCCTATCAAAAAGGCAGCGAGATTCGCGGCCTCGCCGACGCCGCCAAAGTCGAGGGCGTGCAGATTTTCCACGCCGGGACGAGACCGGACGGCCAGCGCGTGCTCGCCAACGGCGGGCGGGTGCTGAACGTCAGCGCCATGGCGCCGACCGTCGAGGAGGCGCGCGCGCGGGCCTATCGCGCCGTCGACCTGATCGACTGGCCGGAGGGCTTTTGCCGGCGCGATATCGCATGGCGGGCAGTCGCCCGGAAGCCGTGACACCGTCCTGCGACCAAGGCTAGGGTCCGGCCATGCTCGACTCAGCCGACCTTTCCCAGCGCCTCCTCGCGCAACTGCGCTTTCCCTGCGGCGACGTGCCGGAGCCCGGCGACATCAAGAACGTCGCCCCCGGCATCTACTGGCTGCGCATGCCGCTGCCCTTCCAGCTCAACCACATCAACCTGTGGCTGGTCGAAGAGAAGGACGGCTGGACCATTGTCGACACCGGGATCAATTCGCCGGAGACGCGCGAGCTGTGGGAGAAAATCTTCGCCGGTAAGCTCAACGGCAAACCCGTGACGCGTGTGATCGGCACGCATCTCCATCCCGATCACATCGGCCTTGCGGGCTGGCTGTGCGAAAAGTGGAACGCGCCGCTCTGGATGACGCTGGGCGAGTACATGAGCGCGCAGGCCGCGCGCAACGACTTCGTCGAGAGCGAGGAGACGCGCGCCGCCCATGTGGCACGGAACGGCGTTCCCCCCGACCGCATCGCCAACTTCCACCGCCACAAGGGCGGCTATGCCAAGGGCGTGGTGCCGCTGCCGACGGCCTTCCAGCGCCTGATCCATGCCCACCCCATCACCATCGGCGGTCACCGCTGGGACGTCATCGTGGGCCGCGGCCATGCGCCGGAGCACGCCTCGCTGTGGTGTCCCGAACTCAACGTCATGATCGCGGGCGACCAGGTGCTGCCCAAGATCAGCACCAACGTGGGCGTGTGGCCGAACGAGCCGCTGGCCGATGCGCTCACGTGGTTCCTCGACGGCTTCTCGCGCTTCCGCCGTCTGCCGGCCGACGCGCTGGTGCTGCCCTCCCACGGCTTCCCCTTCATCGGCCTGCACACGCGGCTCGACCAGCTGGTGGCCCATCACGATGCGCGGCTGAACGACATCACCGCCGCCATCGTCCAGCGCGGCGCCGAGGGCGCCACGGGCTGGGACATGGTGCCGGTGCTGTTCCCGCGTCATCTCGACAACAACCAGATCGTCTTCGCCTTCGGCGAGACGCTGGCGCATCTTCACTGCCTGGAAACCCGGGCGCGGGTGAAGCGCGTCGATGTCGACGGCGTGCACCGCTTCGTGGCCCTGGTCGATGCCGACACCCAGCCGCCAGCCGACGATTCCGACGCCGACGTCATGGATATCGGCCAGACCTGACACGGATGCGCGTCGATCTTTTCGACTTCGAGCTGCCCCAGGATCTGATCGCCCAGCGGCCCGTCTCTCCCAGGGATGCGGCGCGGCTGCTCGACGTCGCCCCCGACGGGCTGCACGACCGCGGCGTGCGCGACCTGCCCGGCCTGCTGCGCCGGGGCGACCTGCTGGTCTTCAACGACACCAGGGTGATCCCCGCCCGCCTGCTCGGCACGCGGCCGGCGGGCGGCAAGGTCGAGGCGCTCCTGATCCGCGATCTCGGCCAGGGCCGCTGGCTCGCCTTCGCCCGGCCCACCAAGCGGCTGAAGCTCGGCGATAGCCTCGCCTTCATGGGCGGTCTCGACGCCGCCGTCGCGGCCAGGAACGAGGACGGCTCGATCGTGCTGGCGTTCGACAAGACCGGTCACGCATTTCTCACGGCACTGGAGCAGGGCGGTGCGGTACCACTGCCGCCCTACATCCGCGGCGGCACCGCCGACGCACAGGACCGTTCCGATTACCAGACCTTGTTCGCCAGGCATGACGGTTCCGTCGCCGCCCCCACCGCCGGGCTTCACTTCACGCCGGCCCTCATGGCAGCGCTGGCCGAGGCCGGCATCGCTGCGGCAGGCGTCACCCTGCATGTCGGCGCCGGCACCTTCCAGCCGGTGCGGGTCGAGGATACCGACGCACATATCATGCACGCCGAATGGGGTGAGGTGCCGGAGGCGACCGCACGCGCCGTCGAGGCGACGAGGGCTGCGGGCGGCCGTGTCGTGGCCATCGGCACGACGTCGCTGCGGCTGCTGGAAAGCGTGGGCCGCCTGCACGACGGCAAGGTCGCGCCGTGGACCGGCGAGACCGACATCTTCATCACGCCGGGCTTCCGCTTCCGCGTCGTCGATCTGCTGCTCACCAACTTCCACCTGCCGCGCTCGACGCTGTTCATGCTGGTGGCGGCCTTTGCCGGCCTGGAGCGCATCAGGCAGGCCTACGCCCATGCCATCGAGCGCCGATACCGCTTCTATTCCTACGGCGATTGTTGTCTGTTGCGGCGATGAGTCTTTCCTTCGAGCTTCTGGGCAGCGACGGGCTGGCCCGCCGCGGGCGGATCACGACGGCGCACGGCACGGTCGAAACGCCGGCCTTCATGCCGGTCGGCACCGCGGGCACGGTGAAGGCCATGCTGCCGCAATCCGTCGCGGCTACAGGCGCCCAGATCGTGCTCGGCAACACCTTCCACCTGATGCTGCGGCCGGGGGCGGAGCGCGTGGCGGCGCTGGGCGGCCTGCACAAGTTCATGAACTGGCCGGGGCCGATCCTGACCGATTCGGGCGGCTTCCAGGTGATGTCGCTCAAGGAGCTGCGCAAGCTCGATCCCGACGGCGTCACCTTCCGCTCGCCGATCGACGGCACGCAGCACCGGCTCACGCCCGAGCGCTCGATCGAGATCCAGCGCCTGCTCGACGCCGACATCACCATGTCTTTCGACGAGTGCACGACTTGGCCGGTCGAGGAGGCCGAGGCGGCAAAGTCGATGCGGCTGTCGATGAAGTGGGCCGAGCGGGGCAAGCGCGCCTTCGCCGAGCGGCCGGGCTACGGCCTGTTCGGCATCGTCCAGGGCAGCGTCTTTCCGGAGCTGCGTGCCGAGAGCGTGTCGGCGCTCTCGGCCATCGGTTTCGACGGTTATGCCATCGGCGGCCTGGCCGTCGGCGAAGGCCAGGAGCGGATGTTCGCGACGCTCGACACCACCGTGCCGCGGCTGCCCGCCGGGCGGCCGCGCTACCTGATGGGCGTCGGCCGGCCGGCCGACATCGTGGGTTCGGTCGCCCGCGGCATCGACATGTTCGACTGCGTCATGCCCACGCGGGCCGGCCGCACGGCGCAGGCCTTCACGCGGCGCGGCGAGCTCAACCTGCGCAATGCCCGCCACCGCGACGACCCGCGGCCGATCGACGAACGCTGCACCTGCCCCGCCTGCACCCACCACAGCCGCGCCTATCTGCATCACCTGATCCGGGCCGAGGAGATCCTCGCCTCGATGCTGCTCACCTGGCACAACCTGCACTACTATCAGGACATCATGCGCGGCCTGCGCGGCGCCATCGAAGGCCATTCACTCGGCCACTGGATCGCCGCATTCACGCGCGAACAAGAGCGCGGAGACATTCCGCCCCTCTGACGGAGAGTACGGCATGGCGAACGAGGCGTTGATCGTGGTCGACATGCAAAGCGATTTTTGCGAGGGCGGCGCGCTGGCCGTCCCCGGCGCCAACGCCATCCTGCCGCTGGTCAACCGGCTGATCGCCCGCCACGACCACGTCATCCTCACCCAGGACTGGCATCCGCCGGGCCACGCCTCGTTCGCCAGCGCCTGGGCCGATGCCACGCCCTTCAGCACCGTCCGCTTCCCCTACGGCCCGCAGACCCTGTGGCCGGACCATTGCGTGCAGGGCACGCCAGGGGCCGCGTTCCATCCCGGCCTGGAGGCCACCAAGGCGCAGGTGATCGTGCGCAAGGGCTTCCATGCCGGCATCGATTCCTACTCGGCGTTCCGCGAGAACGACCGCATGACCCGCACCGGCCTCGACGGCTACCTGAAGGCCCGCGGCTTCACCAAGCTCACCATCTGCGGCCTGGCGCTCGACTACTGCGTCGCCTGGACCGCGATCGACGGCCGCCAGGCCGGCTTCGACATCGCCGTCGCGGTCGAGGCCACCGCCGCCATCGATCTCGACGGCAGCCGGCGGCGCATGCTCTCCGAGATGCGCCAGGGCGGCATCAAGCTCAACGCGACGGCGTAGTGGTGGCGTAGCGGTCAGACGCGCTCCAGCGCGAGCGCGATGCCCTGGCCGACGCCGATGCACATGGTGGCGAGCGCCCGCTTGCCGCCGGTGGCCTCGAGCTGGTTGAGCGCGGTGATCATGAGCCGGCCGCCCGAGGCGCCCAGCGGATGGCCGAGCGCAATGGCGCCGCCGTTGGGGTTCACGTTCTCCGCATCGTCGGAAAGGCCGAGCTGGCGCAGCACCGCCAGCGCCTGAGCGGCGAACGCCTCGTTGAGCTCGATGGTGTCGAAGTCCTTGATGGTCATGCCGAGCTTGGCCAGCAGCTTCTGCGTCGCCGGCACCGGGCCGATGCCCATGACGCGCGGCGGCACGCCCGCCGACACGGTGCCCAGGATGCGCGCCCGCGGCGTCAGCCCGTTGGCCCGGGCGGCGGCCTCGGAGGCGATGATCATGGCGCAGGCGCCGTCGTTCAGGCCCGACGAATTGCCCGCCGTCACCGAGCCGCCCTCGCGGAACGCCGCCTGGAGCTTGGACAGCGTCTCCATCGTGGTGTCGCCGCGCGGATGCTCGTCCTTCTCGACGACGATCTCGGTCTTGCCCTTCTTGACGCAGACCTTGACGATTTCCTTGTCGAAAAAGCCGCGGTCCTGGGCGGCCTTGCAGCGGCGCTGGCTGCGGTAGGCGAAGGCATCCTGGTCGGTGCGGCTGATCTGGTGCTCGCCCGCGACGTTCTCGGCGGTCTGGCCCATCGGGTCGACGCCGTAGGCCGCCTTCATGCGCGGATTGACGAAGCGCCAGCCCAGCACCGTGTCCTCCAGCTTCATCGACCGGTCGAAGGCGCTCTCGGGCTTGCCCATGACGTAGGGCGAGCGGGTCATGCCCTCGACGCCACCGGCGATCATCATGTCGGCTTCGCCGAGCTTCACCGCCCGCGCGGCATGGCCGGCGGCCTCGAGGCCCGAGCCGCAGAGGCGGTTGACCGTGGCGCCCGCCACCTCGACCGGCAGGCCGGCCAGAAGCCCCGCCATGCGCGCGACGTTGCGGTTGTCCTCGCCCGCCTGGTTGACGCAGCCGTAGATCACGTCGTCGACCGCGCCCCAGTCGACATTGGCGTTGCGCTGCATCAGCGCCTTGATCGGATGGGCCGCCAGATCGTCGACCCGCATGGCGCCGAGGCCGCCGTTGTAACGGCCGACAGGGGTGCGAATGGCGTCGCAGATATAAGCTTCGGTCATCTTGGGTACTCCCGACACAGGAATTCGTTGTTTTGGGGCGTACCACCGCCCCGACGGACTTGCCAATGCCCCTCGCCACGCTCCATGGGCAGGGGGGCTATGCGCGATGTCGTATGAAACACGACAAATCAAAAAATCGGATCGCGTTCCTATTCACTCTCCAAAACCGCGCTCAATCGATTGAACCGGCGCCCTTTTCCGTCCTTCGCAGCGCCATTGCCGTGTCGCCTAAATGGCGACATTTCGTGAATTCGGATCGATGCTCCTCGGTGGCCGGGCAAACCAACACGAGGAGACGCTGCGTTCAGACAGAGGTTCGGATGTCGGGGAGCCCGTTTCATAGGTTTTATCCTATGGTTCGGGAATTATCCTGTCAAGCGGTGGTGCCTCAGTTTGAATTTCCGACGTGGGTGCAGGGTTTCCGCCCTTCCGCTTCGTGGCCAAACCAAGCGGACCTCGGTATTGCCCTCGTGCGCCGAAACGCATGCCCAACTGCAGCCCGGGGAAAATAACGAATGCCGAATGATGATCGCACCAAGATAATTTACGGCAGGACGCCGGAATCAGCGGCTATGGTGGCAAACACCAGACGCGCGATGGCGATCACCGCCGCACTTAACCGTTTGACGTTCAACGATGCGGACGAAGTTCGAGCCCTATTCAGCGATCTTATCGGCAAAAAGGTAGACGGGAGCTTTTTACTGATCCCACCATTTTATACTGCCGGCGGGGACGAAATCCGCATTGGGCGTAATGTTTTCGTAAATCAGAACTGCACTTTCCATGACCTTGGCGGCCTCGACATCGCGGACGATGTGATGATCGGGCCGAACGTGAGCATCATCACGACAAGTCATCCCCTTGAACCTTCGCAACGACGCGCCGTCACCATCGGAAAGCCCATCGTGATTGAGAGAAACGTGTGGATCGCAGCCGGCGCGACCATCATCGGTGGCGTAACGGTGGGCGAGAATTCGGTTGTCGCGGCAGGTTCGGTGGTCACCAAGGACGTTCCCCCCAATACGCTTGTCGGAGGAAATCCGGCGCGGATCATTCGTTCGATTGGCGACGACTGACGGAACATCCGCAAGGGGCCGGAAGCGGAATTTCGGACTGAGATACTACCTGTCAAGCCCGCCGGAACACCGCGTACTGGGCATAGCCGCGATAGGGCCGCTCGAAAGTGCGGAGCGCGCCGGCGTGACGTTCGAGGGCGGCGAACTCGGCTTCCAGCCCGTCGCGCGGATCGACATGGAACTGTGCCAGCCAGCCGCGCAGGCCCCGGCGGAACCAGAGCGGCAATTCCTCCTGGCCGCCGAAGTCGACGACGTGCAGTTCGCCGCCGGGCGGCAGCCACGCCAACGCCTGGCCGAGCGCCGCTCTCCAGTCGGGGATCATCGACAGGCTGTAGGACAGGAACACGCGCGAGAAGCCGGGCACGCCGAACAGTGGCGCCGGATCGAACCGGGTGGCATCGGCGCAGGCGAGGCGAATACGTGGCGACAGGCCTTCGCGCGCGACCTTGGCGCGGGCCGTGGCCAGCATCGCCGTCGAGATATCGATGCCGTAGAACTCGGCCTGCGGATAGGCCGCTGCCGCCGCCACGAGATTGCGCGCCGTGCCGCAGCCGATCTCCAGCACCCGGCCGCCCGCCGGCGGCGACAGGCGCTCGATCAGCCGGTCGCGGCCCAGCAGGTAGTATTTGCGCGTGCTGTCGTAGAGATGGCGCTGCCGGCGGTAGATGCGGTCCATCAGGTTGGACGCGGCGACGGCGTCGCTCACCGTTCAGCTCTCCAGGACATATAGATGGAACCCGCCGTAGATCGCCGAGCGGTCGCGCGCGGTGAAGGCGAGCGATGCGTCTGCCTCGTAACGCCAGCGGCCGAGCAGCGCCGAATCGAGGCGACCCGGCAGCAGCGACGGTTCGGCCGCCGTCCGGAAGATCACCCTTGCGCCCGGCCGCGCGGTGCGCGTGATCTCGGTCCACAGAGCGTTGAGCTGCTCGTCGGTCATCCAGTCCTGGGCGTCGAGCAGCACGTAGCGGTCGCGCGAGGTAGCGGGACAGGCGGCGAGATACTCGGTGACCGAACGGTTCATCACCTCGACCCGGTCGGTCCGGGCGCGGACGAGTTCGAACTGGTCGCGCCGCAGATAGGGCGGCAAGGGCCCCTCGCCGCCGCCGCCGTAGCCGCGGCCGAACGCCTGCCAGGCGAAGTAGTTGTCGGCGAGGCTGAAGCCGCAGGCCAGGCGCTCGACGCGCTCTCGCAGCACGGCGCTCATGCCGCGACCGCCCGCCAGCGCCTCGTACTGCGCCGGCGGGATGCCGAGGCCGTAGAGCGAGAGCCGGTTGCCCGTCGCCCAGCGCACCGCTCGGCGGTCGAACAGCGGCGCCAGTGCCGTCTCGTAGAAGCGGCGCTGCTCGGCCATCGTGCGGGCGCTCAACAGCTCGCGCAGGTCGACGCCGTGCAGGCGCGCGGCGGCATGGGCGAGACCGATGAAGCGGCCCAGCACGCCGTGGCGATAGGCATTGCGGGCGAAGATCGAAATCCGCCGCCGGCCGAACTGGTGCAGGCTGCGCCCCTGCCAGTAGGCGCGGCTCTGGGCATCCAGATGCGGCGCGATCAGCCGGTGGTAGGCGGCGACATTGGCCTCGTCGTCGGCCGACCCGAAGAAGCGATAGAACATTTCCCACGACGGCAGGCGGCCCGCCGCCACCAGCTTCAGCCGGTTGAGGGCGACATGCGCCTGGCTGAGATCGACCGCCGTGATCCGCGCCGGCCCTGCCGTCAGGTAGGAGAGGATGTTGCAGCCGCCCGAGGCGATCGCCACGACATGGCTGTCGGGCCCGAGCGCCAGCGCCTCGAGGTCGATCTCGGGGTCTTCCCAGATCTGGGTGTAGACGAGGCCGCGGAACAGCCGTTCGAACAGGCGCTCCAGAAGCCCCTCGCAGGACAGGACGCGATTGCGGTGGACCGCCTCTTTCAGGCGCGCATTGCTCTCATCCCGCGGATAGGCCAACCGTACGACTCCGGCTTTACTCGGCCGATCGAGTTTAGCCCCGGCCGATGCCAGTTTGATGACGGTGAATGGGTCAGAGCGGAAAGAGGGTGATGCCCAATGCGCGTGCTGCTGCCGAAAGGCGCTCGTCGTAGGTTGCCAGATCGATCGTTTGGCCGCGCGCACGCAGAAATTCGACCGAGGCGAGATGAAGCGCGTCCAAGGTGCGCACCGCCACGGGAAACGGTTCGAGAGCACGCGCCAGAATCGGTGGCGCAAGTTCGATCAGGGCGACGCGGCCGACCAGTGCCCGCGCATCCTCGCCATGGGTCCGTCCAAGTCCTCGGGCGTGGAGACGTGTCCACATCTCGTATTCCAGCAGACGGCTCGCAACGAGGGACTGCTGCCACAAGGAGGGGGGCGGTGCGCGATCCTCGGCGAGCATGTGCGCCAAGGCGACCGATGTATCGAGGTAGATCAACGGCCGTCGCGGTCGTCGCGCAGTTCGTCCAGGATCTCGTCGAACTGCGCGACCGGCCGGCGCGGCGGCGCTCCGCTGGCCGCCAACGGTGGCGGCGAGACCCAACCCTGGCGAACCGCGTCGGCAAGCAACGCATCGCTCGGCGTCGTGCTGCGACCGGAGCTGGGTGGAACGAGTTCGGCGACGACTTCGTTGCGGTCGGTCACCAATACCGTCTCTCCCGCGGCAGCCGCCCGGATGTACTCGCTGAGCTGATTCTTTAGTGCCTTGATGCCGACGATCCTCATCGAACTAAAGTAGCTACGCGTAGCTACTTTGACAATCCCCAGACAAACATATGCCAACTTGACGGGATGTCCGGTTAGGGAGAACGTGCCGTCATGTCCACGCAAGGATTTGCCCTCTTCGACACGCCGATCGGCGCCTGCGGCGTCGCCTGGAGTCCGCGCGGCATCGCGGGGCTGCAATTGCCTGAATCGACCGCCGAGGCGACGCGCGCCCGCCTACGGCGGCGCTGGCCCGATGCAGTCGAGAGTCCGCCACCGCCCGGCGTCGGGCGCGCCATCGAGCGCGTGCTGTTGCTGCTGAAGGGCGAGGCCGCGGATCTCGCCGACATCCCGCTCGATCTCGAAGCCGCGCCGGAATTCCATCGCAAGGTCTACGAGGTGGCGCGCACCATTCCGCCCGGCCGTACCATGACCTACGGCGAGATCGCCAGGCGCCTGGGCGTGCCGCACGAGTCGCGCGAGGTCGGCCAGGCGCTGGGGCGCAATCCCGTCGCGATCATCGTGCCCTGCCACCGCGTGCTGGGCGCCGACGGCAAGATGGGCGGCTTTTCCGCCAATGGCGGCGTCTCGACCAAGCGGCGCATGCTGGAGATCGAGGGCGCGGCGGCCGTCGGCGCGGGCCCCCTGTTCGCCCAGACCTCCTAGCGCAGCAGCAGGAAGCCCGTGGCGATCGTCAGTGCCATGCCGATCAGGAACAGAAAACTCATCACCCTGGCGGGGATGCGGATGTTTTTGCCGCTCGCCAACGAGGCGATCGCCTCCTCCTGCGACGTCGAGAGCTGGAGCTCATTCTGCTTTCGATCGAGCGCATCGAGCGTCCCCGTCACTGCCCCCAGTGTCATCACGCCGACGACGATCGTAAGCCCGAAGAAAATCCACGCGGCAAACATCGTCCACGGCACCAGCCGCGCACCCTGGGCAGCGGGTTGAACAATCGTCTCCAGGAACGTGACTGTCAGGGCGATCACGCCGGTCGAAAGCGTGATGATCTGCTTGGTCGTGTCGGCCGCCGCCTTCAGCCCCTCGGAGGACAGTTGCCCGGCCATGGCTCCCTAACAGAACGGCCAGATCGGGCAGAGCGATTTCAACGCCGCACCGAGCGTCTGCTCGCCGAAGACACCCGGATTGGCAATGCGGTATCCCGGAATCGTGTCCACGGACGCGGCCATCGCATCGATGAGCTTCCGGATGGCGATGTCGATATCGGCCAGCATCTTCGCCTGCCGGTCGGGCTGCGCTCCGGCATACTCTTCGGCGGCGGCGCGCACGCGCGACTCGATGAAGCCGTCTGCCCCCTGGCCGAGGCGAGCGCCATGGTCTGCCGCCAGGCTGGCGGCAAGACGAAGATTCACCTCGATGAACTGGGCCTTGTCCAACACGCCCCGCTTGCCTTCCGACTGCGTCTTGCAACGCCAGACTAGAACTCTGTGAGCCAGGAGTCATGACAAAGTCGACGGAGTCCCCGGCCCATCCCCTGCTCGGCAACGTGAAAGCGTAGAAATGACCGATTTCGGCTTCGACCCCGGAAAAGCCACCTCTCACCTCCGCGCCGCCGACCCGGCCTTGGCCGCGATCATCGACGCGGTCGGTCCGTTCCGCATGGAGCTGAAAGTCTCGCGCAGCCTGTTCGGCGCTCTGGCGGAAGCCATCGTCTACCAGCAGCTCTCCAACAAGGCGGCGGCAACGATCTATGGCCGAGTCGAGGCGCTCTACCCGCGCGCGACGGCGGGCTTCACGCCGCGTCACATCCTGGCGACACCCGACGAGAAGCTGCGCGGCTGCGGCCTGTCGCGCGCCAAGGTGCTGGCGGTAAAGGATCTGGCGCAGCGCGTGGCCGGCGGCGAACTGCCGACGATGGAGGAGGCCCAGGCCCTCGCCGACGCCGAGCTGATCGAACGGTTGGTCAAGGTGCGCGGCATCGGTCGCTGGAGCGCCGAGATGTTCCTGATGTTTCGCCTCGGCCGGCCCGACGTGCTGCCGCTCGACGACTACAGCCTGCGCAAGGCCTACGCGAAGGCTTTTCGCAAACGCGCGCTGCCCTCGCCTCTGGCCCTGGAGAAAGCCGGCGAGAAATGGCGGCCCTACCGCACGGTGGCGAGCTGGTATCTGTGGCGGGTGCTGGAATGGACGTGAGATATCTCGGCCAATTGCCCGTCAAGGTGATGACAGAGAACATATCGCCAAAGAATTCGTTCAGGCGCCATGCCGGCGTCGAAATGGCACTGCACCGCATCCCGTACGCGCGCAGCCAGTTCAGTCGGTGAGTCGGCTTGCGGCGAGATGACCTGGCGCAACGTCGCGGGTAAGGGTGCGTTCATCTGTGCCACTGGAGTGACACGTTCGCCGTGACATAATCGGCGCATGCCTTTGCCGTTCTCCAATACCGCCGGCCGCACGCTCGAACGCCTGCGCACGGCCTTCATCGACACCGCCCGCGGCGCCCGCGAGGTGGTGGGCGCTCCGCTCCGTCCCGACCTGCCCGACGACGACATCCCGCGGCTGAAGGGCCGCATCGATGCCTGCCTCGCAGGCAAAGGCGGCGAGACGGCACGGCGCGGCCGGGCGGCCGAACTGGGGCAGGCCTATCTCTCGCTCTCGCCCGCCGGCCGGAAGAAGTTCCTGCTGACCCTCGCCCACGACTACGGTCTGCCGCGCGAGGCCGCCATGGCCGCGGTCGAGCGCTGGCGCACCTCCAAGGAGCCCGCGCGGGCGCTTCGCCGGGCGCTGGAGCCGCCGGCGGTGCGGCTGTTGCGCGAATTCGTCGGCGTGCCGCAGGGCGTGAAATTCGTGGTCGATCTCAGGGCCGAACTGCTGGCACTGGGCAAGAGCGACGCCGCGGCGCGGGCGCTCAGCGAGGACCTCAGGCCCCTGCTCGGCGCCTGGTTCGACGTCGGCTTCCTCGACCTGGTGCGCATCGACTGGAAATCGTCGGCGTCGCTTCTCGAAAAGCTCGTGGCCTACGAGGCCGTCCACGCCATCCGCTCCTGGCGCGACCTCAAGAACCGGCTCGACTCGGACCGGCGCTGCTTCGCCTTCTTCCACCCGCGCATGCCCGAGGAGCCGCTGATCTTCGTCGAGGTGGCGCTGGTCCATGGCCTGGCGGGTAACGTGCAGCGCCTGCTCGATGCCCGCGCCGAGACCAGCGACCCGGGCGAGGCCAACACGGCGATCTTCTATTCCATCTCCAACTGCCAGCAGGGCCTGGCGGGCATCAGCTTCGGCAACTTCCTGATCAAGCGCGTGGCCGACCAGCTCGCCGGCGAGATGCCGAAGATCAAGGAATTCGCGACGCTGTCGCCGGTCCCTGGCCTCCGCCAGCACATCGACGGCCGGCTGAAGAACGAGGGCGACGATGCGCTGACGCCTGCCGAGATCGCCTCCCTGGCACCGGTGATCAGCGAGGCCAGGGGCGCCGCAGCCGTCGCCGCGCTGCTCCGGCAGCCGAGCTGGTGGGAAGTGCCGGCGATCAACAAGGCGCTACGGCCCATCCTGTCGCGGCTGGCGGCGCAGTATCTCACGACGGCCGACGAGAAGGGCCGCGCCCTCGACCGCGTGGCGCACTTCCATCTCGGCAACGGCGCCGTCATCGAGCGGCTGAACTGGCTGGCCGATACCAGTGCCAACGGCTTCAAGCAGTCCTACGCCATGATGGTGAACTATCGCTACAAGCTGGGCGACGTCGACGCCAACCACGAGGCCTATTCGAACGGCAAGATCGTCGCCAGCCGCGAGGTCCGCGCGCTGGCGAAGGGGTGACACGAAGTGTCATCCTGAGCCCGGCGAAGGATCTCATGTCCGCAAAGGACGCGCTGATCGTGCTGTGAGGTCCTTCGCTGCGCTCGGGACGACACAAATTTCACTTGTTCAGATAGTTCAACGCCAGCCCCGGGCGCGGCCATTCGAAGCTCACCAGCTTGCCGGTCATCGAGAGCGTGGCGAAAGCGGTGCGCAAATCCTTGCCGCCGAAGCACACGTTGGTGACCATCGGATCGGGCAGCTTGTATTGCGTCACCGACTTGCCATCGGGCGAGATGTCGGAGACGGCGCCGGTGATCAGGGTGGCGACGCAGATGTGGCCGGCCGAATCGACGGCGAGCGAATCGAACATCTGGTAGCCGCCGAGGCCCGCGATCACGCGGCCCTTCTCGCCGCGGTAGGGGCCGTTCGCATCCTTTATGACGCCGGGGGCCGAAAGGTCGAAGGCCCAGCAGCGCGCGGTCGGCGTCTCCACGACATAGAGGGTCCTCTCGTCCGGCGAGAGGCCGCAGCCGTTGGGCCGCTCCAGCGGAAAGACCTTCTGCTCGATCCTCGAGCCGTCGGCCCGGGCGTAGTAGACGGCGCCGCGGTCGCTGTCGTGCTCGCGGGTCTTGCCGAGGTCGGTGAACCAGAAGCCGCCTGAATTGTCGAACACCAGGTCGTTGGGGCCGTTCAGCTTGCGGCCGTCGCACGAGTCGTAGAGCGTCTCGAACTTGCCGGTCTCCGGATCGACCACCTGGATCGATCCGCCCTTGTAGGTGGCGGGTTGGGTGCCGGGAAACAACCGGCCGTCGGGCCGCTTGATCCAGTTGAAGCCGCCGTTGTTGCAGACATAGATCTTGCCGCCGGGGCCCATCGCCGCGCCATTGGGGCCGCCGCCCAGCTTGGCCACGATGTGCTGCTTGCCGTCGGGCATGACGCGCGTCAGCGTCTCGCGCGCGATCTCGACCAGAATCACCGAGCCGTCGGGCATGGCGATCGGCCCTTCGGGAAACTGCAGGCCCGAGGTGATTTCCTTGTGCGGCGTCGTCATGGTCGTTTCCCCTATTTTCCCTTGAAGTCGGGCTTGCGCTTGGCGAGGAAGGCGGCAACCCCTTCCTTGAAATCGTCGCTGCGGCCGAGCTCGCGCTGGAAGTCGCGCTCGACGTCGAGCTGGGCCGAAAGATCGTTGGCGCCGGATTTGTCGAGCGCGCCCTTGATGCGCGCGAGCGCCAGCGTCGGCCCGTCGGCCAGCTTGCGCGCGATCGCGGTGGCGGCCGGCATCAGGGCGGCGTCGTCGACGACGTCCCAGATCAGGCCCCACTCCTTGGCCTTGTCGGCCGGAATCTGCGGCGCCAGCATGGCGAGCGCGCGGGCGCGCTGGTCGCCCACCAGGCGCGGCAGGAACCAGGTGCTGCCGCCGTCGGGCAGCAGGCCGATGCGGGCAAAGGCTTGCAGGAACGACGCCGATCGGCCGGCGATGGCGATGTCGGAGGCGAGTGCGAAACTCATGCCGACGCCCGCCGCCACGCCGTTCACCGCCGCCACGATGGGCTTGGGCATGGTGCGCATCAGGCGGATCACGGGATTGAAGTATTTGTCGAGCGCCGCGCCGGAATCCGCGGCGGCGCTCGCCGCGCGGTCGGGATCGGCGAGGTCGGCGCCGGCGCAGAAGCCGCGGCCCGCGCCAGTGATCAGCACGGCCCGCACGGAGGCGTCGGCCGCCAGCTCCTCCCAGCAGGTCTTGATCTCGGCGATCATCTTGCGCGAGACGGCGTTCAGCCGGTCGGGCGCATTGAAGGTGAGCGTGGCGAGGCCGTCCTCGCGGGCGAGCAGGATTCTTTCATAGGCCATGGTGTCAGCGTCCCGTGAAGTTGGCCGGCCGCTTGGCGAGGAAGGCCGCCACGCCTTCCTTGAAATCGTCGCTGCGGCCAAGTTCGCGCTGGGCGTCGCGCTCGAGGTCGAGCTGCTGGTCCAGGGTATTGGTGCCGGCACGGTTCATGGCGTCCTTGATGGCGGCGTAGGAGCGCGTCGGGCCCGCGGCGAGCCTGCGGGCGATCTTGCCGGCCTCGTCCATCAGGGCCGCATCGTCGACCACCTGCCAGACCATGCCCATGCGTTCGGCTTCCTCGGCCGGCACCGAGGTGCCCAGCATGGCGAGCGCGCGGGCGCGGGCGTCGCCCACGGTGTGAGGCAGGAACCAGGTGCCGCCGAGGTCGGGGATCAGCGAGATGCGGACGAACGCCTGGTCGAAGCGGGCGGACCGCGCCGCCAGGACGATGTCGCAGGCGAGCGCCAGGTTGGCGCCGCCGCCGGCCGCGACGCCGTTCACGGCGGCGACCACGGGCTTGGGCAGCGCGCGGATGGCGCGGATCATCGGGTTGTACAGCCGGTCCATCACCGCGCCGACATCGGGCCGGCCGTCGGCGTCGAGCGCGCCGGTGCCGGAGCCCGCGAGGTCGGCGCCGGCGCAGAAGCCGCGGCCGGTGCCGGTCAGCAGCACGCAGCGCACGGCATCGTCGGCGCGGGCGCGGGCGATCTGCTCGATCAGCGCCGCGATCAGCGGCTGGCTCATGGCGTTCAGCCGCTGCGGGCGGTTGAGCGTGAGGGTGAGGACGCCGCTCTCCAGAGCGGCCAGGATGGGGGTTTCTTCCATGAAGCGTAGACTGGCATGCGTTCAGGGGCCGCGCCAACCGGTCGCGTCGCAGGGCGGCACGTCGTCACGTATGTCCAGCGGCAATGGCCAGCATCCTGATCCTGGTCGGCACCGAATCGGGCAACGCCCAGATGGTGGCCGATGCGCTGAAGCCGGTGCTCGAGGGCGCCGGCCATGCAGTCGACGTCAGCGACAAGGCCGCCGGCCCCGCCGACTTCCTCGGCAACGACGTGCTGCTGGTGGTCTGCGCCACGCACGGCTCGGGCGACATCCCGACCAACATCCTGCCGCTGGCGGAAACCCTGGAGCGCGAGCACCCCGATCTCTCGGGCCACCGCTACGGCATCATCGCGCTGGGCGACATGACCTACCAGGACACCTTCTGCGGCGCCGGCAAGAAGCTGGACGATGTCTTCGCCCGGTGCGGCGCCGCGCGCATCGGCGAACGGCTGGAGGTCGACGCCTCGATGCAGCCCCTGCCCGACGAGGAAGCCCTCGCCTGGATCGAGGGCTGGAAGGCGCTCGTCTGAACGGACGGGAGAGCGGACCGGGGGATCGCCCGGTCCTCAATCCGGCAGCGTGAAAATCTCGACGGGCTTCGGCACGCCGCGCAGGCGGTGGGTGCCGAGCGAGCGCATCGGCTGCGGGCAGTTCTCGTTGAAGTCGGCCGAGGCGCAGACCTGCACCCCGAGCGCCTTGGTGAGACCTTCCAGCCGCGACGTGCGGTTGACGGCCGGGCCGATGACCGTGAAATCGAGCCGGTCCTCGGTGCCGACATTGCCGAACGTCACCGCGCCGACGTGCAGGCCGATGCCGAAGCGCACCGGCTCGGCGCCGCCGGCGGCGCGCGCCTCGTTGGCCGCCTCGATGTCGTCGATCACCTGGCGTGCGGCATTGAGCGCATTGGCCGTGACCAGCGGCAGGAACAGCGCATCCTCGGCCGGGAAATAGGCCATCACGCCGTCGCCGATGAACTTCAGGATCTCGCCGCCGTGCGCCGCCAGGGCGTTGCCGACGAGCTGGAAGTAGTTGTTCAGGAGCTCGAGCAGCTCGTTGGGCGGCAGCCGCTCGTTGAGGCCGGTGAAGTCCCGCAGGTCGGAGAACCACAGCACGGCGCGGATCTCCTCGCCGTCGCCGCGACGGATCGCGCCGTTCAGGATCCGCTGGCCGACCTGATGGCCGAGATAGGTGTCGGCCACCGTGTCGGCGACGCTGTGCTCGATGTGCATCTCCGTCACCGCCCCGATCAGGTCGACCAGCCGGGTGAGGTCGTCGATGTCGGCGTCGCTGAATCCCTCCCTGCGATCGGTCGCGAAGGCCACGACCGGCATCGGCCCGTCGCGGCGAATGCGCATCGGCAGCGAGAAATAGTCGGTGCCGCCTTCGGCCTTGACCTCGTGCAGCACCGCATGATGCCTGTCGGTCAGGGCGTCGAGCCGGTAGCGGACCGCGTGGCCCTGCTCGCGCACTTCCTGCAACGGGCTGCCGATGTAGGCCGGGGTGAGCTGGATGCCGTAGGCGCGGGCGATCGACTGGACCGGCTCGCCGCGTCGCCACAGATAGCCCATCGCCTGGAGCTGCGGATGGATGAGCTGCAGGCCGACGTACATGCGCCACACGGGCACCCCGGCGGCCAGCACCCGTGTCATCGTCTGCTCGACGAAGACGGTCGGCGTCGCGATGAGCCGCCCCTCCTTCGCGAGCCAGCCGACAAGCGGCGCCAGCCGGTCGCCGGTGGAGAGCGGCGCGTTCAGGAGCCGACCACGGCGGCGACTTCCTCGCCCGAGGTCCGGAACACGCGGCTGGCCGAAACGTCGGCGATCTTGTCGATGTTGGCCGCGACATCCTCGATCGTGGGCGCGCGGCCGGCGATGCGCACGCCCTCGGCCTCGCGATACTCGATGCGGGCGAAGCTGCCGGCGCCGGCGCTCCAGATGTCGCCGGTGCGCTGGCACTGCTCGCTGCAGAGATAGGCCACCATCGGCGAAACGAACTCGGGCCTGAGCCTGTCGAGCACCTCAGGCGTCATCAGGCTTTCGGTCATGCGCGTGGCGGCCACCGGGGCGAGCGCATTGATCAGGATATTGTACTTCTGGCCTTCCAGGCGGAGCGCATTCATGAAGCCCACGACGGCGAGCTTGGCGCCGCCGTAGTTCGCCTGGCCGAAGGTGCCGTAGATGCCCGAGTTCGACGAGGTGACGACCACGCGGCCATAGGCCTTGGCGCGCAGGATCGGCCAGGCGGCGTGCGTCACGTAGGCGGTGCCGAGGAAATGCACTTTCACGACGAAGTCGAAATCCTCGGTCGTCATGTTGTGGAAGGTCTTGTCGCGCAGCACGCCGGCGTTGTTGACCACGATGTCGACCGTGCCGAAGGAATCGACGGCAGTCTTGACGATGTTGGCGGCGCTCTTCGGATCGGCCACCGAATCGTAATTGGGCACGGCCTGGCCGCCGGCCGCTTTGATCTCGGCCACCACCTTGTCAGCCGCGGCGTGATCGCCGCCTTTCCCATCCACCGCGCCGCCCGGATCGTTCACCACCACCTTGGCGCCGCGGCTCGCCAGCAGCAACGCATGCGCGCGGCCGAGCCCGTTGCCGGCGCCGGTGACGATGGCGACGCGATTGTCGAAGCGGATGGTCATTGCCGTGTCTCCCCTAGGGTCTTTCTCATGCCGGAGTGCTTGTAGGGCCATCGTAGACAGCCACCCAATCCATTTGCAGCCATCATTCCTGTCCCACTGCTCCACCCCCTAAGGAGAACCCATATTTGTTCGAACCCTCACCATTTCAACCCTGCCTGCATGCACAGCAGACGCTAAGCGGCGGCGCGTCGCCCACGTTCGCCATCGAGTCGATAAGGCTGGACGAGAATGTCCGTGGGAATCTTCCATTCGGTTGCTAGCTTGCGGATCACAGCCAGCGACATCGCCCGCTTACGGTTGAGAATCGCCGAAGCGAGAGAACGCGAACCCACCAGCCGTGCGAAATCGACCTGACCGAGATCGCGCTCACTCATATGCGTCTCGATGGCCTCGATTGGATCGGGCAGATCGATGGTGTCATGAGTCGCTTCGTACATCGATACCAGAGCAACCAACACTTCGAGACGATCGGCTTGAAGCGAACCGCGTCGGGCACCCATGAGGCGCTCGATCTCAGTCAATGCTCGCTGGTGGTCGGCTCTCGTGCGAATAGGCTTTACGGACATGAGGTTCCCTCAAACAGTCTTTGCATCGATGCGGTCATAAGCAGCGTGCAAGCCAACAAAGCGGACCAGAACCAATTCAACCTGGTAATCTATCTTCACCACCAAGCGGTACTTGTTGCCGCCGATGTCAAAAATCGCCCGGTTGCCCGCGACGAAATCTACTGTAGCGCCGAACTGGGCTCGCAGATCACTCGGCCGCTTCCATCTTGCCCTTACGGCGCGCGCATACCACAGCTTGAGCGGCACCTCTGCAGCAGGATGGCGCAACCAGAATTCACGCAAAGTGCGCTTGGCAATAACCTGCATAAAAGCATGCTAGCATGTTCTCATATTGTGAACAACGGAGAACGGCTTACATGCGCCGTAGAATCACCACCGATGCAACGGCCTCTTCCATGCCGATGACGCCGCCGCCGTTCTCGGCGAGTGCCACTTCCGCACCCTCGACCTGACGCGGGCCCGCCTCGCCGCGCAGCTGCGTGGCGAGTTCTGCCAGCATCGAGAGGCCCGTTGCGCCGACGGGATGGCCCTTCGACACGAGACCGCCGGACGTGTTCACCGGCAGCTTGCCGCCGGGGCCGGTCGCGCCCGAGCCCACGAACTTCCCGCCCTCGCCCTCGGGGCAGAAGCGCAGCATCTCGCACTGGTAGATCTCGCAGAAGCTGGTGGCATCGTGCACTTCGGCAACGTCGATGTCCTGCGGGCCCAATCCCGCCATCTTGTAAGCCTTGTCGGCGGCGGCGCGCGTGAGGCCAGGCCGGTCGAGTTCGCGGTACATGCCGCCGGAGAAACCGACGCCCGCGATCTTGATGGCGCGCGCTTGCACGTCCTTCGGCAGCTTTTCCAGATATTCCTTCGAGCACAGCAGCGACGCCGCGGCGCCATCGCCGATCGGCGCGCACATGGCGCGGGTCAGCGGATACGACACCGGCCGGTCCTGCAGCACCGCCTCGGTCGTCATCTGGAACCTATACTGCGCCTTCTCGTTCAAGGCACCGTAGTTGTGGTTCTTGGCGGCGCCGGTCGCGATCTGCTCCTGCGTCGTGCCGTGCTTCCACATGTGCCACTTGGCCTGCATGGCGTAGGTATCCATGAAGATGGTGCGGTCGGGCCCGGTCTCGAACTTCGATCCGATCAAGGTGCCAACCTTGTTCATTTCCGCCAGCAGCCGGTCATGCTGGCTGGTGATATAGCCCTGGTTGAAGAGCCCCGCGGTCCGCTCGGGTGCGTCGGGGCTGAAAAGTTTTTCTATACCGATGCAGAAGGAGAGTTCGTGCGTGCCTGCCAGCACGTCCTTCCAGGCGCCCATGAAGGCGGTCGAGGCGGTGGCACAGGCGTTCTCGACGTTGAACATCGGCACGCGCTCTGGGAACAGCCCCTCCTCGACCAGTGGCTGGAACAGCGCCTGGGCACGGATCGAATTCTGGCCCCAGAAGCCCATGCCGCAATTGCCCATCCAGCCCGCCTCGATATCGGCGCCGGTCTTCATGCCGGCATCCGAAAGCGCGCCGAGATAGGCCTCGCGCGCGAGGTCGCCAAAACTCATGCCCGGGTGCTTCTTGAAGGCGGTGGTGTAGGCGCCGATGATATAGACGTCGCGCATGGCAGCGTTTCCCCAGGGTTGGCTCAAGGTTGGCTTTCCGGCCATTTGAGCGTATCCAACCGCCCTGCGCTAGGAGAACGAACATGGCCGTAGTGGCCCCTGCAAGACCCCTCAACGTCGACAGCACCATCGCCGAGCTGAAGAGGCTCTATGGCGACCGCGTCAGCACCGCGCATGCGGTGCGCGAGCAGCACGGCAAGGACATTTCGTACCACGAGGCGCACCTGCCCGACGCCGTGGTCTTCGCCGAATCGGCCGAGGAGGTGCAGGAGATCGTCAAGCTCTGCGCCCGCCTCAAGACGCCGATCATCGCCTTCGGCACCGGCACCTCGCTGGAAGGCCATATCAGCGCGCCCAACGGCGGCATCTCGCTGGACGTGAGCCGCATGAACCGCGTGCTGCAGGTGAACGAGGCCGACCTCGACGTCGTGGTCCAGCCCGGCGTCACGCGCAAGCAGCTCAACGAATATATCCGCGCCACGGGGCTCTTCTTCCCGATCGATCCCGGCGCCGACGCCTCGATCGGCGGCATGGCGAGCACCCGCGCCTCGGGCACCAACGCGGTGCGCTACGGCACCATGCGCGAGAACGTGCTGTCGCTGCAGGTCGTGACCGCCGACGGAAGGCTGATGCGGCTGGGCGGCCGGGCGCGCAAGTCGAGCGCGGGCTACGATCTCGTAAAGCTGTTCGTGGGCTCCGAGGGGACGCTCGGCATCATCACCGAAGTCACGCTCCGCCTCTACGGCATCCCCGAGTCGATGGTCGCCGCGACCTGTGCCTTCGAGAGTCTCGAAGGCGCGGTCAACACCGTGATCCAGACCATCCAGTCCGGCATCCCGGTGGCGCGCATCGAGTTGATGGACACCGAGACGGTCGACACGGTGAACAAATATTCCAAGCTCAGCCTGCCCAACAAGAACCTGCTGCTGCTGGAATTCCACGGCACCGAGGCCGGCACCAAGGAGCAGGCCGAGATGGTGCAGGCGCTGGCCGCCGAGAATGGCGGCGGCGGTTTCGCCCGGACCAGCCAGGCCGCGGAGCGGC